>Ga0187872_10002383_pt1 | contig 16721 bp, 19 predicted proteins | sample June2016WEW_16_4_FD_132973 | JGI IMG/M metagenome (GOLD analysis project Ga0187872, IMG submission 132973) | Peatland microbial communities from SPRUCE experiment site at the Marcell Experimental Forest, Minnesota, USA - June2016WEW_16_40 | ecosystem: Environmental > Terrestrial > Soil >...
CGCGAGAAACTCACCGCGTAGTTGGCCTCGATATGAAGCCACGGATTATGTACATGCGTCACCCGCACGGGCGGCAGCGCGCTTGCGCCCATCAGGAAATGCCATCCGCTGGCATAGTCCTGGTGGTGGTGGATGGCGTGGTACTGCCCTTCCCGCAGCACCTGGCGGAATTGCTTCGCAAATCGCGGAAGGTGGGCGCGTCCATAGCGCACATAATGGACTTGCGCGCCCAACCGCCGCGCCTCCTCATCGAAGATCCCCGGATTGCCGCCGGTGGCCAAGAAATCAATTCGGCAAACATCGCTTTTGGACCAGAGCCGCAGCAGTTCCATGAGCCAGGTCTCGGCGCCGCCCATGCCTAGACTGTCGATGACTTGGAGGATCCTGATTGGGCACTCGGGCTTCATGTATGGAGTCCGAGGAGTCCGTTGAGTGCCTGGTCCATATTCATCGGTGATTCCCTGAGCGCAGCGAGCGCAGCGGCGCGCGACGGCACCGGATGGCGCAGAAGTTCCATCGCGGCGTTTGCCCACACCTTGGGCCCATCAGATAGTGCGAGCCGGCGAAAACTGGCTGTCGAAAGCAGCGGGTCATCTAGAATGCCGCGTGACAGGAGCATCCGCAGCCCGGCCAACTGCGCTTCGACGATGGCTAGTCCGAATCCCTCCACAGGGTGCTCCGGGTGGGGAAGAATGAACCAGTCGCTGCAACTCATAATCTCTGGCAGATCGTTTCGCCACCCGAGCAGGCGCACCGAATCTTCCACGCCCAACTCCCGCGCGCGCGCCAACACATCCGGCCCCTGAGATCCGGTTCCAGCGAAGACGGCAACGGCCCGCGGCTCGATGCAACGCAGATTCGCGAGCACATCCACTGCGAACACTGGGTTCTTTTCCGGAACCAACCGTCCTCCGAAAAGGAGAATCGACGCATCCTCGGGGAGATCCCACTGACGGCGGAACCCGGCGCGATCGGCGGCGACATTCTCGAACGGTGTGGGATCCAATCCATAGTAGTGCACCGAATCGCGTTCGGGACGGCGTGCGCGTCCCGCGAGAAAGGTATCGAGTGTATGGTTGGAAATTCCGACGATGCGATCGGCCATGAAGAGACAGACCCGCCGCATCGGTTCGCGATAGAGGCGCTGCTTGAGGCGGCTGGGTGTGAGCACTGCTTCATCCGCATTATGCACATGAACGATCCGCCGATGGATCGGCAGCCCCGCCGCAGCCAGCAAATAGACTGCGCTCACAATGTCATGGTGGCAGTGCAAGACGTCGTATTCCCCACGCCGCAACTCCATGCGCAGGGCGCGGACAAACTCCGCTTTTCTCACGATCGGAACTGGCGAATGGATCACGCGTGCGCCGAGCGCTCGCACGTTCTCGTCCATCTCTCCAGGCTGGCCGAGCGCGCAATAAAAAGTCCAGTCAACATTAATCCCGCGGTCGCATGCGTGCCCCAACATCCGCACGAGCCAGTTCTCCACTGCGCCGCGGTTGAGGCTTTCGACGACGTGGAGAACTCGCTCAGGCGACTCTTGCATGCTCGAAACTGCCGCGCATTCCGCACACGGTAGGGGTGCATCTGGAGAGGATTGCTTCCTCTAGGCACTCGAGCCGGAAGCTGCGCTACCGTCGCACCGCAGCGACCTCTTGAACGGATGCCTCATCGATCCGCCTCGCAAGCCAAGACCCATACGAGTTAACCATGTAACCACTCTATTCTGCCGGGCGGGCTCGACAATAACTCAAACGATTAGCGAACAATGCTGGATAACCCAATCGGTACATATTCCTGCGCGAGCGCCAATAGTAATGCTCGCTTATTACGTCAGGCCAGTGAAACTCCCGAACGTCATAGGTAGTCGGCAAAGGGTTACCGCCCTGCGAGGTCGCGATAAGCCCATAAATCGTCTGCTCGATCGTCCAGAGCATTTGTGGTTTTCCCAAAGCGTGAAGCCACGTTTCGATTTGTTGCCATTGAGTAAACGGGCGGGGAATAGCAAGAACACCAGAATTGAATCGTTCCGGCCTCAAGCCCGTTTTCTCGATGATTTCATCCAGAGTATGAGAGAGACTCACTGCTTCTGGAGGATCCTGGTTCCAGAGAACGCCCCTGTTAGGTCCGGATAAGGCCTCGTACAACTCAACCGGATTTCTAAAGAACAAAACGTCTGTATCCAGCGCAAGGTAAGGCCTTCCATAGGAAAAGTGGGCAAAGTCAAACAGCTTCAGGCCGAGCACCAAACTATCTCGCAGGGACTTACATGCCGGCGGAAGAACGTCTTTCATTTCCCAATCGGCCTCTTCTCGCCCTATGACCTTCGCGCAAGGGAAATGATAGTGCAGAAGTGCCACGTCTCTTCGAGACAGCGTGCCATCATCATGAAAGACTAACTTCCATCTTCTCATTCGGTCATCGGCCAATAGACTCTTCGCCGACCACACGGCTTCAAGCGCTTGATCGTGGCATACGAGATATCGGACGCTACCCTCTTCGGCAGTATTCGTGTAAACCGGCTGTGTTCCCAGTATTTTGTGTCTTTGCCGCACGCGCCCCCACTCGAAACTAATTGTATAGCGCGGCCCCGGAGAGACCACAAGATGCTGCAGAAACAGCAGAACTTTGCCTGAAGACATAACTCAGCCCTACTTAGGTCTACCGATCCCGGAAGAACCATAAACTCCGCGCTCTATCAGTTGGCGGTCACTCGGAAAATAGCAGAAAGTGTCGTTTTCGTAGTCTACAAGTCGATACTTCTTGCTTCGAAGGAACCGCTCGCATTTGGGCTTTTTGCCGAACATGACTTCCGACTCATAGTTGATAAACCGGATAGGCAGCGACTCGAAATCGATAGTCTTCAGAAGCTCGTACTCATATCCCTCTATGTCAATTTGCAACAGATCAATTGTCTTTAACGAATACCGCAATCCAACGCTGTGAAAGGCAAGCGGCTACTTTGTGACGTCCCGCGTTTGATCTAAAAAGTTGAGAGGTCCTCTCGCGGTATGGCGAGCAGGTCGGTTGTCGAAGGAACCTGGCGCCCTTTGATAGGGATAAGGGGCACGCCATGGCCAGGCAAACCGGCCTTGAGCGTAAAGGTTGAGGTTCCTTGAGCGGCGATATCGACGGAACGGCAGAAACAAACCTCATAAGATAAAGAATCCAAAAACTCTAGAAGTTCTTGAGGAGGATGGGCACGCGAAAGCCACTTCTCGCAATACTCAAAATATATAGATTTTATACACCGACACTTAAGGGCGTTCTCGGCGCCGCGAAGCGCCGTCAGCTCATAGCCTTCAATATCCATCTTCAGAAGATGCACGCGATCCAATTGCTGGTCCGTCAGATAGGTGTCCAGCTTAATAGACCGGACCGGAACGCCGTCATTTTCCACGACGTGCGACATTCCCAAGTGGCCGTCTTGGAAATGGATTTGGACCGTACCGTCCTCATCCGAAACAGCTTCGGAATTCAGCCTAACCTGCATGGACGGGTACAGCTTGAGGCTCATTTTAACAGACTCGATCAGCTTCGGATTCGGTTCAAACAGGTGGAACCGAACACGGTCGCCGAATTTGCGCGCCAAACCCAGACTTAAAAGACCATGGTTGGCCCCGATGTCGAAACATTCTCCACCCTCTTGCAGTAAAGCGTCGGCGATGCGGAAAAATTCTTTCTCGAAGTCTCCGTCGATTACAATTAGGCGAAGGAATCCATCAGTGAGATCGGCGTAGCCGAACGCATCATCCCGAATCCGCACCAATTGCAGGGGATCTTCCCCGGTAAGCCACATCCATCCCGTCATGAGCTTGTGCCGTCGACAGTATCTCGGCAAGCGCTCGAAGAGCTGTGCGGCTTTAGGTAACAGTTTCATACAAATTTGCAGGTAGTGCGAGAATTACGAACACTTGACTGCCATCATGTCTTCGTCTCCGGACGACGCGAAGCGATAGCCAAAGCCCGTCAACCGGTCGAGGCAGTCTTCACGCTGTTTCTTACTCAGGTGTTTTGTCTCCCAATGAATGATTGCGGGGCGTACGCGGGAAAAAGGGAAAAGGGAGAGGATATACGCGTCGGCACCTTCGGTGTCGATTTGTAAGAGATCAAGCTGTTCGCAAGGCAAGCGATCGAGCACTTCATCAAATGGAACACAATCCACAGTTTCTTCTCTTAGCATCGCCTCTAATCCATGGATGAGATCGGAATGTTTGACGATGGTCTCGCGCTTGAACGACGCCAGCCCGGCAGCCCAGGCGGGGGCGGTTTCGGACTCCACTGTAAAAAGGGTGCGGGCTCCGAATTCGCGGTCCAATGCGGCCTGCAGAATGACGACGCGATCGTTGCGACTATAGAGTTCGCGTAGCTGGTTAGCAGCTCGCGCCTGCGGCTCCACCAAAACACCCCTCCAGCCACATTTGTCGATGTATTTTCGCAGGGGATCTCGGGTAATCCCGTCGAACGCGCCAACCTGAATGAAGGTGAGTTCTGGTCCGTATTCGAACATGCGGCGGCAGACAAGGTCATCGAACTCAATGACGCGGAGGCAGCCCGGTTCGAGGAGTTGGCGCGGACAGTACCGCGTCCCTTGCACCCGATAGCCAAGCGCGGCCAAAGCGGTTTTGAGCAAATGTTTCATTTTCTCGGCTGGACTGCTTCACTATCCCGGGGCAGGTGCTCTCCGTACCGCAGCCAATTTGCGAGATGCCAGCTTCACCCTCACCTGAGCGCCAGCAGCCAGTGCGACAATGTATCTCGGTAGCCCGCAAAAAGCCTCCGTGCTTCTCCTGCCGGAAGCCGTTGGTAGTAAACCTCTTCGAAGTACGCGAGCAGGTCTGCGCCTATCATGTCCCGCTGGCGCGCTTTTTTGAAGCCCGCCCAATGGACGACACGAGGCGCCGCCGCGCGTTTCGAGACGGTTTCGGCATCCAGCCCGTCCATCGAATGACCGGGCCGGCGCATGATTTGTCGACGTTCGACGCGCAGGCCGTCAGTCGCCGCCTTCTGGTTGAGTACATAGTTCAGGATGCCTTGATACCAACAGCCGTAGATAAGGCACGATCACTTTCAGCCTCCGGGGCTCTTCCAAGGGCTCTTTCACTAAAGTAGGTCAATTTGTCCGGGATCGCGAGAAGCGGAAGGGGAAAGTAGCAAATCACACATAAGGGCGCAGATCGTAGTGCCGTTTTGGTTCGTCTGCTGCACGGGGAATGCAGACCCCTATATCGGCAAAATCGATCGTGGTGGAAAACTCCTGCGAGGTGATGGCTTCCCTCCAGAAGCGGGTCATGTCCTCCGACCAGTGGCAGTCATCGAAGATCATAATCCCTCTGGGATTTAGCAGCGGTATGCAACGGCGAGCATAGTGCCACGTGGCATTCCGCTCATGTTGGCCGTCAATGAATACGCAATCGAATTTATCGCCGGTTGCCGAGATATGATCGATGGCGTCATCGAATAGTGTGTTCATTATCGTGAACTTGCCGTGTGCGATAGACGACATGTTCCGCTCGGCGATCAAGCACATATCCTTCGATCCCTCGACGGTTACAAGCTTTGAGACGTTTGGGGCTGACAGGAAATAAGAACCAGACAGTCCAATGTTTGTACCAAGCTCCAGAATGCGCTTTGCGCCGATTCCAATCATGATCCTGCGCAAGAGCGTACCGCGGCCCATGCTCACGCCACTTTGGTCATTGTCCATGGAAGAACGATAAGGGCCTGGCGCGATGTGGCCGTCAGCGCGTTTCTCAAACGCTCCGGAGGCAGGCGAGTCGAAGCTGTAAAGTTTTGGTTTAACGGACCGTATTTCGTTGCGGAAGCCCTCGATTTTATTGCGAAATGCGCGCTCATCAAGGCTCAGGTCGGCCGCGAATACTACAAGGCGTGCCGCTTGGCGGTATGCCTCAGGCAGTTCGGTCGCAAACCGTTCAAAGGCATGTCGTTTCCAGGCCCGACGCCCCCGGGACTGCACCCGCGAGATCAACCCATAGAACAGCTTATTGCCATTCTTTAATCGTGCCATGTCCCTCGCCCTTCTGTTCGGTAAGCCACAGCTACGCGCTCGCCGCTTCCAAATCCTCCAGCTCCTTTCGGCAGTCCCAGTACTCGATCCGGCGATCGGCAAGCATGTCGAGGTGGACCCACCCATTTGTGGGCCGTCCTCCGCAGCCGACATTCACCCGTATCCCGTCCATTTCCCGATATCTTTTCGCGGTGGTGCGGCTCTTCACGGCCGATTTAAACGACGCCCGCACCTCGAAAGCCATCTGGTCTAACAGGCGGTCGGGGAACGTGCGGCGCAAGCGCTGCTTCAAGAGGTCCTTCAACGGTGAAAGCATCAAGCCAACGCCTTGGTATTGAGTCTTGGACCCTTCTCCGCGCCGATCTCTTTGGCGACATCTGGGAAGAATAGAGCCAGAAACCGCTGAGCGGCGGCTTTCGGAGAATAGTGCGTCTCCGCCCACTGTCTACCGGCGCCGGCGACGCGCTCAAGCAGAGAGGGCTCTTCCCGCAGACGGTCTACGAAATCGTCCACCCGAGAAAAATCGACACCGAGATAATGAATGCCGTCCTCCGGCATGACCGGAAGCTGCACACCGTAATGGTTGAGATCAATATTTATGGTCGCGCATCCCGCCGCCAAAGCCTCCCAAAGCCGGAAGCTGTCGCAGCCGACGGCTCTGGGTGGACGCGGGTCGAACAAGCCCAGACTCTGAAAAAACAGACGGCGCAGTTTGGCGCGATTTCCCCCCTCCAAGTATCGCTCAGGGCGGAAAGGCATCGGCGGAATGATGTCCCCACAAAAACAGGCCACGGCCTGGGTGCGCTTGAGCCGCTCATAGTAACTGCGGCTGAACCGCCCCCCAGTCTGACGCCACATCAGCGATTCAAAGGGGTCGGAGGGTTCGACTGCCAGATCATCGGTGGTGCGATCGATGGGCAACAGTCGTCCGATCTTCGGTTCGAGCCGGCTGCGGGCCAGATCGCGAGCGCCGTACGCATACGGATGCGAGGCCCCGAAGTTGACTAGAAGGGTCCTACTACGAGATCTAAAAGGAGGCGCCTTCGCAGTGGCTTGAACAATCCGGTTGGTCAAGCCGTATGCCCACGGACGCATGTTTTCGGGGCACCAGGTTCTCTGGTTCAGTTTCGATCTCAGAATGAGATCGAAACGTCTGTACTCGGGCTCCCAAGAAATTGTGCGGTAGCCATCATTGTTGTCCATATAGACTGTTGCGTACTTTCTGCCTTTGCTGAAAAGGTCGATAGGCAACGGCTGCCGACGGACATCGAATGACCTCATCCTGACCCACTGAGGCCAGGTATAACTGACCACCACGATATCGCAGTCTTCATGCGTGACATTCGGATTATGCTTGAAGAGATAATCGCCGGGCTCCGAGGACTGAAGCCAATAGTCGCAGTTCGAATAATATGGGACGCCTAGTTCAACCAATCCCTCGGCGAGAGCAATCACATCTTCTTGCAGATTTCCGGTCTCATTACTGCAGTGGAAATAGATACGCGGCGCACTCATCCTTTGGGCCTCATCGCGAACACGACCTAAGGCCGTACCCTCGCTTCGAAGACGTCGACTAACGCAGGAATGATTGGCTCAACCCCGAGGGTCTTGGAGTGCGTCAAGGCTACGCCCTTCCATTCTCTGGACAACACATGATACGGGTTAAACGTTCGATGCGTTAGCTCGGACGGCCATCATATCCTCTCCTCGCCTCCGCATGCCGCAAATTGGTAGCCAAACCCTGACAGCCAGTGGAGACAGTCTTCCCGCTCCGCCATACTCAGGTGCTTAACTTCCCAATGAACAATCGGAGGCTGTATGCGATCGAACGGAAAGAGCGACAGGAGGAAGGCGTCCGCACCCTCGGTGTCGATCTGCAGAAGATCAATGTGGTCGGACGGCAAATGTCGGAGGACATCGTCGAAGGTGACGCAAGGAACAGTCGCCTTCCCTGATCATTCCGCCCAACCCCGGCACGAGATCCGAATGCTTCAGGATGGTGTTGCGTTCGAACGACGCCAAGCCAGCCACCCAAGCCGGGGCGTCTTCGGACTCCACGGTGAAGAGCTTGCGGCTGCCGGATTTCCGATCCAGGGCGGCCGGCACGATGACGATGCGGTCGTTGTCCCGGTAGAGTTCGCGCAAAGCACTTGCTGCGTGTGCCTGCGGTTCTACAAGAACTCCACGCCAGCCGCACCTGTCGATGTACTTCCGCAAGGGATCGGCGGTAATCCCCTCCAGTGCCCCGACCTGGATGAAGTGGAACTCCGGGCCAGACTCGAACATGCGGCGGCAGACAACATCGTCAAACTCGATGGTCCGTAGCAACCCCGATTGAAGAAGCTGCCGCGGAGTGTATCGCGTTCCTTGCACCCGATAGCCCAATCCGGCCAAAGCGCTCCTGAGCAATTCTTTCATTGCGGGTCAAACCCACGCTGGTCCGAAGCCGTCGCGGCCTTCATCGTAGACTGCATGATTGGGAAGGGTTCTAGGCTGTCGATTGCGTCGGCCAGATTCCAGTTCGGCTCGAACAGGTGGAATCGCAGCCCCCAGCGCCGGAGCCATGGTTCGCGTTACCTCTCTTTATTCACGCACACGGCGGGCTCCTTTGTAGTCGTACTCGGCAGCATTACGGATTGTGGAGTTGAGGCTTAACAGAATCCGGGCTACCTTCTTCATGTCCACGACGGTGTAGCGTTGGTCGGACGGTACTGTCAAGATACGCGAAGAGAGGTCGCGCGACTCAGGAAACTTGGTGTGTCCACATACCCAATGGATCGGACAGTAGACGTCATGAGATGACAACCTAGAACGATAGTGGTCGCGTTCCCCGGCGCTCCTGAACACCAACACCAAAGCAAGTGGGACCGATCCTTCGGGCCAGCTAGAAAACAGAGGGCCAGCCACAGGCCAATCCTTTAGCTCTCGAACAAGGTAGCGAACGTTATTGGCGCGCCGTATTCGCCATCGTTCAGGAACGCCGCGAGAAATGTACTTTCGAGTGAACGAAGATGTCCCAACCGGTCGACACGCATCCAGTTTGATTTCACTTCTGCGCAGCAGAGAGCGGTACCTTTGCTTCAGTTCGGGACCACCGGCGCCTTGAAGATACTCGGCTTTCCAGAGCATTGCCGAAAGCTTCTGCTTGGCGCCAGGAACTGCAGAAGACATGCGTGGGCTGGGCAAGCGATTTTTCTTTGGCGACCATAGTACAGCTCCGTCGGGAATCGGTAATGTCTTCCGTAGAGAGCTGAAGACATAGTCTGCCTGCGAGGTGAGCGCCCATTCCGACAGTGGATCGTGACTATGGTCTTCGACTAAAATGCAACTTTTGCGCCGATGCCAATCGTTCCATGGATCCGCCTCGCGGCTGGCAAAATAGTTGACTGCGATAACGATATCGCAAGGATCTGGCGACAGCGACCGCCAGTCAGGTTCTGGCCAGCGTGGATCATCGCGATAAAAGCTGACGTTGAACCATCGCGACCAGGATTTGGCGACATCAAAGCAGAAGAACGACGGGATCCAGAGCCGCCGCTTCGGTTTTGGTTCTAATACTTCCAACAAGGCGATCACGCAGTGGCGGCCCAACGCGAAGTAGACTGAACGAGAAGGAAACTGAATACAACGCGAGCCCGGCGGAGGCATCCAAGGGAAATCGCCGCCGACTTCCCAGCGGTCTACTTTTCCCGTCGGCGTTTCCGAGGCTGGTGTGTCAATCGATATCATGAAAGCGCTTCACAATAAGCTTGCGATCCAACGGAGTATCCCTAATTACTTTGACAATTCGTTCAGAAGCGTGCCCGTCACCGTAAAGATTCTGCATGCCCCGAATGCTGGCGCGGAACTCCGGTGCTGTAGCTTCCTGAATCGCCTTGTTGATCGCCATCCGTTCTGAATCGCAATTGATTACATTTCTACCAACCAGCCGTCCTTGTTGGCGGTGTCCGATATTGACCGCGGGCAGCTCGAAACTGGCCGCCTCTGCAATGCCACTTGAAGAGTTGCCAACCATCGCAGCGGCATATTTCATCAACGAGCAATAAGCGCGGCGACCCAGGTTGCGTACCACGCGAGCATTGGATTTCGAGGCAACGTAGCGTTCGATCGCGTCAATGATCAATGTGCCGCCCGGGTCAGCATTTGGATAAGTAAACACCGTCGGCTGGGAACTTTCATTCAACGCCTCCAGAAGCTCGTTGACGTAGCGGCTCGTTTGTCCGCCCTCAAGTGTAACCGGATGAAACGTGACTAGCAGGGGCTTGGGAAAGAGCGGTATCCCTATGCGATTCTCCACTTCATCCTTTGTCAAGAAATCCATTGTTGCAATGCTATCCAAACCAGGTTCGCCGGAAACGTGTACTCGCCACGGCTCCTCTCCCATCTGGATTACGCGGCGCGCATAGGGTTCAGCGGCGACAAAGTGCAGATGACTTAGCTTTGTGATCGCGTGACGGATTGATTCGTCAATGGCTCCTTCAGTAATTTCGCCTCCTGAAATGTGAGCCACCGGAATATTGAACGGTAGTGCAGCCTGTACGGCCGCGAAGAGTTCAAAGCGATCGCCGAGCCCAACCAGGATGTCGGGACGGTTTCGAGCGTAAGCTTGTGCAAAACCGCAAAGGCCAATTCCAATTGACTTCGACACTGCTTCAGGGGTATCGGACGCTAGCAACATATCTATTTTCTCAGCTATTCGGAATCCATCGTTAAGAATTTCGTCGATAGTGGAACCGAACTGGCGAGCAAAATGGGCACCGGTTGCCCACAGCTGCAGGTTGAGTGCGGGGTCCGCGTCGATCGCCCGCAGCAGAGGGACGAGGAGTCCGTAGTCAGATCGACTACCGGTAACTACCGCGACGGTCCTCAGGAAATCAGAGTTGCTCTTGTGGCTAGGCGCTACCAACTTGGAGTTTTCATGCAAAGTCTGAGTATGCTCTCAGCGGAGCAGTGGGTGATTAAGGTCAAGGCGCGAGTTAACAGCCGTAACCAGGAACAGGTCAGTCTTCACATCCCCATAGGCGACAAAGTGGCGATCAATCGTGATCTCGAAAAATTCGGAGTACAAGGAGCGAACCTCGGACTCCGTGACGAAATTGGAAAACGCCCGATTATTGAAGGGAGTGGTATTTGTACTGAAGCAGGCTGAGAACAACTTCCCCCCGAACTTGAGCACACGCTTTGTTTCTTTCAGCGCTCGTCTCCAGTCTTCATAAACATTGGCGTAAATGCTGGCATTGTCAATTGCGCCATCGAAACTGTTACCCGGCCATGGTAGAGTTTTCGTGAAGTCGCCGACTCGACATTCCGCCGATAGCCCCTCCGACTCCAATCGCTGCGCGAGACGTTTTATCGCAGTGGATGAACCGTCAATCGAGGAGACGCTGAAACCTTCACGGGCCATGTACCAGGTGCAGGCACCGGGGCCGCAGCCGAGATCGAGAAGATGCACGGCCTTCCTGTCGGGGACTCTGTACCAGTTGCGAGCAACGAAACGGATAACGTATTCGGGTGGATACTTGCCCCACTCGTTCTCCTGGAAGATTGCTTCCCAAGTCTCGTCCCATGCCATAGCAGCAGATTATATGTCGCAATAGTTTGCCGAATCGGCGAGGATTCTTTCGGTAGCCTTTCGGTCGAACATTTATTGGATCATCCGAGGGACAAGCCACGCCCGCGCAGTCTCAGGGACAAAGTACGATTGCATTTCCGAGTTCGCTCGCTGGATCGTGTATCGTTGGATCGGGTCGACGATGCGCTCCGCGGCATGACCTCGGTTCAGCTCTTTGCCAAGAATTCGCGTTGCTTACTCAGTCGCCGTGCCCAGAGGCCGCCACCCGAGACCAGCTGAGTCACCTGGAACTATGTCCTTCACCGAGCAGGAGCAGAAGCTGCTGTTCGACAATCGTTTCAGGCATTTGCAAGAATGCGGACGGCGTGTGACTCACAGCGAGCCGTGGGCACGGCGCAGATCTTCCGGCGTCCCGACGTCGAGCCAGGTGTTATTGAAATCGAACACACGCACCACTTTTTTCGCTCTTAACAATACATCGAACAACCTCGTAATCGGAAACTCCTGGTTTCTAGGTACATATTCGAGTGTAGACGGATCGAGTACATAGATTCCTTGACTGACGCGAAAACTCACCTTGGGCTTCTCTTCGAGGGCCACCAATCGTCCTGCCTTCTCGACGACGGTCCCAAAAGGAATCTGAACTTCGTAGAGGCCGATACCGATGGTAGCCGCAGCCTTGGTTTCCGCGTGGGCAGCAAGCAACCCGGTCACATTGAAATGCGAGATGAGGTCGCCATTGAGAACAAGGAGCGGATGCTCCGGCCGCACCGGCAATAGCGATAGCGCGCCCCCCGTGCCGAGCGCCATTGTTTCGCGCAAATAATCGATGTGGCACCCAAACGCAGCACCATCGCCAAAGTGGCGCTCGACAACTTCCGCCTTGTAATTGAGCGCAAGAAAAATTCTCTGCACACCGTGACCCACAAGGTGCAACACGATGCGTTCAAGCATAGGCCGCCCGGCAACTTCAACCATCGGTTTGGGAATTGTCTCGGTCATGGGCCAGAGCCTAGTACCCTTGCCGCCCGCCATCACCACCGCGATATTCTGCTTTGGAGTTGCACCAATGAGATCGTGAAGGAAGTGAATGGCTACGAGCCGCCGATCCTCGTCTAACACCGGCACATGCCGGAACATACGCGCCTTCATGAGATCCAGAACTGCGGCGCGATCGATGTTGGGCGACACGAAGTGGAAGTCGCGCACGAGCACACTAGTGACCCGTGATTCCAGCGTCAATCCGGCAAGGAGTCCGCGGCGAATATCGCCGTCGGTTACCAGTCCCACAATGCTTTCTGTCTCGTCTCGAACGAGGACGACTTCGCGTCCATTGCCATCGATCACCAGCATGGCGTCGCGGATCGTCCCGCTCTCTGGCATGAGAAATTCCCGCAGCGACTCAGGCGTTGTACTCATCGCCTACCACCTCTGATGGTGCACACAGCGTCACCGGATGCGATCCCACGTAATGGGCTCATCGTTCTCCTGATCTCGGTTGAGGTCGCGACAGATGATCCTGTCAAAGTCCACTGGCTCGATCCCGCATCGGATCTTTTAATTTCAATCGTTACGACCGTCACACGTTCGCTTTTGTGAAGGCCGACTGTCACCGCAGCATTTGACCAAGCGACGACGTGCCCCACGCCGTGGTTGAAGCCAGCCTTCCCAAACACTACAGGGCCAGACTCGGCGATGGCGTATCGGCGGGAAAGGAAGTCCATGGAGTTAATCAGCGACGATAGAGCGGAACGAAATCGGAGGTAGATTCTGCCCCGGTGGTGGCGCGCTCGTGCGAACGCTTGCGTTCGCACAGCACATCATAGACAGCGCGATCGTGCACGGTGAAGTAAGTATATAGTGGAGCGCGCTTTGCCGAAAAGCCCGCCTTGAAGCGGAGCAAGCCGTCATCGTGGTTGCTCGTTACACCGCCTCCGAGGTGGAGCACGGAATAGCCTGCGGCTTTTGCCCACATCGCGGCTTCCCACACAATGAGGTTGTTCACTCCAAGCTCAGGTCGTGTTGCCAGGGTTGCAGCAAAGTGATAATAGGCGGTGGCGAATTCATGTATCAACAGGCAAGCACTCTCGAGCTGCCCGTCTACCGTAGCGAAGAAGAGTGAGGAGCGCTGCGGGCCAAGATTGCGTATCGTCGCGGTGAAAAAATTCTCGGGAAAGAACCAGCGCTTCTCCGCGTGCCGACGCAGCATCGTCTCGTGATAAACAGCAGAGAACAATGCGATATTCGCGTCGCTCGGTTCGACCCTTTCGACACGCACGCCTGCGCGACGGGCGAGCAAGATGCTACTGCGATGGCCCTTCCGCAAGCCCTTTGCGATTCCAGCCTCACTCCCGACGAGCTCTATGGCTACGACATCCTTCTCGTGTCGGAGTGCGAGCGTGTCGCCTATGAGCATGCGCTGATGTTCGGCCATCAAGGGATGCAAGCTCGCGAACTCACTCGCGATACCTTGCTGTTCGCACCAAGTGGCGAAGCACACGGCGAACTGAGCGTACAGCTTCCTCGCCGTTATCGCGTCCGCGGCGTTCGAAAGCGGCCCGCCATAGCCGTAGGCATTGGCAATGTCGGAGAACGCTCCGGCGTCGGACGCGCTGGCCAGGAATGGGAGCGTGCGGAGCGGTCGCCGGACAACAGGCTGGACAACGCAGCCTTCGTTAGAGCTGTATAGTGCAAGCAGGGGTGTGAAGCCGTGAACATCCCGATAAATGCGCCCGTAGTCCGGTAGATAGTGTATGTCGCGGAGTGCGCGCGGCAGTGCCATGATCTCTTCCGCCCACCGTGCTGCCTCTCCCGGTTCGGAGAGAATCTCAAACGGCATCGCGCAACGACCGTGAGAAACGGCCCTCGCTATCCCGGGCATTTTGATGTGAGCTCTGATCCACGCGAACCCGCTTCAGAATGTCGACCGTCCGCTCTGCCAAATCGCTCATCACCGTAGATTGCGGGAGTCCGCAAACGTTTTTGCAGAGCTAACATCCCGCATAACGAAGCCGATGTTGATGATCGCCTGTTCTGCCCAAGACATCGACGATATTGGCAGCATATAGTCGCCCGGTTTGACGAGAACCGTTCTACGACGTCGGCGTCGTTGTTGTGAATATCGAGCCAACCGCGGCTGTTCCACCGTCGCAGCGTCTGCTCGGACTTGAGCAAGGCCCGACGCAAATTCCGGCAACACGTGCAGCTGGTAACGGTGAGGTGCAATTCGAATCATTTGCCGCGGTCCATCGGCACGTAATAACCCTGCGTTCGAGTGATTGACACGCTGCATCTCATCATTGTCACGCTCTCGGCTAGACTTGCTTAGCCCGGCGCCTTATCAAAAACTCGGCGTACTCGAAGTCATCAATGGTATCAATATCAACGGCGTCGACCGCGTCCATCATGTAGCCTGCGACCCGTTCTCCGTATAATGATCCGGTCGACAAAACACTACACCGAATTACATAGAGGGCGCCATTTTCGATCAATGCGGGTGGCAATTGCTGACGAGCCATGGCGACGTGTTCCGCGGAGAAGAATGGTCGAATTTCCACGCCATCTGGTTTCCAGCACCAATATGGGTGTGCCGTTGCAATTGAAACCGCAGTGACAGTGTCGACAACCATCGAGCGATAGAGTGCGACAGCCTCATCAATATGCCGGCTCTGCCGCAGCGGTGAAGTCGGCTGCAAGAGAACCACTGCATCGATAGGCGGGGCATTGGCTTGGAGCCAACTGACGGCGTGCGAAAGCGCGTCGATCGAAGGACTCGTATCCATGGAGAATTCCGCGGGACGCTCAAAGGGGACATCGGCACCGTACGCCGCTGCAATCCGGGCAACCTCGGGATCATTAGTCGACACAATCGTGCGCGAAAGGCTCTTTGCCCCCCGAGCAGCTTCAATCGTGTACGCAATTAGAGGCTTCCCGGCACATTCGCGGGTATTTTTTTGCGGTAGGCGTTTTGAACCTCCGCGGGCAAGAATGATACCCACCACACTCATGAAATCTAAATTTCGATGTGACCGATGTCAAACGAATATAGACGAACGGACAATCAGAGCATCAAGCAACATCGTTCATCCCGAGAATTGCGCTCGACGGCAAATTGACCAGCCGCCGCTCAATTGACTCGGAGACACTCAGATCACTCCGTGGATTGCCCTGAAACATAGCCAGGCGATGCATCAGGGTCCAGGTCGGTCGGGTCAGCAATCCAGCGTCGTGGGTGGCTTGTAAAACTGCGTCGCGTGCCTTCCCGCTTTCATCGTCAAGTAGGATGGCATTGAGCCAATAGTTGCTCGCAGTTCCCTTGGGTTCTTTGACAAAGGTTACGCCCCGCACGCCCGCGAATGCCTCGTCGTAACGGCGAGCCAGCGCCCTTTTTGCGGCAACGAAACCATCGAGTCCCTCGAGTTGCGCCACGCCGAGCGCTGCATTCAGGTTAGGCATGCGGTAGTTCCAGGCAATCTCATCGTGAACATAAGCCCATTTGTGCGGCAGCTTGGCTGTGGTCGTTATATGCTTGGCGCGCCGACCGAGTGCTACATCGTTGGTGAGAAGCGCGCCACCACCACCCGTGGTGACTATCTTATTGCCGTTGAAGCTGAGAACGCCGGCCGTGCCAAAGCCGCCGCACGGCTTGCCATGATAGGTGCTGCCCAACGATTCAGTGGCATCCTCGATGATCGGCAAACCGAATTCAAGGCAAACGGCCCTAATGACCTCCATATCGACCGGGTGACCAAAGATGTGGACCGGAATGACGGCGCGGATCGGACGGCCGGTCTCGCCGTTGACCAACGCTTCGCCCCGGCGCACCGCAATGCGCTGAAGGTGCCCTTTGAGCTTTTGCGGATCCATACCGAAGCCACTTTCGGTAGAATCGACGAAATGCGGAACCGCGCCGCAATGAGCCACCGCATTAGCCGTCGCCACGAAGGTCAGCGTCGGCAGAACGACTTCGTCGTCCGGCTCAACCCCCGCAAGCCGCAAAGCGATATGTAGCGCGGCGGTGCCGTTCACGATCGCGACGGCCGAACTGGTTCCGCACAATTCCGCGAGCTTCGCTTCGAACTCGTCGACAAAGCAGCCGACCGAAGAGACCCAGCCGCTGTC
>Ga0187872_10002385_pt1 | contig 16718 bp, 13 predicted proteins | sample June2016WEW_16_4_FD_132973 | JGI IMG/M metagenome (GOLD analysis project Ga0187872, IMG submission 132973) | Peatland microbial communities from SPRUCE experiment site at the Marcell Experimental Forest, Minnesota, USA - June2016WEW_16_40 | ecosystem: Environmental > Terrestrial > Soil >...
CCGGCACCTCTACAGCGTGCTCCGCCTCCGTGCTACGCGGGCGGCCCAAAAAGGCCACACCAAACGCCTTTACAAAGCACGCCGCCGCCAATCCGCCAATCAGCGCAAGGACGCCAACCATCAACGGCAAGACGATCTGTGCTTTCGTATTTGTTAGCACTGAACCGGCCAGAAAACTTCGAAAGGTGAGCCACTCACTAATGAAGCCATTGAACAGCGGCAGCCCAACTATCGAGCAGCAAGCGATGAGGAAGGTCGTTCCGGTGACCGGCATTCGACTCTGTAACCCGCCAAGCTCCTCCAAATCTACAGTGCCCGTTGCGCTCGAAATAGCACCCGCGCCGAGAAACAGCAAGCTCTTGAAAAGGGCATGGTTGAAAGTGTGCAAGAGAGCTGCTATGAGCGCCAAAGCCGCCAAAAGTGGCGCATGACAGGCGAGAAAGAGCAGCGACGTTCCGAGTCCTAAATAGATAATCCCGATGTTCTCCACGCTGTGATAGGCCAGCAACCGTTTGAGATCGTGCTCAGCGATCGCGTACAAAACACCGAGCAAGCCGGAGACGGCGCCGGCCAAGAGAACAATGTATCCGCACCAAAGCGGTCCTCCGCCGAGAAAATCAAAAGCAAAGCGCACGAATCCGTATATGGCCGTTTTCAGCATGACGCCGGACATCAGCGCGGACACGGGGCTCGGTGCGATGGGGTGGGCCCGTGGAAGCCAAAGATGGAGGGGAATAATGCCAGCTTTCGCCCCAAATCCCACGAAGGCCAACAGGAAGACCGCAGTCCGGATCCCCGGCGGCACAGTTGCGCCCGCCGCGCGAATCGCTCCAAAATCCAGGCCGTGTGAATAAGGGAGGAAAAGGAAAAAGCACGCCGCGACGGCGGCTGCGCCCGCGTGCATCATCAACAAATAGATGAAGACGTTGTGACGCCGCTCCGCCGAGTCCCCTTCGATTAAGATCAAGCCGGCAGACACGAGCGTCATCAGCTCCCAGCCCACCAGAAATGCAAATCCGGTAGCCGCCGTAACCACGACAATCATCGACAAGACAAAGAACGAAAAGAAGCCCCACGTCCAATTGCGGCGTCGCTCCGAGTAGTGGAGGTCACAATAGGGGGCGGCAAAAAGCGTGACCGGAATCGCCACTGCGCAGACCAGTAACAGGAAAAATGCAGTGAGGCGGTCAACGGCTAGAGAGAAAGGAAAGGGCGTCGCCCGTGAGAGGTCCAGCACGGGACCGGGCTGCCGCAAGAAACTGGACACAGCCACCACACAACCCGCAGAGCTGGCAATCAGAATTAGCGCGAGCGCGAGCCTCCGAGCGCTCTCCGCACGGCTCGCAATCAGGATCAGAGGTACTAAGACGGCAAGGACAGCTAACAGAAAAACGAACGCCGCGCCAATAGGTCCCGTCAGCATGTACCTATTTGCGGCGCCGTCCTTCTTTCATTTCTTCCAGCATTTCTCGCACGCCCACTAAGTGGTTATTGAAAATGTCTTTTGCTACGTCCAGCAGCTTGAAAAGAGCTGGGTCCGAAACCGAATAGAACACGCTGGATCCAGACTTCCTTCCCACCACGATGTTCCGCACGCGCAGCACTGCCAACTGCTGCGAAACGTTCGCAGGTTCAAGCTGAAGCATCTCGCTCAATTCGTTTACGCCCTTCTCGCCGCCCCGAAGGCAATCCACGATCCGGATGCGGATCGGGTGTGCCAGTGCCTTGAAGAACTCGGCCTTGAAGTTGGCAAGCTGTTGAGGCATGCGAATATTCAATTATTCGAATATGCTAGACCACGCAAAGGATGCTGTCAAACGATGGCAGTACCGACCGAGTGTAGGATTGGACAGCAAACTGGGAGCGATAGCGCCATCTCTGACAAACTCAAGCCTTCGAACGTCGTGCGTAGTGGCAGGCCACCTATGTCCGGCAATGCAAAAGGGCCTATGCACGACCCATTCTCGAGCCTGACTCCGCGAGACAAGAAGAACGAAAGACCAATCTCAAATATGCGCTCTTTTTCTTGGCTGTTGGGTTCTGCTTATCGTTGCAAGGCAACTCGGTAACGGAGAAACCTGAACTTGGCTCCCCGGGCTAGATTCGAACTAGCAACCCTTCGGTTAACAGCCGAATGCTCTACCGTTGAGCTACCGGGGAATATATTGATTGTGCTGGGCTTAGAGAGGTTTTGCAACATCGAAGTGGGGTCCACGGGGTCCAACTAAGCCGCCTTCCTGCCTTTCATTGTCCCCGCGTTCTTCGGAGAAGTGAACTCACTCTTTAAGGGGTCCTATGGTCCTATTTCGATTTACGAGCGAGCGTTTCGGCCGTGAAAGCCGCAAGCCTTCTGAAGAGCGGTTCGGCAAGCGCTTCCTTTTCTTCCGTTGGAAGTTTCAAGTGCTGCTCGACTTCCGATTCCATATCCTGAAGTTCTTTGGAGGGTGAGGTTTCCGCCAGTCGCCGGAAAAGCATCTTGTGTGCCCGCTTCCGTTCCATCACTTCGAGTCCATCCAGTATCTGGCGATGCGACGTTCCCTCCCAAATCGCGAGAATCATCGCTTCCCGAAGCCAGCGTTCCGCGCCATACTCAGCCAGCACGCCCAGCCCACCGTGCACTTCCATGGCCCACTTTGCCGTATCAACCGCAAACTCGGCCGTCCAGTATTTCGCAAGATGTGCCACCAGCCGAAACAGATGATAGCGATCGGAGTAAGGCGGCCGCTCCATCCACACGTCGTTCAGGAGCTGAACCGAATCCCACGCCAGCGCAAACGCCGATCGAAGCGCATTCAGCCGATTTTCAAATTGATGCCGAAGCAGTGGATGATCGAGAATCCGCTTGCCGAACGCGGCGCGGCGCTCGGCATACGAAAGCGCGCCCGCCATCGCGCGCTGTGCCAACGCGACACTCACTACGCTGTTCGCTACGCGCGAGAGGTTCAACACTTCGAGGATCAGATAAATTCCCGAGTCAGTCGAGCCGAGTAGGTAGCCTTCGCTGCCTTTCAGCTCTACTTCTCCGGTGGGAACAGAGCGGGTTCCAATCTTGTCCTTCAGCCGCCGGACAAAATAGTTGAGCTCGCCATCGTTGCGGTATCGCGGCACCAGGAACAAGGCCAGCCCGCGCACACCCGCCGCAGCTCCTTCCGGACGCGCAGCTACAACGGCCAACTCTGCGCTGGCATTGCTCGCAAAATATTTGTCGCCTGTCAGCAACCAGCAATCGCCCGCGGGCCGGGCAATAGTCTCGACGGCGGCTCCCAAATCCGAGCCGCCTTTGATCTCCGTCATCCACGTGGCACCCTGCCACACGGAATCATCCTTCCGCGAGAGCTGAGGCAGAAAGCGAACCTGCAATTCGGCGCTGCCATATTTCGCAAGAGGCACCGCCGTGCCGAGTGACACGGTGTAAGGGCAGCAAATCCCGGGATCGTGGAACGAAATGTCGTAGATCAGCAGATACGCGGGGATCAGCGATTTTTCTTCCAGAGCGCGCCAAACTACTCCGGATCGGTAACCCCTCTTCAAAATCGTTTGGTATTCGCGAGGGTAGAGAATTTCATCGACGCGTTTTCCGGGACGATCGAACATCCGCAACCACGGCGTTCCGGCGCGGTCGATTGCGTCCGAAATGGCGACGCCTTCGCTCTTCCACCAACTTTCCTCGGCGTCGAGCACATCGCGGCGAGGGATATCTTGGAGCCTGCTCTGCAGAAAGCTCAGAGGTGAACGGAGTGCGTTGAGATCTGTCATTTCAACGCATGTTAGGTCGGCAGCACGGGCGCGTCAAGCTGACCGAGTTACCTTGCAAAGCTCAGCCGCGCCCTTTGTGCGTTCTTGTGGTCTTCACCTGCCCACGTCCACTCGATGGCGCCCGCTTTGGTTTACCTAACGGCTCGGCGGCGCTTGACCCTGCGGGTTAGGCGAAGGAGCAGGTCTACGCTGGCCGCCGCGTCCCGCGCCCTGCGGACCACGAGGGCGAGAGCCATCGCCCCGCTGCCGGCGTTCGTTCATGACGTCTCGGAGCTTTTGGCGCTGCGCTGGCGTGAGCGCATCCCGCATGGTCAGCCGGTAATCGATCCTGGATTTCTCCACGGCCAGTTGCGCGGTGCTGATTTCTTGCAGCTTGCTGTCAATCGCGGCGCGGTCCGGCTTGTCGGCGGCGAGAAGATCGTTCAAGTCGATCCGCTTCACCTCGAGATCGGCTCTGTTGCGTATCTCCGCCTTCCGGAAATCCGACTCCTGCTGGCGAATTTTTGCGACCTGTTCGGCCGTGACGCCAAGCTGTTCGCGGATGGCCGGATCATTCAAAACACGAGAAAGACCGAATTCCCCCGCTCCCCTGCCCGGGCCGCGCATGCCCATTCGGTCGCCTTGACCCCAGCGACCGCGCATGCCGTCCCACCCTCCTCGCCGCTCCATTGGTCCCATTGGCCGCATGTGGTCGCGTGGCCCGAACCCATCCGGATTTGCTTGCTGCTCAGCCGGCGGACCCGGTGGGTCGCCTTGGGCGAAGATCGGGGAGCAACTGAGCGCGAGAGCCAGGACTGCAAGAGCCGATTTCGAACGAATATTCATAGTGTGATTCTCCCCTCGAGCGAATTTCGTCGTTGCTATGTGGAATTCCACCCAGCGGGCGAAAAAGTTCCAAACATGTACCCGGCTCCGCCTAGGAATCAGAGGAAAACAGCGGGCCCGGCAATTGACGATTCCAGACTGATTGAGAACCACCGGGAATCCTCGGGGGACTTACTGAAGCTTCTGCGTCGTGGAGTCGTGCACGATTAGGTTGTCGAAAATGGCAAGCACATGCCGGCGATAACTGACGATGCGCTCGAGCAGCGGGCGTAGCGTCGGCTCGCGCCTCGTTTCGCGATCCCACTTGGCGAGTACGGCGGCGGGGACCTCGATATCGCGACGCAATTCCTCGGCCGTGTGGCCGCGGAGGAACAGGCCGTAAAAGAAAGCCGCCTCTCGTTGCGGGAATTGAAAATCCTGCACCGTTTCGTCCAGCGGATTGGGCAGCGTCGCCATTGTAGAAAACCGCAGTTTACAGATTTCGACGCCGCCGTCAAGGGTCCGCGCGACCTAAGGGGAAATACGCTCCTGGAAACCGCTGCCCTCGAAGTACCGGAACCGGCCAATGGAATGCCCAGACTATTCAGCTCTTTTCAAGGGGCTGCGCGGCGCGCTTGGGCACGCGCCGCGTGTGACACGCAAAGTTGTCTCCGCCTGCGCTCAGTAGGGCGTTCGCCGCTACCTCTTCGCCTGCGCGTAGTTCTCGGCGACCTGCGCCCAGTTGATGACGTTCCACCAAGCCTCGATATATTCAGGCCGGCGGTTCTGATACTTCAGGTAGTACGCGTGTTCCCACACGTCCAGCCCGAAGAAGGCCTTGCCGCCTTCCATGATCGGATTGTCCTGGTTGGCCGAAGACTCGATCGCAAGCTTGCCGCCGCGGACGAGCAACCAGGCCCAGCCGGAGCCGAAGCGCGTCGTGGCTGCCTGATTGAACTTGGTCTTGAAATCGGCGAAGCTGCCGAAAGCACCGGTGATCGCACTGGCAAGATCGCCGGAAGGCTCACCACCGCCGCCCTTCTTCATGATCTTCCAGAACATCGAGTGATTCATGTGACCGCCGCCATTGTTGCGCACGGCGGTACGGATGTTTTCCGGAACTTTGCTGATTTGGGCGAGCAACTCCTCGACCGAGAGTTTTTGGAGGTCGGCATTACCTTCGAGAGCCTTGTTAAGGTTTGTGACGTATGCGGCGTGGTGTTTGTCGTGATGGATCTCCATCGTCTTCGCGTCGATGTAGGGCTCGAGTGCGTCGAAAGGATAAGGGAGAGGCGGCAGTGTGTGACTCATTTGGGGAGCGGCTCCTTGTGCGGAAGTGGAACTCATTATCTACCTCCTGAAATCTTCGTTCCTGCCCCATAATTATACCCGCTTGGCCGGGAACCGAGAAACCGGCCCGCCAGATTTCTCGCAGGGCTCTCCAGGAGGTGTGCATGCCGTCCGTCGAACACGTGGAAAAACACTTCACGGCCACCGCAGCCGTGCGCGACATCGTGATCGGAATGTCTGACGGATTGACGGTCCCGTTCGCGCTCGCCGCCGGGCTGACCAGCGCTGCTGCGACTCTGGCAAAGGGCACGGGGATCATCGTCACGGCCGGATTCGCGGAAATCGCGGCGGGATCGATTGCCATGGGCCTGGGCGGCTATCTGGCTGCGAAGACGGACTCGGAACACTATGCCTCGGAACTCCAGCGCGAGTATCGCGAGACCGTCGAACTGCCCGACGTCGAAATCGAAGAAGTCGCGAAAGTCTTCCGCGAATACGGCCTATCCGAGGAGCAGATGGCGCCGGTAGTTTCGGCGATCACCGGAAATCAAAAGCGCTGGGTGGATTTCATGATGCGCTTCGAGTTGGGACTCGAAGCGCCGGACCCTGCGCGCGCCGGCCGTAGCGCCGGGACGATTGCCGCGTCGTATATCGTGGGAGGCCTTGTCCCTCTCACGCCGTACATCTTGATGCATCAGGTTCTCCCGGCGTTATGGGTCTCCGTTGGCGTAACGCTGCTCGCGCTCTTCGTTTTTGGCTCGATCAAAGGGCACTACACGGGCGTCAAGCCGTTCCGCGGCGGGGCGCAAACCGTGCTCGTAGGAGGTCTTGCAGCCGCCGCGGCATTTTTCATCGCTCGTCTTATTAGCTGAGGGCCCGGCCTCCGATATATGTTCAACCGCCACGCATCCTCGGCATGCCGAGTCCTCATCTAACGTACTGTTGCGCAGCGGATTATCGCTGATGGGTTCTGCAACACGAATTGCTTCGAGCTACGTCTAATGTATTCATGCGCCGGGCCTGCATGATACGTCTCGGCTTCGAGATTAAGGAGAGATAGCCATGAAAAGCAGTGTTTTGCATATCCCACGCTGGGTAGCCACGGTGGTACTCCTCGCGGCCCTCGTCGGCGGAGGGATACTCGCAATCGGATTGAGGAATTGGTCGGGTCACGAGGTGTACGGCGCTCCCAGCCCGGATGTCACGCTGGCGCGGAACGCAGCCCCCGTTTCTCTCGCGAATTTTAGCAATGGCTTTGCAGCGGTTCTGAAACCGGCTCTTCCGGCCGTCGTGAACATCCACACATCGAAAATCGTGAAGCAAGGACAGAATATGCCTTTCTTCAACGATCCGTTCTTCCAACAGTTCTTCGGCAATCAGTTCGGACAGATGCAACCGCGGCCCGAGCGCGAGCATAGCCTGGGCTCCGGCGTCATCGTCACATCCGATGGGACGATTCTAACGAATAATCACGTAATTGACGGCGCCTCTGACATCAAGGTGCAGCTCAGCGACAGGCGGGAATTCAATGCCAAACTCGTCGGCACGGATCCGCGAACGGACATTGCGGTGTTGAAGATCGACGCCACGGGATTGCCCACACTGGCTCTTGGCGATTCCTCGAGATTGCAGGTCGGCGATGTGATCTTCGCTATCGGTGATCCATTCGGAGTCGGCGAAACCGCCACCATGGGAATCGTCAGCGCCACAAGACGGAGCGGATTGGGCATCGAAAACTACGAAGACTTCATTCAAACCGATGCAGCTATCAATCCCGGCAACTCTGGCGGCGCGATGATCGATCTCCACGGCAACTTGATCGGCATCAACACAGCCATCGCAACCGGCGGAGGGCAGGGCAACGTCGGCATCGGCTTCGCGATTCCGATCAATATGGCGCACTCGGTGATGGACCAGATCGTCACGCACGGCAAAGTTGTGCGCGGCTACCTCGGCCTCGTTCCACAGGACGTCACGCCTGAAATCGCGAAACAGTTCGGATTGAGCGAGCCCGGCGGCGCATTGATCGCCGAGGTCTCGCCCGATACGCCCGCTTCGCGCGCAGGATTGAAACGTGGCGACGTGATCCTCAAATTGAATGGTGAGCCTGTCAACTCAGAGAACGATCTGCGTCTGCGCGTGTCGCAGGCCGCTCCTGGAACCAATGTCAAGCTGGAGATTTGGCGTGATGGCAAGACGCAAGACGTCAATGTTCAGCTCGGCCAATTCCCGGAAAAAGCTGAGAATGCGGGCCCGGGTGAAAACAGTGAAGGCGCCCTGGAAGGCATCCACGTGCAAGAACTGACCTCAGACATCGCGGAGCAGCTGAACTTGCCCGCCGGAACTCACGGTGTCGTGGTCTCGGACATCGATCCGGCAAGCTCGGCTTCATCCGCCGATGTCCAGCGCGGCGATGTGATTCAGGAAGTCAACCGTAAGCCCGTATCCAGCATCGAACAATACAAGCAGGCGCTGGCTGGTGCGGACGATAAGCCGGTGCTTCTGCTGGTGAATCGAGGCGGTACGACACATTACGTAGACGTTGAGCCCGAAAAGTAGCGGATTTCGGGCTCGCAGCAGGAAGAGGGGCGTGGCCTTATCGGCCACACCCTCTTCTCCTGGTTCGAAGGGTCTCTTCAGGCGTTTCCCTGTATCTTGGGCCAGGAAAGGACACCGCAGAATTCATCTCCCAGCAGCATCGGAGCAATCTTCTTCGGGCTATTAGTCTAGAGCGGGGAACGGCAGCGTGAGCGCGACACGCAGTCCAATCCGGCCCACCCATCGAACCCCCACTAGTTGGGTTATCGCTTTAAGCACGACTGGGGGTAGAATAGTACATGGGTTCTATTCATCCCGGCCCTTTGATCTAGTACTAAAATACTGTGCGCTACCTGTGTCTCGATGCGCACGCATTCTTCGCGAGGGGCTTCTGGGGTGAAATGTATGGCATCGTCAAAAAAGCAAGCCGTCTTTAGTGGTTCGCTGCTCCCTAATGGCCAGCGCCGCTGGAGTTCGTTCGGTGCGGGCCTCGGACTCGAATGCCTCGCTCTGACCGCCCTCGTGATCCTACCGTTGTTCATGCCGCAGAAATTCGAAGCGGTTCAGCACTACTGGGTCACGCCGATTGAAGTGCCCGTTATTCAGCCTTGGAAACCTCAGCCGCCCCCAAAGCCGGTCATCATGAAGCGCGAGGTCGTCAAGGAACTCCCCAAGCCCGAAGAAATCGTCGCGCCGAAGCCAAAGATTTATAATCCGGTAATCACGTCGCCCATCGCAAAGACGGTGACCGCGCGCAAGACTGTGACGCCGGATGTGGAAGTCGCAAAGGCACTCCCGGACCCGATGCTCTCACTGGGCAGTTCGGCTGTCCCGACTCTAAAGAGGCCCCGCGAGGCGGTTCAGACGGGCGGTTTTGGCGATCCGAACGGCGTGCCTGCCAACGGAAAAACGGACCGTAATCCGAACATCACGCAGCTTGGCGCCTATGACATGCCCGCAGGAGCAGGTTATGGCAACGGCACGGGCGGAGCGAAGGGCGCTCGCGGCGTGGTGGCCAGCACCGGATTTGGCAACGGCGTCGCCGTCGGTGGTCCCGGCGGGGGAAGTCACGGCAGCGTCCAGCAGGGAGTCTTCGCTGATGAGCGTGCAGCCGCACCGGCTCCGAAGATGAAACAGACGGCTGCCGTGTCGAACACCAAGCCCGTCGAAATTCTCTTCAAGCCAAAACCGGTATACACGGACGAAGCCAGGGCCAAGAAGATCGAGGGGGATGTGCTTTTGCAGGTTGTGTTCACTGCATCGGGCGAAGTGAGAGTCGAGCGTGTCGTTCAGGGATTGGGCTACGGTCTTGACCAGTCGGCTGAGGCCGCCGCACGCCAAATCCACTTCCGCCCAGCCCTCCAGGAAGGTCAGCCGGTGGATTTCTCCGCCATCGTCCACATCACATTTGAATTGGCGTACTGAAAGGGGAATGCAATGCGCACGTGGAAAAACTTCTGCCTCTCAACAGCCCTCGTAGGCGCTCTCGCGGGCGTCGCCGGCGCACAGACACAAACGGCTGACCAAACCCAGCCTCAGCCCGGCATTTCGACCTCAAATTCAGCTGTTACGGTGAACGAGGCTATCGATCGCATCATCGCGCGCGAGCACGACGAGAACGCTACGATCCGGCGTTACAACCCGATCATCGAAACCTATATTCAGGACATGAAGCCCGACAAGGACCTGGGCTCTGTGCCGGTTCGCGACCACTATTTTCTTGGCCAGGCCAATCTATCGCAGGGCGTCGTGGACAACTCGATGCTGGAGAAGAAAAAGGGCAAGATAGGTGAGTTCAACCCCCTCTCGCACATCTCCGGGTTTTTCACCTCTTCGTACGTGCCCGCCGGCTTCCTCCAGATGATTTACATCGATACGAGCGGATTCGACCGCCAGCACTATCAGTTCGACTACGTGGGCCGGCAGTTTCTGGGCGAAGTTCGCTGCCTGATGTTCGACGTTACGCCGCTGCCGAAATCGGGCAAGGGACGTTTCAAGGGCCGCATCTGGGCGGAGGATCAGGGCTATACGATCGTTCGCTTCAACGGGGTTTATACGCCGGTCGCCGGAATCAACGGTTTTAATCTCCACTTCGATAGCTGGCGCCTTAACGTGCAGCCCGGACTCTGGGTTCCGTCCTTTGTTTTCAGCCAGGAATCGGACCTGAAGGATTTCCTCGGAAACCATGTGCGCTTCAAGGCGCAGACGCGCCTCTGGGGCTATAACCTGAGGAACATGGGTCGCCAGGAAGAGTTCAGCCAGATGACGATTGAGGCCGCCACTGCCATCACGGACCAGGCCGCCACACAGCAGGATCGCTCGCCAATCGAGGCACAACGCGAATGGCAGCATCAAGCTGAAGTCAACGTGATCGACCGCTTGCAGCGCTCGGGCCTGCTCGCACCCTCGGGCGAAGTCGATAAAGTTCTCGAGACGGTCGTCAACAATCTCGAAGTTACGAACAACCTCGACATCCAGCCGGAAGTCCACTGCCGCATTTTGCTTACTGGCACACTCGAATCCTTCTCAATCGGCCACACGATCGTTATCAGCCGCGGTTTGCTGGATGTCCTCCCGGACGAAGCCAGCCTCGCCACGGTTCTGGCGCAGGAGTTAGCCGATATCATCGTCACGAAACCCTCGACCGACCAATGGGGCTTCAACGACACGACCAATGTCACCACCGTCGAAGCTGTCGAACGTTTCTCATTCAGCGACAGCCCGGACCAGGTGCACGTCGCGAGCCAGAAGGCCATGGAGCTTCTGAAGAATTCGCCGTACAAAGACAAGCTTGGCAATGCCGGCCTCTTTCTGAAACAGCTCGATGCGGAATCCAAGAATTTGCCCGCGTTGATTAGCCCGCATGTCGGTAACCGCGTCGTCGCCGTCGAGCAGTTGATGAGTGCCGCGCCGCAACTGCAACCCGACAAACTCGATCAGATCGCGGCGCTGCCGATCGGAGCCCGCGTCAAGGTCGATCCGTGGAACGACCGCGTGGAGTTGCTCAAATCTAAGCCCGTTGCGCTGCTTTCGGTGCGCGAGAAAATGCCCTTCGAGGTCACCCCCTTCATGCCGTTCCTGACTCGCTACGAGAAGCCCGGTTCCAGCCTCTCGGCGGATCCCGCCAAGGCAGACCTGGCCAAGAAGGAACAGCAGCAACCGGCGCAACAACAGTAGATTCGTTTCAAGTTCTCTCTGAGCCCGGTGGCAAGATCCCTTGCCGCCGGGCTTTTCGTTTTGGGGACACCCGTTCTCGCGCGGCCCACGTTATCCCGGCACTGCAACAATCGGGGTATTCCCTATCCGGCCGTAAATGGGGGACACTCATGGGGCCATGCAGCACCAGTCCCTGCTCGAGTACTTCCGTCGCGATTCGCGCCCACAGAATGAGATCGCAGTCGCTTGGCGGCGCGGCTATCGAATGGTCCGGTGGTCGTACGCAGACCTGCTCCGGTGCGCCACGAAGTTCGCCTCGGAACTCAGGACTCGCGGAATCGGAAAGGGCGACCGGGTGCTCCTCTGGGGAGAGAATTCGGGGGAGTGGGTCGCTGCGTTCCTCGGCTGCCTCTTTCAGGGCGCCATTGCTGTCCCCATGGACGCAATTGCCGAGAGGACTTTCGCGCAGCGCGTCGCCGAGCAGGCAGGGGTGAGGCTTGCAGTTGTCGGGCGCGACTTGCCTTCACCCCTCGCCGCGTCGGCTACACTGAGCCTCGAAGACTTTGCGGAATTCACGAACGGCCGTGCCGCCGGAGACTTCTTGCCCTCCCCGGCCGGTCCCGATGACCAGATCGAGATCGTGTTCACCTCCGGGACCACAGCGGAGCCTCGCGGCGTCGTTCTTACGCACAGAAATCTCCTCGCAAATATCGAGCCGATCGAGAAGGAAATCGAGCGCTACCGCCGTTACGAGCGCATCTTTCATCCGCTGCGATTCCTCGATCTCCTGCCGTTGAGCCACGTCTTCGGCCAGTTGCTCGGGATTTTTCTGCCTCAGATTCTTGGCGCGACATCGGTTTTTCTCGACACGCTGAACCCGGCTGAAGTCGTTCGCTGCATTCACGACGAGCGGGTCTCCGTCCTCGTTACCGTCCCAAGGCTCATCGAATCTCTGCGCGATCAAATCGAGCGCGATGTCGCCTCGCATGGCGACATCGAGAGATTCCGTCGCGCCTATGAGGCCGCCGAGCGCGACCATTTCTTGAAGCGCTGGTGGCGCTTCCGTGCCGTTCGCCGCCGGTTCGGCTGGAAGTTCTGGGCCGTGATTTCGGGCGGGGCCGCGCTTCCTCCGGCTGCCGAGGAATTCTGGACCCGGCTCGGGTATGCCGTGATTCAGGGCTACGGTCTCACGGAGACAACTTCTCTTGTCAGTCTGAACCATCCGTTCCGCCTCGGGCGCGGTTCGATTGGAAAAGCGCTGCCAGGGCTGGAGGTCAAGCTATCCAACGAAGGTGAAATCCTAGTTCGCGGCCAAAACGTCGCCTCCGGTTATTGGAAGGGTGCGGGCGTCGTTGCTCCCGTACTCGATGCGGATGGATGGTTTCACACGGGCGACATTGGCGAGCGCGACGCGAATGGGAACCTCTACTTCAAGGGCCGTCGGAAAAATGTGATCGTGACGCCGGAAGGCCTGAAAGTCTACCCTGAGGATTTGGAAGTGGAACTGCGAAAGGAGCAGGGCTTGCGCGACTGCGTGGTCGTCGGCCTCGCGCGCGATGGCAACGCGGAACCCTGCGCCGTGCTACTGCTGCGCGATCCCCCTGCGCAGGCGGAGGCGGTCGCGGCAGCCGCATCCGCCATCGTGCAGCGTGCAAACGAGCGGCTCGCGCCGTTCCAGCAGATGCGTCGCTGGTTCGTATGGCCCGAAAACGATTTCCCTCGCACGCCCACGCAAAAGCCCGTTCTCGCGGACATCCGTGAAGCCGCGGAAACAAGACTGGGTGGTCGAGAAGTCGCCGCGGGGAGAGCAGCAGTCGCAGCCGGCCCGCTCGCGGAACTCCTCGCGCGCGTTTCGCACGGCCGCGCGGTGCAAGACGGCACAGCGGCAACGCTCAATCTGAGTTCGATCGAACGCGTCGAATTGCTCGGCGCTCTCGAGGATCGCTACCAGATGGACCTGAGCGAGACCGAATTCACTTCCGCCGATACCGTCCAGGCGCTCGAGCGATTGGTCCAACAGCCACCGGCGCCCTCCACCGCATTTCACTATCTGCGCTGGCCTCAGAGTTGGCCCGTGCGAATCATTCGCGCGGTCGTATACCAACTCCTGGCCCGCCCGGCCATGTTGATCCTCGGATGGCCGGACATTCGCGGCCGAGAAAATCTTCGCGGCACGAAAGGCCCCGTGCTTGTGGTCGCAAATCACATTACATTCTTCGATCCCGTCTACGTTCTCGAGGGATTGCCTTGGCGTCTGCGGCGGCGCCTCGCCGTGGCCATGGATGGTGAACTTCTCGAATCGATGCGGAACCCTCCGCCGGGCACGGGATTCTTCGCTGGGCTGGTTGGCCGCGTAGGATACTTTCTCGTCGTCTCGCTCTTCAACGTTTTCCCGTTGCCGCGCCGCTCGGGATTCCGCAAGAGCTTTGCCTTTGTGGGCGATCTGGTCGACCGCGGATGGAGTGTCCTGGTTTTTCCCGAAGGCGAGCGCACCAAAATCGCTCGGATGAATCCGTTCCGAGCCGGGATAGGCCTCCTCGCGACGCGGCTGGGCGTGCCGGTCGTCCCCCTCCACCTCGGCGGAATCTCCGAGTTGAGGCAAGCCGGCAAACATTGGGCGCGTCCTGGCCAGATCAAAGTTTCGATGGGCGCGCCGGTCCGCTTTGCGGAGACCGACCCCGCCGAACAGATCGCGCGCGATCTCGAACGCCGCGTCGCCACGCTGGCACCTGGCTCATCAGGCTAGAACCTGGTTGCAGACCCGTATGCGGAGGCGCGCGACATCCACTGGCACAGGCGCATTCCGCGATACAATGGTTTGTAGGTTTGGGGGAAAGTTGGATGATCCACCGTTTTGTTTTTCATAACGACCGCGTGCAGCCCATCGAGCAGGTGCGGCTCTCGCCCGGCCAGTCGGGACTGCTAAGCGGTTGGGGCCTGTTCACGACGATCCGCATCGTTGAGGGAATTCCCTTCGCCTTCGAGCGCCACTGGAAGCGTCTCGGGCGTGATGCTCAACGAACCCATTGTCCCTTCCTGTTTGACGCGGAGAGGGTTCGGGGGCAATTGGGCGAAGTCCTGAGCGCCAATCAGGTGCGAGAAGGCTGCGCGCGCATCTATATGATCTACAACCAGCCCGGCTTCTGGCGCAGCAACGAAGATCTTCCCGCGGTGGACCTGCTGCTTTGCTCGTCTGACTTGCCTCCCTACCGCGACCTCGTGCGCCTCGGACTACGCCAACACGGGCGTCATGCGGCCTCGCCTCTCGCTGGCACGAAGGTCACTTCCTGGCTCAACAACGTCTGGAATCTTTACGAAGCCCAGCAGGCGGGTTGCGATGAAGTCGTCTTGTTGAACGAGCGGGGCGAAGTGGCCGAGTGTACCGCTGCAAACATCTTCTGCGTGCAGGGCGGCCGCCTGTTCACACCGCCACTCTCATCGGGTTGTCTCGAAGGGGTCACGCGCAGCATCATCTTCGAGATCGGCCCGCAAGCTGGAATGCCCGTCGAAGAGCGCACGCTCTTTCCCGAGGACCTCTACTCCGCAGACGAGGTGCTCATCTCCTCGACGAACCGCAACGCGATCGCCGTCGGCGAAGTCAACGGGCACAAGGTCGCCGCCCCGGGGCCGATAGTACAAAAGCTTGGAAAGGCCATAGCAGCGTACGTGCGCGAATACGTCGAAGCCCGCACGGCTGTTCCCGGCAGATGCTGACTGGGACTCCCGCTCTTTCTTTAGTGGATTAAGAGGCCAGCGGCGCCGACGGCCAATCCGCAAATCCCGAGGACCAAGCCCAACATCCAGAAGAATCGCTTCTGCGTCAGCAGCGTAATCGAGCAAATCACGAGCGCCGCTTCTAACAAGACTTCGCCCAGATCGAAGCGATTCGCCCGCCGCTGCTGGAGCTTCACTTCGTCCTCGCCCTTTCGCGCTTCGGCCTCGATGTCTTTCTCTTCCTGGCGGTAGCGCTCGATTTCTTTGCTGTACTTTTCCTTTTGCTTCTCGATTTGGTCCGAGTTCTGGAGCGCGAAAACGGAGGTTTCGTCCATGAAGAGCTCATACGTGTGCCGCCGGATATCTTTCGCCTGGTAGTAGGCCCACTGATCCGTCGCCTGTGTCTGACTTAGAAGCTCCTCGGTGTGCGCGCGATGGCCAAGCAAGGAAACAGCAGCGACCAGCACCGCAAGGATCGCCATGGTCATTGTTACGGGGGCAAGATTCGCATGGTGCGCGCCTTCCTCAGCATGTTCGCGGAGTTCACTGATCTCGTCCGGCATTTTTTCCCGCCTTTGGCGCACATTTGTCTTTCGTGCGCGCAAGAGAATATCAGAGTCCGCTCGCGGCCGCTATTGGATGGCTACCGTCCGTTCGTGGAGTTCCGGTACAATCTCTGGTAGATAGCGGAGGGGATAAATACATGACTGAACTTGCCAGCAAGAACTGCGTCCCGTGCCGCGGAGGAGTCCCGCCGCTCGCGGGCCAGGAACTCGATGCGCTCGCGAAGCAGGTGCCGCAGTGGAAGGTCGTGGACGGGCATCACATCACTCGTGCTTTCAAGTTTCCGGATTTTCGTCAGGCGCTCGCGTTCGTGAATCAAGTCGGGGAGCTCGCTGAACAGCAGGGCCATCATCCGGACATTCTGCTTTCCTGGGGCAAGGCCGAGGTCACTACCTGGACTCACAGTATCAATGGCCTCACCGAAAGCGATTTCATCCTAGCCGCCAAGATCGACAAGCTATAGAGTGCCTTCCAATCTGAGAACCGCCTTCCGCGATAGCTTTCTCTTTCATTGGTACAAGAATATCGCCGCGCCCATCGAGTACGCATTGTGGCGTCTGCGCGGATCTCCGGGACCGAAAATGCCTCACCTGGTAAAGCAGCGCGTTATCCAACAATACGCTCGCGAGTTCGATCTTCCGATCCTCGTCGAAACTGGCACGAACTACGCCCACATGATCTACGTTCAGCAGAACCACTTTCGCGAAATCTACTCCATCGAGCTCGACGCGCGGAAGGCGGAGAGCGCTCGGCGCAAGTTCGCGGGACGGTCCAACATTCACATCCTCGAAGGCGACAGCGGAGCGGCTCTGCCAAGGCTTCTTCCGGCGCTCAAGGGTCCGTGCCTTTTTTGGCTCGACGGCCACGACTTCGACATTTCGACGCCGGTCAAGCAG
>Ga0187872_10002386_pt1 | contig 16703 bp, 15 predicted proteins | sample June2016WEW_16_4_FD_132973 | JGI IMG/M metagenome (GOLD analysis project Ga0187872, IMG submission 132973) | Peatland microbial communities from SPRUCE experiment site at the Marcell Experimental Forest, Minnesota, USA - June2016WEW_16_40 | ecosystem: Environmental > Terrestrial > Soil >...
GCGCCTCGCGCGGTGCACTTCTACGTCTTCTGCCTCGCCTCCTTCATCCTTTACAGCTTTCACTACAGCGGCAAGCTGAATTCGTTCGACTGGACGATCTACTGGGGCAACGTTGTCGCGCTTTTGTTGCAGCCCGCCCTGCTCGTGCACTTTGCGCTGGTGTTTCCCGAACGCCGCGGTGTCCTGTGGCCGAAGCTCGCTGCCGTCTACAGCATTCCGGCGGCTCTGCTCGCTGTTCACACGTTTGTCGCCACTGGAACGCTCGACTTCTGGCCGTCGCCCGGCAGCCAGCGCGTTCTCGACCAGATCGAACTGCTTTACCTCGGGCTTTACTTCCTTGCCGCCGCGGGCATTTTTCTGTCGAGTTACTTCCGCGCGCCGAGCGGCGTCCTGCGCCAACAATTGAAATGGGTCACGGGCGGGACGTTCGCCGGAATCGTTCCCTTCCTGGTCCTCTACATTTTGCCGTTCCTTTTCGCGACCACTCTCCCGTCCTGGACCAAGGTTTCCGTCTTTTCCTTGGCGCTGATCCCGCTGTGCTTCGGCTATGCCATCGTCCGCTACCGGCTCATGGACGTGGACATTATTTTCAAGCGCGGTCTCGCCTACACGTTTGCAACGGCCGGAGTCGTCACTATCTATTTCGCCGCGATCGCGCTGATCGGCGAGCTTTCCCACACGGCATTGACCAGCGGCCCGATGGGCGCAGTCATCGCCATCGTCGTGGCCGCGTTTCTCTTTCAGCCGCTGCGCGATTGGGTGCAGGCGCGCCTCGATCACTTTTTCTATCGCGACCGCCTCGATTATCGCCGCACGCTGATCGAATTCGGCCGCGCGCTGGCCAACGAAGTCCGGCTCGAGCCGCTCCTTGCTTCCGCGCTGGACCGGATTTCGCAGACGCTGCTCGTTGACCGCCTAGCGGTCTTTCTCGAGGATTCGGCGCATCCCGGCCGCTTCGTTCTTTCGCGCTCGATCGGGGTACGGCCCGAAGGCCCGCTCGATCTGAGCTTTCTCGATCCGGCGAGCCCGGCGCTTGAGCGCAGCTGCCTCTTCTTTGAGTCCGCGCGCGGCGCCACCGAGGAGAACGACGCGGTCCGCCGCACTCTCGAGCAACTCGACCTCAACTATTTCATCGCCTGTCGCATTCACGACCGTACCGCCGCATTCATCGGCCTCGGCAAGACCGTCGACGGCGATTACCTCTCGAGCGACGACCTCGAGCTGCTTTCGACCATCGCCGGTTATGTCGCGATCGCGATCGAAAACGCGCGGTTGTATCAGTCGCTCGAGCAAAAGGCGCTCCAGATCGAGCGGCTCAAGGATTTCAGCGAGAACATCGTCGAGTCGCTGCGGATTGGCGTTCTGACCGCCGACCTCGACGGCCGCATCGAATCCTGGAACCCGCAGCTCGAAGACTTGCTCGAGATTCCGCGCGGCGAAGCGCTCGGCCGCAAGCTCGAAGAAGCGCTCCCGCGCGACCTCGCCGTGGAAATCGCCGCTCGCGCGACGAGCGAGCACGTCTCCGGCATCTACAAATTCCACTTGAACACGCGCAGCGGCCGCCATCTGGTGGTCAACGCCTCGATCGCGCCCCTGCTGGGCAAGAACGGCGCGCGGCTGGGCCGCTTGGTCTTGCTCGACGACATCACGCAGCGCGTGCGCCTCGAGGATCAGATGGTCCAGACGGAAAAGCTCACGTCGCTCGGCTTGCTCGCCGCCGGCGTGGCGCACGAGGTCAATACTCCGCTCGCCGTCATTTCGAATTACATCCAGATGCTCGCGAAGCAGATTCCCGCGGACGATCCCCGGCAGAAAACGATCGAGCGCATCGTGAAGCAGACGTTCCGCGCGAGCGAGATCGTCAACAACCTGCTGAATTTCTCCCGTACGGGCGGCGCCGAACCCGTGGAAGTCGATCTGAACTCCGTGCTCGAGGAAACTTTGACGCTCGTGCAGCATCCCTTCAAGACCGCGCGCGTGAATGTCGTCCGGAGTTATTCGGAACAATTGCCGCCGGTCCTTGGCTCGATTACGCGTCTCCAGCAGGTGTTTCTCAACCTGTTCATGAACGCGCGCGACGCCATGCCGAGCGGCGGGATGCTGGAAGTCCGCACCGCGGCTCACAACGGCTCCGTCGAAGTCGAAGTCGCCGACACCGGAGCGGGCATTCCGCCGGAACATCTCCATCGCATCTTCGATCCATTTTTCACAACCAAGGCCACCGGCAGGGGCACCGGACTCGGCCTTTCGGTGAGCTACGGCATCATCAAGGAGCACGCGGGCAAAGTGGACGTGCGCTCGACTCCGGGCAAGGGCACGTCCTTCCGCCTGGAGTTTCCCGTGGCCAGGAAAGCTGTCCATGCCTAGAGGATCGATTCTCGTCGTCGACGACGAACTGGAAATCCGCGAGGGACTCGAGGCTCTGCTCACTTCGGAGAACTTCGAAGTCACGCTCGCGGAAACGGGCGAGGCGGGACTGCAAAAGCTCGAGGAGCGGCCATACGATCTCGTGCTACTCGACGTCAGCTTGCCGGATCGCAACGGCCTCGACATGCTCCGGGAAATCAAGCAGCGCGATCCGCATCTTTCGATCATCCTGATCACCGCGTTCGGCTCGATCGATATGGCGCGCGCCGCCTTCAAGAGCGGAGCGCAGGATTACATCACCAAGCCTTGGTCGAACGACGAGCTGATCGCGCAGGTTTCTCTCGCCATCGAGGACCGGCGCCTGCGCGAGGAAAACGTCCATCTCAAGCGCGCGCTGAAGCAGCGCTACAACTTCCCCAACATCGTCGGCAAGAGCGAAAAGATGCTGGCCGTGTTCGATCTGGTGACGCAGGTTGCGCCTTCGCGCTCCACCGTCCTAATCACGGGCGAAAGCGGCACCGGCAAGGAGCTGATCGCCAAGGCTATCCATGCGGCGTCGACCCGCGCGGACAAGGCGTTCATCCCTGTCAACACCGGCTCCATCCCGGTCGATCTACTCGAATCGCAGCTCTTCGGCCACGTGAGGGGCGCGTTCACCAGCGCCATCGCATCGAAAAAGGGCCTCTTTGAAGTCGCTGACCAGGGCACGATCTTCTTTGACGAGATCTCGACCGTCAGCCCGGAAACGCAGGCCAAGCTCCTGCGCGTGATTCAGGAACGCGAATTCATGCGCCTCGGCGGCACGGATACGATCAAGGTCGACGTCCGCATCCTCGCCGCGTCGAACGAGGACCTCAAGAAACTGGTCCGCGAAGGCCGCTTCCGCGACGATCTCTTTCACCGCCTGAACGTGATCTCGGTCCAGTTGCCGCCGCTGCGCGACCGCAAGGAGGACATCCCGCTCCTGGTCGATCGCTTCCTCGATCAGTTCTGCCGCGAAAATGGCAAGCAGCCGCGCGGTTTCACGCAGACGGCGATGAAGCTCCTGATGGACTACGATTGGCCGGGAAACGTCCGCGAGCTCGAGAATGCGGTCGAGCGCGCGGTCGTGCTTTCGACGCACGAGTCGCTCGACATCGATCTGCTGCCGGAAAGCGTGCGCTCCCGCGAGATCGTGAAGGGCGTGCGGCTTCAGCTCGCCGAATTCCTTCCGCCGCTGCCGGGAGAAGTCGGTGCGCGCAGCTCCACCCCGCCTCCCTCCCTGTTCGAAATACTCGAGGAAGTCGAACGGCGCATCATCATCGACATGCTCGAGCGCACCAACTGGAACCAGACCGAGGCCGCCGAGCGCTTTCAGGTTCCTCTCTCGACGCTCAACCAGAAGATCAAGCGCCTCGGCATCGAGACTCGCCGCCGCTCCAGCGCTCCCCGCGGCGCCGGCTTTGGTTACGCTACAGACGAGTCCGCCGAATTCTCCGCCGGAAAATAGCGCCACGAAACTCTGCATCTGGCACGATGCTGAAAAAGTCTTTCGTCAGAGCGCGACTTCAGTCGTGCCGCAACCGTTGCGAAATCGATGCGGCTTCAGCCGCTGAGGGGCGGAATTATGCTGAGGCCTCTTCGGTGGGTTTTTCAGCAACCTGCTAGGAGACGAGCGGGCGGCCGGCGATCTTTTCGAGGATGCGGTACGGGGCCTGCTCCGGCGCGACGAGCGCCTTTGGCGGAACGAGGAACGTCTGCTCGAGCGCATACTGGCCGGACATCGCGGCGTGCGCCACTCCGTCCGTGTACACGAGCCATGTGGCGAGTGGCGGGAATTCGAGCCTCACTTTCGGGCAGTCCCTCTGAAACTCCTCGTTCTCTTTCAGGTAGTCGTGAAAGCGGAGCATGAACATGTCGTAAGGCGTCCGGCCTGTTCCGCGGAATCCGAGTTTCTCGCCCCAGTTCTGCACCGTCCGGCTGACCACTGAATCTTCGGCACACCTTTGCAGGCCCGCGTCCTGAGCGTACTGCCGCGCGAGAGATTCGAAATCCTGCGTCGTGTGCCATATGCGGGGCTTCGCTGGATTCAAATTCGTGAAGACGCGCAGGATGCGCCCCCCGCGCGTCGGGCGGCTCGGGAACGCATCCACGTGGAGCAGATCGTTGCGCTTGTGCAGCGGCAGGTCGCGGTTTTCTTCTTCAAGCGGGCGAAAGCTCGCGAAATCGAGCGTCCACTTCCCGGCATAGGGTGCGAGAAACTTCGTCACGAAGGCGGCCACCTGCGCGGAATAGTTGCGCAGGATCGAATGCAGCCGCTCGACCGTTGCGGCGTCGCCCGAAACACCCTTTAGAACGTCTTCGCTCGGTCGGTAAGAGACGTTCTTGTGCAGCCGCAGTTCGGTCCATTGTCGCGAGAGCAGGAATTCGCGATCCTCGGGGGGAAGATCAAAAGGCGGCTCGCGGAAGAAAAGTATCTGGCCGCGTTCGAGCTGTTCGCAGCATATCCGCGCGCGTGCCTCGCGCTGTGCGGGATACGCCCAGCCGCCCGCTTTGTAGTCTTCAACGGAAATCCACGGCGCGTTCGGCATGTGGCCTTTCGAAAGCCTCAGTTCTTTGCGGCGCCGGGCGGCTGGTAGCCGCGCGGGAGAAGCGTTGTCGAGAGATCGACGCCGGACAAGTCCACGCCCTCGAGCTTGGTCTCGCGGAGAATGGCGGCCTTCAGGTTCGCACCCCAAAAGTCCGCGCCGTGAACGTCCGCGTCCCGAAAGTTCGCCACGCCGAAATCGGCGCGCCGCAGGATCGCCTCACGCAGGTTCGCGCGGAAAAGCTCCGCGCCGCCCACGTGCGCTTCCGTCAGATCGGCCCGGTGCAAGTCGGCCTCGGTGAGATCGGCTTTGCGCAAATCCGCGTGGTGCAGGCGCGACTGGCTCAGGTCGGCCGACGTAAGCTTCGCTTCTCGCAAATTCGCGCCCTTGAGGTTCGCCCCTTGAAAATTCGCGTAAGCGAGATTCGCTCCCTCAAAGTCCACGCGGGCAAGGTCGGCTCCCGCGAGATTGGCGCGTGTGCCGCCGTCCTCGCCGCGCACGAATCGCGCGTGCGCCGCGAGAATATCGGAAACCCTCTTGCCGTCGTGCCGAATGCTCTTCGGGGATCGTAAACCCCCGCCTTTCAGTGCGCTCAGAATGCTCATGGTTGCCTGCTGGATGAAATCGAAGTTCCAGTTCATTTTACTAAATATGGCGTTACTCTGCATACGTGTACAAAGAAGAGCTGCGCGTTGATCCCGGCGTGATGGAACTCCCCAGGAAACGAATGTGCCGGGGACTCGCCGCCGCGTTTTCCGGTGCGCTGATGATTATCGCGTTGGCTGCATCCGCGCGGCCTGCGGCCGCTCAAGGGCCCGGCGCGCCGGCCGAAGAAACCGTCGCGAATCTTGCGGCAGGACGCGTCGTGATTGCCGTGGTGAAGGACGCGATCCTCATCGCGACGGTCGAAAACCCCATCGAAGCGGAAACGCGTCCTCCTGAGCCCGTGCCGCTTGCGACCACGCGCGTCGGCGTGATCCTCGGCGCGGTCGAATGGTCTTCGCCGTCCACGCAGCAGGAAATCGCGCGGCTCGATCAGGAGCTTCCTCATCTCCGCGGTCCCATCGTTGCCGAGATGCCGCATCTGGGAGCGGTGCAAGGAGGCGGCGAGGCTTCGGACATTGAAGCGATCGGCCAGGGGCTGTTCGAGCGCCTCTATGAAGTCGCGAAGGGTCTCCACTCCCAGGTGGACTTGCCGCCCGGCGAGCCGCTCGCCGAATTGATCGTTGTCGATTATCTCGCGGGCTACGGCCCGGAAGTCTGGCAACTTTCCTACGGCATCAAGCAGGTGCAGGAGCAGGGCGATTACTGGACCACCCGCGTCGTGCGGCCGACCTTTCTCCAATTCTGGCCGCCGGAGAAGGGACAACCGCGCACGCTCGTCGAATTCGCCTATCCGTCCGATAGCGCGCCAACTCCCCTTCTGGAGTTGCTGCACAAGAAAGATCCGCGCCTCGAAAAGATAATCGCCTCGGACGCGAAGATGGCGGAAGTCGTGGCCCACTTTCTCGACGGCACGAGCAACAAGGTGCTCGCCGCCGACGCCACGCAGTTCCTTCGCGCGGCTCTCGACGCGATCGCGCCGCCCAACGCCCGCGAGACCATGGCCAGCATCAAGGAAGACACCGGATTTGCGTGGATTCTCCCGCCGCCCCCTGAACCGAAAGCGCCAGGCTCGCAACCGGAACACCCCGCGGACAGGCCCACGCTGATGCACCCGCCGCAGTAGAAATCGACGGCTATTTTCTTCCGGAAAGTTGCTTCTGTAGGCGGGCGTTCTTCTCGGCGACCGAGCGCGCCAGCTCTTCTTTGTGCGCCACGAGCCTGCGCGCGATTTCGGGGTCCGATGTCCCAAGGATTTCGGCCGCGAAAATGGCTGCGTTGACGGCCCCGGCTTTGTCGATCGCCATCGTCGCAACTGGAATTCCTCCGGGCATCTGTACGGTCGCAAGCAGCGCGTCGAGACCATTCAGCGCGCTCGTCGCCATCGGCACGCCGATCACGGGCAGCGTCGTGCTCGCCGCCATCACGCCCGCGAGGTGCGCCGCCGCTCCCGCCGCCGCGATCACTACCTTCAACCCGCGGCTCGCGGCCGTCGTCGCATATTCGTGCGCTCGAGCGGGCGTGCGATGAGCCGAGAGCACTTCTATCTCATAAGCGATGCCGAATTTTTCGAGCGTCTTCGCGCATTCGCTCATCGTCGGATAATCGGAATCCGACCCCATTACGATTCCCACGATCGCGCCTCGCTCTTTTTCTCCCTTCGCCACTGCGCCGCTCTCCTTCGATTCAGCCCTTCAGGGTTTCCGCAACCGCTCGCCCCTTCGCCGCTTTTACGCTCCCGATGTCTTTGCGATAGTGCGCGCCCGCGATCTTGATCCGGCTCACTGCTTCGTACGCAATGCCGCACGCGCCCGCGAGGTCTTCGCCCATCGCGCTGACCACCAGCACTCTACCACCGTTTGTGTAGCACGCTTTCCCGTCGCGCCGCGTGCCGGCGTGAAACACAACCGCGCCGCGCACTTTCGCCGCATCTTCCAGTCCCTCAATCGCGACGCCCGTCTGCGGATCGCCCGGATAACCCTTCGACGCGATCACGACGCACACGCTCGCGCCCGGAAACCATTTCGCATCGAAGGCGCCCAGGGTGCCGCGCGCCGCCTGCTGGCACGCCTGCGTCAAATCGAAATCCGCTCGCAGCAGCACCGCCTCTGTTTCCGGATCGCCGAGCCGGCAATTGTATTCGAGCACTTTCGGCCCATCCGCCGTCAGCATCAATCCGAAATAGAGGAAGCCTCGGTACGGCATGGCATCCGCCTTCAGCCCGTCGAGCGTCGGCCGCACGATCGTCTCGATGATTTTCTTCTCGAGCGCCGCCGGAAGAATGTCGTCGGTCGAATACGCTCCCATGCCGCCCGTGTTCGGCCCGTTGTCGCCGTCGAACGCGCGTTTGTGATCGCGCGCCGGTGCCATGCGGATGAAATCGTTGCCGTCGGTAAGGATGATGTACGAAAGTTCCTCGCCCGCCAGCCCCTCCTCGATCAAGACGCGCGTTCCCGCCTCGCCGAATTCCCGCGTGTCCATCAGCCGCTCGATGAACGCCGTCGCCTCGCCCGCCGATGGCGCTACCAACACGCCCTTCCCGGCGCACAAACCGTCCGCCTTGATAACGGCCGGCCAACGCACCGACTTCAGTGCCGTGCGCGCGCCCGCGGCCGTCTCGCAAATACCATAGACGCCCGCCGTCGGAATCCCGTGTCGCTCCATGAATTTCTTCGCAAAAATCTTGCTTCCCTCGAGCTGCGCCGCCTTCTGCGCCGGCCCCAGCAGGGTCAGCCCGCGCTTCGCGAATTCGTCCGCAATCCCCACGACCAGCGGCAGTTCCGGCCCCACAATCGTCAAGTCCGCCCCGAGCTTGCTCGCCAGGTCAGCCGCCGCCTTCACGTCCTTCAGGTCCAGCGCCACGCACTCGGCATCGTTCGCGATTCCGCCGTTGCCCGGCGCGCACCATATCTTCTCCACCGACGCGCTCCGGGCAAGCTTCCAGACGATTGCGTGCTCGCGTCCCCCGCTGCCGATGACAAGAATCTTCATGGTTGTTCGCCGAAGAGAATCAAGAACGATACGGCGGCCCCTCGGCCAGTGTCAATCGCGATTCCACATCCGCTGCGCGTTCAGCTTGCTCGCGCGCAACAAAAATGATTTGATCGGACCTCATGCACTGGGACTTCGCCGTCATTCTCCTTTTCCTCGGCATTGCCGTGCCGCTGCTCGGGAGGCGTCGCCTCCGCAAGCTGCTGCAAGCGCCGCAGACGACCAAGACGGAGCGGCTCGTCCTGTACGCTTCCACCCTCGCGTTTCAGTGGCTCGCTGCGGCCTTGATCTTGTGGCGCACGCACGCTCACGCGATTGCTCCCGCCCGGCTCGGTCTGGCGATTCCGCATGTCGCCTCGACCCTCACTGCTACCTTTCTGCTCGCGGCGCTGATTCTCACCAACCAGCTCGTCAGCCTGCGGCGTCTCTCCACTCATCCGGCCGAAATCCGCGGCGCCCTGCCGCAGCTGGCCCTGAAGATCTTCCCTCAGGATTCGGCCGAGCGTCTCGCCTTTTCCGCCCTAGTCGCGACCGTCGCTGTCTGCGAGGAGCTCATCTATCGGGGCTTCGCCCAGCGAGTTTTCGAAGATTGGTCGGGGGGACTCGTCATCGCCGCCATTTTCGGCTCGGCCGCCATGTTCGCGCTCGCTCACCTTTACCAGGGCCCTCGCGGAATGATCGCTACACTCCTGGTCGGCCTTCTTTTCTCGGTGGCTCGGGCCTACACCGGGAGCCTGGTCCCGGCGATGGTCGCGCACTTCATTGCCGACCTGACTGCCGGATTCCTTACCCCGTCCCGTCTTCGGGCTGCCCAAGCTGCGGCAAGCAGGGAGTCGGCTGCGACAGAGAGTCCAGCAGATTCCAACGGGTCTTTCTAATACTACATGTATAGTATATGAAGCATCTTTCCGACGCGCAAATCGCTGAAATCCTCCGCCCATACGGCGTTTCTGCGAATGTCGGCCTTTGTAACCGAGTCAGGACCTATATAGCCATTCTTTTGAAGTGGAATGCGACCGTTTCCCTCACTGCGGTCATTGAGCCGGTCGAAATTTGCAGATTTCACTTCGGCGAGAGCATTTTCGCTGCTTCCGCCGTCCCCATGCGCGAAGGTCGGCTCGCCGACGTCGGCAGCGGTGCTGGTTTTCCCGGATTGCCGCTGCGGATGGCATCTCCGGCGATCACTCTTACGCTGATCGAGTCGAACGCCAGGAAAGCAGCCTTCCTTTCAGAAGTTGTGCGAAGTCTCGAGCTCAAGGGAGTTGAGGTCTTTCGCGGCCGAATGGAGGATCACAAACCGGACAAACCCTACGATTGGGTCACTGCTCGGGCTCTCGGTCAACACGATGACCTGCTCCGCTGGGCAAAAGGGAATTTGACTGCATCCGGGAAAGTCGTCCTCTGGGTTGGCGAGGACGACGCGAATCGAATCTCGCAAACGCCGGAATGGGAGTGGCGTCCTCCAATCCTGATTCCCGGATCGAAGAGACGGTTTCTTCTTGTCGGCTCAACCAAATAAATTGTTCCACGTGGAACATCCATTGAATTTGATGTTTCACGTGAAACATATTGCATCTCGAAAAAAATCTCTGATACATTCACATTCTACTAGGGGATTACGTTTGGCACGAATTATCGCCATCGCCAACCAAAAGGGCGGTGTAGGGAAAACAACGACGGCGGTTAATCTCGCCGCCTCTCTCGCAGCTTCCGAGCAGAAGACCCTGATCATCGACTGCGATCCCCAGGCGAATACGACAAGCTCTCTCGGTTTCTCGAAGGATCCCGCGCGCCGAACCCTGTATCAGGCGCTGGTCCTCAACGAACCGATCGAGCGAATCGCCATTGATGCGAAAATCGATTGTCTCGATCTCATACCCTCGGACAAGAACCTGGTTGGCGCTGCCGTCGAGCTCGTCAGCATGGAGAATCGCGAATACCGCCTCAAGGAAGCGATCAGCAGTATTCGCGAGAACTACGCCTTTGTACTGATTGACTGCCCGCCGTCCTTGGACCTTCTAACCCTGAACGCACTTGCTGCCAGCGACTCGGTCCTCGTGCCAATCCAGTGCGAATACCTCGCGATAGAGGGGGTGTCCGAGCTGCTCGACACGCTTATGCGCATCCGCCACACGATCAATCCGTCTCTCGCTATCGAGGGAATTCTCCTTACCATGTATGACGACCGGACCACTCTTTCAAAGCAGGTTGCCGCGGATCTCCGCAGCTTCTTCGGCTCCCAAGTATTCGAAAGCGTGATCCCGAGGAACGTCCGCCTGGCTGAAGCCCCAAGCCACGGAATGCCCGTCATATTCTACGACATACATAGTAAAGGGGCTGAAAGCTACATGCAACTAGCTAAGGAGGTTATCGCCAATGCCCAGAAACGCCTTGGGCAAGGGATTGAGCGCCCTAATCAGGGAGCCGATCAAGGAACCGGAGTCGCAGCAGCCGCATCCGCCGCAGGTGCAGGTGGCGGCGGGAGCAGCAGCGGCAGTGGCCCGGGCACCGGTTCAGGCTGAGGTTCTGCTTCAGGTCGATATCGACCTGATCGATCCCAGTCCTTATCAACCGCGCACGCGCTTCCGCGAAGAAGCCATCGAGGAGCTGGCGCGCTCGATCCGTTCAAGCGGAATCGTCCAACCGCTCGTCGTCCGCAGGATGGGTCTTCGCTACCAGCTGATCGCTGGTGAGCGCCGCTGGCGCGCTGCGCAGAGAACGGCTCTTCCGCGCGTTCCCGTAGTCGTTCGCGACGTGCCCGAGGAAGTCGCGCTCGAAATGACCCTCGTCGAGAACCTCCAGCGCGAGGATCTGAACCCCATCGAGCAGGCCCGCGCCTTCCAGCGCCTCACGGATCAATTCAGCCTTACCCAGGAGCAGGTCGCCGAGCGCACTGGTAAAGACCGCGCCACGATCGCCAACGCCGTCCGCCTTCTGAAGCTCGAACAGCCGATCCAGGATCTGCTCGAAGAGGGCCGCTTGTCCGCCGGCCACGGGCGCGCGCTCCTCGCCATCGCCGAGCCGAAGGTCAGGGTCGAACTCGCGCGTCGGGTCGCGCGCGGCGGCATGAGCGTTCGCCAAGTCGAGCGCCTCGCCGCCCGGGTGGGGAAACCCAAGCCGACGCCTTCGGTTTCACCGGTCGATCCGAATACGAAGGCCGCGATCGACGAACTTCAGCGCAGATTCGGCACCAGGGTGCTCATCCACGCGCCAGGATCTGGCAGGCCCGGCCAGTTGGCGTTTGAGTACTACGACCCGGGTGATTTGACCCGTCTCTACGACCAACTGATGAGAGAATAGGGTTCGTTACCCGGAGAAACGGCATGGCCTGGGGTTGGTTTGACCGCAAGCGGCAGGATCCCGCCGAGTGGACCGGCTTCCTCGAACAGGGCGTCAAGGTCGAGGGCAGGCTCGAGTCGACGGGCACGTTCCGCATCGACTCGGCGATGAAGGGAACCCTCGCCTCTGAGGACACGCTCATCCTGGGGGAGCACGCCGCGGTCGAGGGAGAGATCATCGGCAACCGCGTGATCATCGCGGGCCGGTTTGACGGCACGATCCGCGCCAAGGGCAAAGTCGAAGTCCTGCCGCGCGCCATCGTGACCGGAGAGATTCACACTCCCTGCCTGATCATCGAACCGGGAGCCGTTTTCGACGGCCAGTGCCACATGCTCGCGCCCACCGAGGCCGCAAAGCCTCTCACCATCCCGATTCGCTCCGCCGCCGGCCAATCCCAACGCTAAGCCGACAAGAATAGCGCCGTCATTCTGAGGCGATCCGGCGAGGATCGACGAAGAATCCCTCTTCGATGTGTACTGTCGCCGGGCTACTCGACAACGATTCGCAGAAATTTTTTCTTCCCGGCACGCAGCAGAAACTCACTCGGCTTCGATAGATCGATTTCGCGTTTCACGTCATCGACGCGCTGCCCGTCAACTTCCACGCCGCCTTGCTTAATCAATCGCTCCGCTTCGCTCCGCGAAGCCGCGAGCTTCAGTTCCGCAAGCAGCGCTGAGAGACGTTTTGGCGCGCCGCGCTGTAGAACATGCCGTGGCGCTTCTTCAGGCGCTTCCCGCTTGCTATAGACCCTCTTAAATTCCTCCGCCGCCTTTTTCGCAGCCTGCTCGCCGTGGAACCCGGCAATGATCGTGTGCGCGAGCTGCATCTTCGCTTCCATCGGATGCAGCGCGCCCGTGCGAACTTCCTCGCGCAGCCGCACAACCACCGGCCATGCAAAATCCGTCAGCAGCTCGTAGTACGACCACATCAACTCATCCGAAATCGACATCAGCTTGCCGAACATTTCGCCGGGCGGGTCCGTGATACCGACATAATTTCCGAGGCTCTTCGACATCTTCCGCTCGCCGTCGAGCCCCACGAGAATCGACATCGTCACCGCCACTTCCGACGGCTGGCCGTATTCGCGCTGGATGTCCCGATGCACGAGCAGATTGAATTTTTGCTCGGTCGCGCCGATCTCCACGTCCGATTCGAGCGCCACCGCGTCGTACGCCGTCAGCAGCGGGTACAGCAGCTCGTGAACGGAGATCGGCTGATTCTTTTCGAGCCGCGAGCGAAAATCCTCGCGCTCCAGCATGCGCGCCAGCCGGTAGTGCCCGCACAACCGGACCACGTCGTAGCTCGGCATCTTTCCCAGCCATTCGCTGTTGTAGCGAACCTCGGTTTTCTTCGGGTCGAGGATTTTGTAGACCTGCGCGAGATACGTCTGCGCGTTTGCATCCACTTGCTCGCGGGTCAGCGGCGGGCGCGTCTCGGATTGTCCGGTCGGGTCGCCGATCATCGCGGAGAAATCGCCGATCAGGAAAATGGCCGTGTGGCCCATGTCCTGAAAATGTTTCAGCTTCCGCAACACGACGGTATGCCCCAGATGAATATCCGGCGCCGTCGGGTCCACACCGAGATAAACGCGCAGCGGTTTGCCCGTCGCGATCGAGCGCTCGAGCTTCGCCTTCAGCTCGTCGTCGCGAATCACTTCCGCGACGCCTTTCTTGATGTGCGAAAGCTGCTCTTCAACTGGCTTGAACGTCGTGGAACCCAATTCTTCTCTCCGGTCCTTTCTGAGAATTCACCAGGACGCGCCGGCCTTCGATCCGATAGCGCCCTTCAAGCACGATCCTCACCGCCTCGCTGTAAATCCGGTGCTCTTCGCGCAAGATCCGCGCCGAGAGCGTGTCCGGCGTGTCGCTGTCCTCGATCGGCACCACCGCCTGCAAAATAATCGGCCCGGCATCGAGATGCTCGTCCACGAAATGCACAGTGCAGCCCGAAACTTTCGCGCCGTGCTCGAGCGCCTGTCGCTGCGCTTCCAGCCCTGGAAACGCAGGCAGCAGCGACGGATGAATGTTCAGAATGCGATTCGGAAACGCCCGCACGAAATAGGGCGAGAGCAGCCGCATGTATCCCGCCAGGCAGACGAGCTCAACGCCTTTCTCCTGCAGCGCGGCGACGATCTGCTTGTCGTACGTTTCGCGCTCGAGCCCCTTCGACGGAATCGCGCGCGCTGCAATTCCTCGCGCGCGCGCCCGCTCGAGTCCCGGCGCGTTCTCCTGATTGCTCAGCACGATTGCGATCTCGGTGTTTGGGATGCGCCCCGCCTCGACGCTCGCGGCAAGCGCTTCGAAATTCGAGCCGCGCCCCGAAAGCAGCACGCCAATGCGCTTTTTCATGGCGCAGCGAAATTAGCATAGTTCGCGCAGTCGGCAAAACGCGCGGCGCTTGACACGGCCGGTCGGAAGAGGCATCTTGTCCCCGCTTTTGCTTCCCTCAAAGGAGAATCCCCTGTGACGCGTCCTCGCTCGTTGTTGCTCGCGGCAACCGCCGTCTTCGCCGCGGCGTTTGTTGTTTCGTGCGCCCCACAAAAGCCGGTCGAGCCGCCCGACACCCGCGCGGCGGACGAAGCTGCCATCCGCGCCAACGACGCGGACTTCGCAAAGTTCGCAGCCGCCAAGGATCTCGACAAGTGCGCGTCGCTTTACCTCGACGACGCCGTCTTATTCTCGCCCGGCGTGCCCGCGGTTGTCGGTAAGGACAACATCCGCAAGTCCTTCGAGCGAATGCTGGCGGCTCCGAACATGCAGTTCACTTTCTCGGACGTGACCGTGGACGTCGCGCGATCCGGGGATCTCGCCGAGGATCGCGGCTCAATGCAAGTCACAGTCACCGACAAGAAGGGCAAGTCGACCACCCAGACAGGCCAGTACGTCCTCGTCTGGAAAAAGCAGGCCGACGGCTCGTGGAAAGTCGCTGCCGACACCAGCGCTAACGACAAGTGACGGACCCGATTAGGGTCCGTCATCCCAAGGCGAGTTCGCCGCGGCGAACGAGCGAGGGATCTCTCTTCCGGAATACCTGCTAGCAGGGCAGCTCGCCCGTATACGCCACGCGTGGCTTGCCTCTTGCGCCGCGTTCGATGCGGCCGATGAGGAAAAACTTTTCGCGGCGCCGCTTCAATTCCGATTCGACTCGCGAAACGTGCTTCGCCGGAACCATCAGGATCATCCCCACGCCGAGATTGAACGTTTTCAGCAGCTCATCCCGCTCGATCTGGCCGAGCTGCGCGAGATAGCGGAAGATCGGCAGCACCGGCCACGACCCAAGCTCCACCACGGCCTTTACGTTTCGCGGCAACGCCCGCGGCAGGTTGCCCGTGATGCCGCCGCCGGTGATGTGCGCCATCGACGAAACCCATCCGCGCGCTAGAATGTTTTTCAGCAGCGGCCAGTAGGCGCGGTGCGGCTTTAGAAGCTCCGCGCCGATCTTGTTGCCTACTTCGGCCACATAGGTATCCGGCTCGAGCTTCCCAACGCCGAAAACGAGCTTGCGCGCGAGCGAGTAGCCGTTCGTGTGCAGCCCGCTCGACGGCAGCGCCAGCAGCGCGTCGCCGGGCCGCACATTACGTGGATTCAGAATCCGCTTTCGCTCGACCACGCCCAGGATGAACCCTGCGAGATCGTATTCGCCGGGCGCGTAGAGGTCCGGCATCTCGGCCGTTTCTCCGCCGATCAGTGCGCAGCCCGCTTTCTTCGCCGCGCGGCTCATGCCCTCGATCACCTGCTCGATCACATGCGTGTCGAGCTTTCCCATCGCGATGTAGTCGAGAAAGAAGAGCGGCTCGGCGCCTTGCGTCAGAATGTCGTTCACGCAGTGGTTCAGGATGTCCGCGCCGACGCTCGAATGGATGCCGGTCGCGACCGCGATCTTCAGCTTCGTTCCCACGCCGTCGCAGCTTGCCACGAGCACCGGCTCGCGCCAGCGTTTCCGGTCGAGCGCGAAAAGTGAGCCGAAGCCGCCGATCGGCGCAAGCACGCCGCGGCGAAAAGTCTTTCGCGCCATCGCGGCGATGCGCCGCTTGGCTTCATCCGCGGCCGAAATATCGACGCCAGCGTCGGCGTAGCGCATGGAAGAGGCTCGTTTTCTGGAGAGGGCTGGAGCGATTCGCAAATTTTAGCAGGATGCTGAAAAAACGGAAGGGCGGGGTTTTAACCCCGCCGTAAGCCGTTACGCTTCTTCAGGGGTTTCAACCCCTTCTGCTAGAACGTATGAAACAGCCGCCGCCAGCGTATTTCGCTCGGATGAATCAGCACTTCGAAGTACGTGGCGAAGCGCTCGCCGATGTGCCCGGGATTCCATACCTCTTCCTTCGCATCGATCGACATGTAGATGATCAGCGGCGTCCCGATAATATTGGCCCGCGGGACGAAGCCCCAGAAGCGGCTGTCGTTCGAATTGTCCCGGTTGTCGCCCATCATGAAATACTCGCCCGGCGGCACCACCAGCTCGCCGTTCACGGTGTCCTGTGCCAACTCCGTCGCCCACTCCGGCCTGTCGTTGAAGAACATTTCGGAGCTTCTCGAAGGGAAGTTCTCCGGCGCGAAGCCGTTGAACTCGGGGGCGTGGCGCGTGTACGGCTCGTCGAGTGGCGTGCCGTTCACGAAAACCCGTCCGGCGACGATCCGGATGTGGTCTCCGGGCACGCCGATGACACGCTTGATGAAATCCGGATAGCCCTGGTCGGCCAGCGGGGCGCGGAAGACGATGATCTGCTGCCGCTTCGGATTGCGCCAGAGCGGCACGTGCCACGGCGTGAACGGAATCCCCGCGTCGTACCCGATCCGGCTCACGATCAGATGGTCGCCGATCAGCACGGTCGGTTCC
>Ga0187872_10002388_pt1 | contig 16698 bp, 15 predicted proteins | sample June2016WEW_16_4_FD_132973 | JGI IMG/M metagenome (GOLD analysis project Ga0187872, IMG submission 132973) | Peatland microbial communities from SPRUCE experiment site at the Marcell Experimental Forest, Minnesota, USA - June2016WEW_16_40 | ecosystem: Environmental > Terrestrial > Soil >...
CCAAGCCCGCCATTCCGAGCGCCAAAGTTGCCCGAGGAATTTCTCTTTTTGTTGGGCTTTCGTTGAAAGGAGATTCCTCGCTGTGCTCGGAATGATGAACGAAGGACGTTTTTCAACAAGCTGCTAGTAGTCCCGCGGATTTTGGTAGAGGAACGGAATGTGGACGACCGCTTCCAGGTCCACTGGGACCCCGGCTCGCGTCCCGGGGCGGAACTTCCACTTCGCGAGCGCGGCGATGGCGTTCCGGTCGAGCTGCGGCTCGAGTCCCCGCACGATTTGAATGCTGTCCACAGAGCCATCCTTGCGGATGATCGCGTAGAGCACCACTTCGCCGTGGACGTGCTCTTTGATCATCTCCGGCGGATATTCCGGATCGGCCTTCGCGACGGGTTCGGGTCCGGAGAGTTGCCCCTTCGGACGGAAGGGAGGACGGGTATCCTCGTCGAGCTGCGCGAAGTTCAGAATCCAGCTCCCTGCGGCGCTGGTCAAGTTTGGCAGGTTGACGTGAAGTGTGTATACTTCTTTGCCCGACAGAATTTTTTCCGGTGGAAGGCTCGGATCGAATGCCGCGATATCGGCCGCGCTTTTCGGGGCGTTAACCGCGGGTTCAAGGGGCGCCGTGGGTTTCAGGCTCAATCGCCCCGGACGAATTCCCGCAGGCGCAATGCCTCCGCCGCCAGCGCCGCCGCTTCCCCCGCTGATGCTGATTGCGGCGGGAAGCGATCCGGCGCCGCCTCCCGCGGAAACGCCGGCAACATTCCCGGCGCTGTCAGCTGCAGTGGGTGAACCACCCGCGCCTGCCGGGGCACCCATGGCCGACGCTCCGCTGCCTTCGCTCGCACCGGAGGAGCCGTGTTCCGCTCCGCTCGGGGCGCCTGGCTTCGTTCCCGCCGGCCCCATCGAGATGCGCGCCGCGAGATTTGCCTCCGGCACGTTCACTTCAGGCGCGGGCGGCCCGGGCGTTGCCGAAAGCGCGATCAGGCGGCGCAGATTGGCGTTGCTCTCCGAAGATGCTCCGATCTCCGGAGCCGCGGCGGGATTGGCTTGTGTCGGGCGCTCGCGTGCCACCGGCGCCGACATAGGGTTGAGAGGGATTTGGGGACGCGCGATCGCCACGGGAGAAGAAGCGATATTCAGCGGCCCTGTATTCTTCTCGGCGTTCGCCACTTCCGGCACCGCAACGTTGCGCACAGTCTTGCGCTGGATCACCGGCGCCGTGGCAGTCGGCGTCAGCGGAATCTCGAGCTTGGGCGGCGCTTTCTCCGCCCACTGCACGACGTTCGGGAGCTGCGGCAGGACCTTCGGCGGCGTCGGCGGCGCCTCAGGCTCGATTAAGGTCTGGCGCGGGTGTGTCACGCGAACGGGCGTCGAAAGAATCGTCTGTCGCGGATGATAGGTGTCGGCGCCGCGCTCGGGCGGAATCTGGCTCGCATCATCTGGTCTCTTCGGCGGAGGACTCGGCTTTGCCGCGGCAGAGGGCAGCAAAATGCGCGGCAGATCCTGCGGGTAGTACAGGGTGTATTCAATCTGGACCGGTGCGAGAGTCGGCCTCACCGTCGGCAGAAAGCCCCAGATCGGCGACGTCAACAGCCAGATTGCGAGCACATGCCACAGGCACGACGCCAGAAACGCGCGGCCCGGCAATTTGCCGCGAATCCAGTAAACCCTCAGGACACGATCGTCCGGCGTCTCGCCATCCTTCACCGGTCGCGGCCCGGTAAAGAAGCAGCGGAGGCTTGTGACGAACTCGTGCCGAGGCGACTCCCAATCAATGCCCAGGTCGAGCCTCGGCAAGCGCGAATACGGAGGAAGCTCCTCGATGGAGCCGTTGAGCGGATGGGGTTCGCCCCGGAGGAGAGGATGCATGGAGTTAGCCATTATACTCGATGGACTCGAATGCGCCGGGATCAGGCCGCGGCTGCCAGACGGTAGAAACTTAGCACCGCGTCGCCTTGCTCAATTTGCCGCGTACACTCCAGCCGATCAAGCCTCTCCGGCAATTCCATCTTGCACGAGTGCTCGACGATCACGAGGCCGCGCGCCGCCAGGAGATGAGATTCGTCAAGGAACTCGAGCACTCTCACGTGCTCTTCAGTGTCCGCGTAGGGAGGGTCGAGAAAGACGAAATCCGCTACCAGGCGCCGCTCCGCGATTTTTTCTAGGCTCGTCAGCGCATCCCTCTCGATCAGCTCGGCCCCGGCGCGAATCCCCAGGGCTGCGAGATTCTCGCGGACCAGCTTGGCTGCTTTGGCATGCGACTCGATCAGGATCACCTGCCGGGCACCGCGGCTGATCGCTTCGATCCCGACGGCTCCCGTGCCCGCGTAGAGATCCACAAACAGCGAATCCTCCACCGCCGGCCCGAGAATATTGAAGAGCGTTTCGCGCAAGCGGTCGCTCGTCGGCCGCAGGCGCTGCATTCCCGGGCCTTTCAGGCGCCGGCTGCGAAATTTCCCTGCAATCACGCGCACAGTCTTGTCCCGTCCGGCTAACCGACGGACGCCAGTTGATATCGCGCCTGCCACGCCGGGCTGATCGATTCCAGCTCCTTGACGATTTCCTGCGCGCGCGCCGGATTCTCCGCGAGGGCGAAAGCTTCACGTCGCGCGAGTTCCAAGATTTCGTGGTCGCGAAGCGGCTGCGCGGACGAAAACGCCGCGTCGCCGTGCTGCCGCGTGCCGAAAAACTCTCCCGGCCCGCGCTGCTTCAGGTCGCGCTCGGCGATTTCGAATCCGTTCGACGTTGCCACCATCGTCTCGATGCGTTCCCGCGCCTCTCCTGTGATGGTCTTCGGCGCGATGAGGATGCAATACGACTTCTCCGTCCCTCGTCCGATCCGCCCGCGAAGCTGGTGAAGCTGCGCGAGCCCGAAGCGATCCGCGTGCTCGATCACCATCACCGTTGCGTTCGGCACGTCCACGCCGACTTCGATCACCGTGGTCGCCACGAGAACGTTCAGCTCGCCGCGGCGGAACTGCTCCATCACGGCGTCCTTCTCTTCGTTCTTCAAGCGGCCGTGGAGCAGGCCGACTCGCAGCTTTGGGAAGACGCTTTTCGCCAGCCGCTCGTACTCGGCCGTCGCGGCTTTCAGTTCTTGCTTTGATTCCTCGATCACCGGATACAGCACGTACGCCTGCCGGCCGCGCGCGATTTCGCGGCGCAGGAACTCCCACACGCCCGGCAACTGCGCCTCTGTGGTCCATCGCGTTTCGGTCGGCGTGCGCCCCGGCGGCATTTCGTCGATGACGGAAAGATCGAGGTCGCCGTAGAGCGTCAGCGCGAGGGATCGCGGAATGGGCGTCGCCGTCATCACGAGCACGTGCGGCGAAGCGCCCTTCTCGATCAGTTGCTTCCGCTGGAGCACTCCGAAGCGGTGCTGTTCGTCCACGATCACGAGGCCGAGTTTGTGAAACTTCACCGGGTCTTCGATCAGCGCGTGGGTGCCAACAACGAGCTTCGTCGCGCCGCTCTCGATGCCTTCGAGCGCTTCCTGGCGCTCCGCCCGCTTGCGCCCGCTCACGACCAGCTCGACGCTGTACTCGGCCGGCGCAAAAATCCGGCGCGCCGATAGAAAATGCTGCGCCGCAAGGATTTCGGTCGGCGCCATCAGGGCCACCTGATAGCCGTTTTCGATCACGATCGTCGCGGCTTCGAGCGCCACGATCGTCTTGCCGCTGCCGACGTCGCCTTCGAGCAGCCGGTGCATCGGGTACGGCCGCTCGAGATCGGCGGCGATTTCCGCAAGCACGCGCTTCTGCGCGGCCGTCGGCTTGAACGGCAGAATGCGCTTCAGCGCCTCGCGCACTTTTTCCTCGCGGACGCGCATCGCGATCCCGCGCCGGCGATGGTCGCTCTGGCGGCGCAACGCCAGCGCGATCTGGTAGTAGAAAAACTCCTCGAAGATCAGCCGAATCTGTGCCGGACTGCGAAAGCTGTTCAGCAGCTCGAGGCTCTCATCCTTGGGAGGAAAATGAACGTTGAGAAGGGCCTCGCGTCGCGTCGGGAAGCGGAAGCGCTGGCAAATCTCTTCGGGAAGCGGATCGGGAATGCTTCCTTCGAAATTGAGCAGCACGTTGTAGATAATCCGCCGCAGCATGCGCGAGCTGATTCCGCCGATGGCTTCGTAGATCGGCACGATGCGCCCGACCTCGGTCGAGTCCGCGGGCGCGTTGTCGTCGCTCAGCAGCTCGATCTGCGGGTTCACCATTTCGAGGCGCCCCGGCCGGTACGGATCGACGTCTGCCTTTCCGTGCAACACGAGCCGCTGTCCTTCTTTGAGCCGCCCTTCGAGATACGCGCCGTGAAAAAATCGCGCGTGCAGCGAGCCCGATCCATCGCGCACAGTCACGTGGAAGACGGGCCCGCGTCCGCGCCGGAACCGCACCGTGCTCCCGCCGCCGTTCGCAACCTCGACGAGAATCGTCTGCACCTGCCCGGGAACGATCTCCGCGATCGGCGTGAAGCGGATGCGGTCCTCGTAGCGAAACGGCAGATACCCCAGCAGATCGCCGACGGTCGCAATGCCACGCTCTTCGAGCGCCGCCGCCCGCTGCGGTCCCACGCCTCGCAGGTACTTTACCGGATTGGTCAGGCTGATGGACATGAGTGTGCGATCGGCGCCCGCAACTGCGCGCGCATCCTCGACATTTATATCACCGCTTCGCTTGCGGTATAGTCTCCCCAGCTTTGCACCATCAGTTCGGGGGAACGGACCAACATGGACGCCCGGCCGCGCAGGATTCTCTTGCTTGCCGCACTCATCGCCATCGGCGCGTTGCTTAGTCCGCCGGTTCCTGCTCAGTCGTCGGTCACGTCCGCTGTTGCTGCCTCGCCCACGCCAGCCGATCAACTCGCGAACCGCTGCGCGCCGGGCCTGAAGCCGTCACGCGCGAACGCGCCCGCCTGGGCCGGCTGGGGCGCGAATGCCGCGAACTGGCGCTATCAAGGCGCGAGACAGGCGGGGATTGCCGCGAGGGACGTGTCGCGCCTCAAGCTGAAGTGGGCCTTCGGAATCCCCAATGTCAGGACGGTCCGATCTCAGCCCGCGATCTTTGCCGGGCGCGTCTACGTCGGCGGGATGGACGGTACTGTGTACTCGCTCGATGCGTCTAGTGGTTGCACGTTTTGGGCGACCACTGGAAAGCCCGTGCGATCCGGCCTCGTGATCGGGAAAGCGGGTTCAGGCGACGCAGTTTTCTACGGCGACGCGTCTGGCGGCGTAGATGCGCTCGACGCCGTCTCGGGCAAATTCCTCTGGCGCACGCAGGCCGACGATCATCGCGCTGCTACAATCACCGGCACGCCGAGCTATCTCGATGGGCGTCTCTACGTCCCGGTCTCTTCGGGCGAAGAGCAGGCCCGCAGGCGCCCCGACTACGACTGCTGCACGTTCCGCGGCAGCGCTGTCGCCGTGGATGCGGCAATCCGGCAAGATTCTCTGGCAAACCTACATGGCGGCCGAGAAACCCGCGCCTCACGGCAAAACCAAAGAGGGACGAACGATTTTTGCGCCCTCCGGCATGGCGATCTGGTCCTCGCCCACCATCGATGTCGCCAAGGGAAGGATCTACGTGGGCACGGGAGACAACTATTCCGAGCCGGATACCGAAACGAGCGATGCCGTCGTGGCCCTCGATCTCAAGACCGGCGGACTGCTCTGGTCGGTGCAATTCGACAAGGAAGACATCTACAAGATTGAATGTGGAAATCCGCCGGCTGCGAATTGCGCGGAACCCACCGTTCCCGAATTCGATCTCGGCGCGTCGCCGGTCCTGGTGCTGCTGCCCCGCGGCAAACGCGTGCTGCTCCTCGGCCAAAAATCAGGAATGGTGTACGGCGTCAATCCTGACGCGCGCGGCAAACTGCTCTGGCACCAGCGCGCGGGCGCCGGCGGCCTGCTCGGAGGAGTTCAGTGGGGCATGGCCACGGACGGCACCAACGCCTACGTAGCCGTATCGGACCTCGCCTTCCAGGGGCGAGCGCCCGATCCCACCAAAGGCGGCGGAATATCCGCCTATCGAGTTGCGGACGGCAAGCTTCTTTGGAAGACGCCTCCGCCGGGCTGCGGCGACCGCCGCCCGTGCAGTCCGGCGCAATCTCAAGCCGTGACCGCGATACCCGGCGCCGTGTTCTCCGGCTCCATCGACGGGCATCTGCGCGCCTATGGCGCTCAGGGCGGCAAGATCATCTGGGATTTCGATACCGCCCGCTCGTTTGACGCCGTCAACGGCGTGCCTGCCAAAGGGGGCTCGCTCGACGTCGGCGGACCGGTCCTCGCGGGCGGGATGATGTTTGTGGTTTCCGGCTACCCGGGCTTCGGCGCCATGCCGGGCAACGCGCTCCTGGCGTTTGCTCCCGAGTGACGATCGTTATCGCTGCGATTCGACGAGCAGTTCCTTCAGATACTGCTGCCACACGGCAGCATACGTGTGCGTGCCGTGGCCATGCGTCTGCTCGGACGCCGGGATCAGGATGAACCGGCCGCTCTTCACCCGCTTGATCTCGCGCTGGGCGATTCCGAGTTCCGGCGGATTGATGAAGTCATCCGCCGAGTTGACCCACATCACGTACGCCGTGATCTTCTCGAGCCGCGGTGAAGGGTCGTAGTTCCGCGAGGCGCTCACCGCATACAGAAAATCGTTGGCGTCGAAACTTTCGGCATACCGCTTCCGGTAGTCTTCGAGGTATTGGTCCGCCGCCTCGCGAGTGGGGAAACTCTTCTGCATCTGGAGCGGCGCGCTCCCTGCGATCAATTGAATGTCCGTCGCGATCTCGAGAGCCGTTCGCGGTTGCATCGTGTATTCCCCATTCTTCCACTCGGGATCGTTGCGGATGCCGTCGATCACCATTCTTCGCCAGATGCGGTTGCGTCCCGCGACCGCCACCGTTTGACACGCCAGCGGCATGAGCGCGTCCATGTAATCGGGGTAGGTCTCGGCCCATACCCACGAATGCATGCACCCCATCGAAGTGCCCATTACTAGCCGCAAGTGCTCGACGCCCAGCCCCTTCTGCACCAGCTCGTGCTGCGCCGCGACCATGTCGTCGTAGTCATACTGCGGGAAATGCGCGTGCAGGCCGTCGCTCGGCTTGCTCGATTTGCCGTGGCCGATGCCGTCAGGAAGAATGATGAAGTAGCGGTTTGCGTCGAGAAGCTGCCCTGGCCCGAATAGCACGCCCGCAAACGTCGGCGCGAGGAGACTGTGACCGCTGCCTCCCGTGCCGTGCATGATCAGCACGGCGTTCGTCGTGTGCCCGTTCGCGTCGCGGACGGGCTTGCCGAGCGTCGTGTAGTGCAGCCGCAGTTCCGCCATCGTCTCGCCGGACTTGAAATGAAAATCGCGAGCGACGTAATCCGCTTCCTGCGTTGCAGGAATCGCAGCGCTTTGCGCAAAAGCCCGGGGCACAGTGAGCCCCGCAAGGCAAGAGAGCGCGAGGAGCAAGAGCCCGGGAACCAGCAGTCGGTGTTTCACGTCTCACCTCCAGGCGCGAGACTGTAGCACGCGTCTCGATTTTGCCGTCGTTTGGTTTCGCGGCAAGATTGTTGTTTCCACCAGTCGAGGCCCGTATAATCTCACGCGTCGAGTCGGAATCCGAATTGTGAAGCGAGAGACGGTATCGTGATCGAGAGGGAGTTTCTATGAACCGCCGCGATTTTCTGCGATCGGCCGGCATTGTATCGGCAAGCCTCGCCTTCCCGGAGTACTTGCTGGCAGAAGACGGCGCGCCCGGCAATTGGCGCACATTTGAAGTCACGACGCGCGTGGAAGTCCTGAAAGCTTCCGGCGTGACGCGCATATGGGTGCCTACGGCGTTGCTCACCCCGACGCCGTTCCAGAAGACGCTATCGAATAAGTTCACCGCCGATGGCGGAAGGGCGAAGATTGTCAAAGGCAAGCCCGAGGACGGCCTCGGAATCATCACCGCGGAGTTTCCTGCCGGCACGCCGCCGGTCCTGATCGTCACAAGCGAGGTCGCGACGAAGAATATTTCGGTCGATCTCTCCGAGCCCGGCAAGAAGCAAAAAGCTAAACGCGCTGACCTCGACTACTTTCGCCGATCCACGAATCTTCTGCCGACCGATGGCATCGTGAAGCAGACGGCGGACGAAATCACAAGCGGCAAGACCACGGATGTCGAGAAGGCGCGCGCGATCTACGAGTGGATTGTCGACAATACGTTTCGCGATCCCAAAACGCGCGGCTGCGGTCTGGGCGATATTCGTTTCATGCTCGAGACCAAGGATCTGGGCGGCAAGTGCGCCGACCTCAACGCACTCTACGTTGGATTGGCGCGCGCCTCCGGCCTTCCCGCGCGAGACGCGTATGGAATCCGCGTGGCCAAGTCGGAATTGGGATACAAGAGCCTCGGCGCCTCGTCGGAGAAAATCACCAAGTCGCAGCATTGCCGCGCGGAGGCGTACCTGCACGACTACGGCTGGGTTCCTGTCGATCCGGCGGATGTGCGCAAGGTCGTCCTCGAGGAACCGCCCGGAAACCGTCCGCTGGATGACGATATGGTGAAGAAAGCCCGTCTCCGGCTGTTCGGCGCGTGGGAGATGAATTGGATGGCGTACAACTTCGCGCACGATGTCGCTCTACCCGGATCGAGTGGCAAGCCTGTTCCATTTCTCATGTATCCGCAGGCGGAGACAGCCAACGGCCGGATCGACAGCCTCGATGCGGACAGCTTCAAGTACGAGATCACGGCGAAAGAGATCACCTCCGCGAACGGCTGACGGAGTCGGTCACGTGGTAGTGCTTATGTCTGATTATTGTGGCTGAATAAAGTAGATCTCCGGGAATCCTGTCACTCATTGATGGCACAACGATTCTTGGGCGTCACTCCGCGCCGTTGGCTCGAATACCTCGTCGCCATTCTCCTCGGCAACGCAATCTATTACTTCTCGCTGGTCCCGCACCTTCCTGATCCCCTGCACCATCAGGGTTTTCAGGTGGACTGGGGCATGCTCGTCGACTTCATCGTTTGCGTCGCAGTCTACGGCCTTATCCGCCTCGGTTCGAGCCTTTAAATTCCCTCTCGCTTTCGCCTCGGACAATTTGGCTGGAACAACCGCCTTGTCCCGGACGTATCAAGAGTTGTGCTTCAAAACCCCCAGCGCGAGACTCTTTGATGGAGGGCATGACCTTGGCCGAATTGTCGGATGGTGCCAAAATGGCCTCTCAGGGTGCTAACCAAGGGGCGGGAGGGCCGTCTATACGCCTAGGACCCGGAGAAAGGCTTGAAGCCGGGGCAGATACGGGCGGCCCGTCGGCAACAAATGAGCCGGTCGCGGCAAAATCTAACTCGGCGGCGGATGCGATGGGGATGAGCGTCGCACTCGAAGGAGATGCGCGCCAGGCAGCGGCGGTGAAGCTCGCGGAGGAGCAAGCACTCGTCCGCAAGGCCCAGGCGGGCGACCGCTTCGCTTTTGAGGAACTTGTCCACCGTTATGACCGCGACGTCGTCCGCTTAGCCTTGAACCTGGTTCGTCACCCGGAGGACGCGCGCGACATTTACCAGGAAGGTTTTTTGCGGGCGTACCGCAACCTGCACCGCTTCCGGTTCGAGTGCAGCTTCTACACCTGGCTCTACAGGATCGTTACCAACGTCGCTCTCGACCATTTGCGCCGCCGGACCAGCCACCGCGAGGAGCAGGCGCCGGTTCCACAGGAAGCCGAGAGCGGGACGCGCGACTTCTTCGATCGCCAGCCGGAACTAAATGCGGCCGCGAATCCCGAAAAGCAGCTGCTCGGTCACGAGCTGGGCCAGCACATCGAGCAGGCGATGAAGCGCCTTTCGCCTCGCGAGCGCGTGGTTTTTGAGATGAAGCACTACCAGGGCCTGCGGCTTCGCGCGATCGGCGATCTGCTTGGCACGTCGGAAGAGACGGTGAAGAATTCGCTGTTCCGGGCGACGCGAAAATTGCGAGCGAGCCTGGACGGGGTTCGGTAGGCGAGGATTCAGGAAAATGCGGGACTTCGATTCCAACTCGAGCGCGGATACGAGCGGCGCGAACGACTCCTGCGCTGAATGGCAGCCGCTGTTGACGCTCCGCGCGGCCGGTGGCGAGCTTGAGCCCGCCGAACAGGAACGCCTGTCCACTCACCTCGCGCAGTGTGCCGTCTGCTCTCAATCGCTCGAGCGCGAAAGGGAACTTCTCGCGCTTCTTGCAAACAATCGCGGCGAGCCCGACGCCGCGCTGCTCGGAAGCTGCCGCGCGAACCTTGCCGACGCGCTCGACCGCGAGGAAGAGGGCGGCTGGTTGCGTCGCACGTTCGGCGTGCTGCTCCCCGCAAACTGGCTTGCGCCCCGGCCTGCCTGGAGCGCCGCGGTGCTCCTGATCATCGGCTTCAGCGTGGGAATTCTGGCGCCGCGCTTCCTCCGTCATCAGGCAACGTCCGCGCCGCCTCAGACCCCCGGCTCCGAAGTCACCACCACAGCAGGAACCAATTCCGGCGCAAGCGGCCCGGAGACAGGTGCGCTCGCGAATTTCGCGCCGTCGCCGCTCGACCTGCGCACTGCGGATGTGGCCGGCATCAACGTGCTTTCTTCCGGAGGAGGCGAGCCTCCGCGCGTCGAGTTGCAGCTGCGTTCGCAGCAGCCCGTTACGCTGCGGGGCACGGTCGATGACGGCGACGTGAAGTCCGTTCTTCTCGGAGTCCTGGGCAGCGGCGAGCGTTTCTGCCCGGACGTGCGGCTCGACGCCGTCGATCTCCTGCGCGCGTGCAACAGCGATCCCGATGTCCGCGCCGCGCTCTGCCACACGGTTCACACCGACCGCAACGCCGCGGTGCGCATGAAGGCGCTCGAGGCGCTCGACGGAGCGGGATCCCAGGACCTCGTTCGCCAAACGCTGCTCGATGCGCTGGTCGATGACGACAATCCCGGAGTTCGCGTCGAAGCCGTCAACGAGTTGCGCGACATGGCCGCCAAAGGCCGCGGCGCTTCCGATGACCGCATGCGCGCCGTGCTTCGCGAGCGCATGGAAAAAGATCCCAACGCCTACATTCGCCTTCAGAGCGCGGCGGCGATTCGCGATCTCGGCCCGCGCGCAAAGTTCTAGCCATGCGAAGCCCGGCCGCCTCTCCGATCCTCCGGCGCGCCGGTGAAAGACTTCGCGGCGCCTCCCTCGCCGCTCTGCTGGCTGCTGCTCTGCTTCTTGCTGGCGCCGCGTCGGCGCGTCACACGAATAATCCGCCGAATTCCCGCGACTCCGGCCCGCGGCTCACTCAGGATTTGACCGGCTCGATCCCCGCGCATGAAGGCGACCGCATCCGGCTTTCGACCGACCTCGGCAACATCGTCGTCCACACGCAAAATGCCGATCGGGTGGACTATCGCATCCATCTCGAGGCGGACGCTTCACAGAAAGACGCGCAGCAGCTCTTGAAGGGTTTCAGCATCTCGTCGCGCGCCGCGTCCGACGGTGTCCATCTCAAGGCCCAGGGTTCGGGAAAACGTTCGACGGGCCGTTTGTGGGTGACCCTCGAGCTGGACATCCCGAAAAATGTCAGCCTGGACGCCTCGACCGGCGGCGGCAACATTGACGCCAGCACGATCGGAGGCCGCGCCACCCTTGCGACCGCCGGCGGCAACATCACCGCGGGCAATATCGGCGGCCCGGCGCGCCTTGAAACCGGGGGCGGCAACATCGTCGCCAAGAGCGTAGCCGGCGAACTCTCCGCCAATACCGGCGGCGGCCACATCACCGTCGGCTCGGTTGCGGGCAACGCCACGCTGCACACCAGCGGTGGTCACATTCGAGTCACGTCGATTCAGGGCACGGCGCGTCTCGACACGGGCGGCGGCAATATCACGCTCGAGCATTCCGGAGCCGAACTCACGGCCGAAACCGGCGGCGGCGAAATCGAAGTCGGCGAAGCGGCGGGCCTGGTGCGCGCGAAGACGGGCGGCGGCGGCATCCGCGTGGTCCGCGTCGTCGGTCCGACCAATCTCGAAACGTCCGGCGGTAGCATCTATCTGACGCAGGTGGACAGTCCCGTCAAAGCCTCCACCAGCGCGGGCGGCATCACGGCCTGGTTCGTGTCTCCGGCGAAGTCCGGCACGTGCGATTTGCAATCGAACGCCGGCGACATCGTGGTGCATATGCCGCGCGATCTGGCCGTCACGATCGACGCCGAAGTCCAGCTCGGCGGCGAACACCGCGTCATCGTCGATCCTGCCTTCCCCTTGAAAGTTTCGTACGATGACTCCTCGCGCGGCGCGCACACGGTCCGCGCCGAAGGCTCGCTGAACGGCGGCGGCGAGCTCCTCCGGCTGCGGACCACGGCCGGGAACATCGAGTTCGTGCTGAGCGACAGCGCCAAGCAGATCGAGATTTACAAGCAGCAAATGGAAAAGCTGCAACAGCAGTTGCAATCGCAGTTGCGCTAGGCCGGAGGGTCGCCGCCGTCCGGCGACGATTTGCCGTAGCGTTCGAGTTTGTTGCCAGTTTTTCGCATTCGCAATCGCGGTTAAGGGGCGTGCCGTGAAAAAGACGACGAGCAGTCTGCTGTTCGGGGCCCAGTTGCAATCCCGCTCGACACCGTTGACTCGAACCGCGGCGCGAACGCTCCTGCTCTTCGCAGGTGCGCTCTGCCTCGTGCTTCCCGGCTTCGCGGACGAGCAGCAGATCTTCGAGCAGACGTATCCGCTCTCCTCCGGCGGCCAGTTCGTGCTCCAGAACGTGAACGGCTCCGTGCAGGTTGAGGGATGGGACCGCGACGAAGTCGAAGTCCACGCCGTCAAGACGTCGCAGAACGATCCGAGCGACCTCGAGCGCGTGAAGATCGAAGTCGAAAGCCATCCTGGCGAAGTGGACGTCCACACTCGGTATCCCGATGGGCCGGGCGTCGAGGTCGCCGTCGAATACGTGATCCACGTGCCGAATCGCGTACTGCTCGGCAGCATCGGCACCGTAAATGGGAGCGTGCGCGTGCGCGGCGTGGAGGGCCAGGGCGAGTTGCGCTCGGTCAACGGCAACGTCGAAGTCCTCGAAAGCTCCGGCCGCTTCAACGCGCGCACCACGAACGGCGACCTGCATCTTGAGTTGTGCCGCCTCACCGACGGCGCGCCGATGACCCTCGAGACCGTCAACGGCTCGGTGGTGCTCGGACTTCCTTCGAACGCGAGCGCCGACCTGAAAGTCCGCAACATGAACGGCGACGTCCACTCCGAGGTGCCCGTCGTTTCCACCGCCGCGCTCCCGGGCTTGCGCGCCTTCCGCGGAAGGCTCGGGCACGGCGGCGGCGAAATCTCCGTCCGCACCGTCAACGGCGGCATCCGCCTGCTCCTCGAACCCCCCGGCGTCTGAAAAAATCGGCTTGGAGGCCCCCGCTGGCCTCTGCTGCGACGAATCTGGTGGATTCGTGCAAAATGCGCCCGCTAAGGGCCTAAGAGTGGCCCAAATTGCCACCGCTTCTGAAGCAGTTGGTGCTTCGAATTCGAAGGAATTTCAGGGGTATTTCAGGCGGGTGCTCGAGCCTTATTCGCGGAGGATTTCGGCGTTGGAGCCGGGGGCGACGATGCGGACGAGGCGCTGGCCCTCGAGGTAGAGGTCGACTTCGAGGTCTTCGGTCTTGACGCTCAGTTCGTCGAGTTTCTTGCCGCCGATGTCCTGGGTGCCGAGCGATTCGACGGTGACGGTTCCCGGCGTCAATTCCTGCGGCACGAGCACGGAGAACGTCTGTGCGCCTTTCTTGTCCCAATTGTAGAGGCGTGCGAGCACGGCGTACTGGTGATAGAGGTTGTTGTCGAGGACGACGATCTGCGGCGAACTGAAAGTGAACTGCTGGGTGAAAGGCCGCGCGCCCTCCAGGCGAAGCTCGATCGTGGCGGTCGAGCCGGTGAAGTTGATCGTCGCGGAGGCTTTCTTCGCGCCCTGCGTGGACCATTCGTAGCGCACGGGAGTGCCGTCGGCGTGGAGTTCGAGGGTTCCGGAGACGCGGGTCGCGCCCTCGGGCGCCTGGATTTCGGAAGTACCGCGCACGATCCAGTTGCCGCCGCTCGGGCCGATCTCGAATTCTTCCTTCCCCATCGGCTGTCCGTTCACGAGAATCTTGAAATTTCCTTTTTCCGGGGCGAACGGCGATGAGTTCTTCGAGCTCGCCGCGCCCGCGGCGACAAGGAATGCCGCGGCGCACGCCGCGAGGATGCGTTTTCTCGTTCCGCTCACACAGTCACCCGGGGGAAAATTCCCAACGCGAGAATCTGCTCGACCACGCGGGGCGGTTCGGCGTTGCTTTCCACGCGGTAGTCGGCAAGCTCGTAGCCGGGGACGCGCTCTTCGTAGAGGCGGCGGAAACTGGCCTCATCCCGGAAGAGAGGACGGTCGGTGACCTGCGCGCAGCGGTGCAGCAGTTCCTCGACCGGGCAGTGGAGCCAGATTAGAATCGCGCCAGCTTCGCGCAGCAAAGCGAGGTTTTGCGGCTGCGCGATCGTGCCGCCGCCGAGCGAGACGATTCGCGGCTTTTGCGTCTCTTCGTATTCGGCCACAATGCGCGCGAGCTGTTCGCGCTCGACGCGGCGGAATTCCGGCTCACCCATGCGCGCGAAAATCTCGGGGATCGAAAGGCCCGCCGCTTCGGTGATGCATTTGTCGAGGTCGGTCCTGAGCCATCCGAGCTGGTTCGCCAGCAGCCGCGCGACGGTGGACTTGCCGCTGCCCATGAATCCGGTGAGGCAGACGAGTCTGCGGAGGCGGGTTTCGTTCGGCATCGGATTCGAAGCGTTTTGAATTGCAGGGCGGTGCAATCAATTCCGCTTCAGGACGTTGATTGTACCATCGAAGGAACTCAGCTGAACGCTGGCGCGCCCGGAGTTCAACGTGCCGAAGAGCGCGTTGCCGAATCGCGGCAGGAAGTGATGGTGCGAGGGCGGATTGAGCCTCGCCTCATTGTGCACTTGGCCCTTGAGCGAAGTGGCGCTCAAATCGAACGAATCGCCGGGCGAGAAGCGGACTTCGATCACGCCGCTGTAGTTCTTCAGGCGGTAGGTGGCGTTGGGAAGAAACTCGCCGTTAAAAAGGATGTTCCCGGTGGAGGTTTGCGCGCGGACGTAGTAGCTGCGGACGTCGATGAACCGGAAATTGCCGCTGATCGAGGAAACTTCGAGGCGGCCGGCGCAGCGCACGCACTGGAACGAGCCGCCGACGGTCTTGACCGTGAGGTAGCCCGCGGCATCTTCCAGGTCGACACCCGCCGCGATCGTTTCGACGTTCATGTCGCCGAGCACGTTTGAAACGTTGACCCCGCCGGAGTCGTTATGAATCTGAAGTTCGGCGTCTTCGGGGACGCTGATTTCAAAGTCGGTGCGGAGATCTTCGGGCGCGGCGGTCTCGGAAACCGGACGCGTGAGGATATCAACGCGGTTGCCGATCTGCTCGGCGTCCACCGCGACGCGATCCGTCGCCTGGTTCGAGACGACCATCACTTCCGACTTGGTCCACGCGCGCACGGTGACGGTGCCGTTTGGATTGTGGATGGTGACCACAGGGTGCGCCTCGACCTTGAAATGCTGCACGACGCGGTCGGCGGCCGTAGCGGATGTCGCGCCGAGGAGCAAGAGGCCGGGCACCAGGAGTCCGTTCCTCCAATGGCGCGGCGCCGGCAGAGCAGGTTGGGTCCTCATTGGCCGTTGTCTCCGCGTTCGCTCATCTGTGCGAGCAAGTCCGCCTTTTGCTGATAGGCGTCATACAGATAGTCGCGCGCGACTTCGTTTTCGGGATCTTCGTGAACGCTTTTTTCACATAAAGCGATGTAGTTGTCAACAATGGCGAGGTTTTGATGCAAGGAGGCAGTGACGACGGGATCGATGCCTCGCAGGGAAGAAACCGTGTCCCGCTCGGCCGTATCGAGCTGCGCGCTAAGCGGCTGCGTGGAACTCTCCGTCCCCTTGATCCACTGCGCCTCGTTCGCATGCTGCCCGGGCGGCCCGCTGACAGCGACGCCGATCGCGATCAGCGCCACGAGGTACGCTCCGGCAAGCGCGGGGCGCGGCACCAGGGCGAATGTCTCGCCGAGCCAGCCCGTGAGCACGTGCGCCCAGCCGCGGCGGCCGGTGCGGATCATACCTTCCTCGAGGAGCTGTGCGCGGAGCGCTTGCCAGACGCGCGGCGAGGGTTCGGCGTCGATGGCGAGAGCCTGGGCCGTATGCTGGATGGATTCGAGGTCGCCGACGAGCGCGCGGCAGCGCCGGCAATCGCGGAAATGGGCGTGGGCTTCGGAAGGACGCTCGCCCTCCATCCACTCGTCGAGACGATTCAGGAATTCGTTACATGCAAACGCGCTCATCGCTCAGTCCTCGCCGCCTGAAGCGCTTCCAGCCGCCCGGCGCTCCTCGCGGGCCTTCTCGCGCACGGCCTCATGCAGTAGATCGCGAAGGCGCATTCGCGCTTTGTGCAATTGCGATTTAGAGTTGCCGATGGAACAGCCCATAATTTCCGCAATCTCGTTGTGTTCATATCCCTGCACATCATGCAGGACGAACACCGCTTTGTAACCCGGAGGCAACTGCTCGACCGCCCGCTGCAGGTTCACGCGGTCGATCGAACCTGTCAACTCCAAATCGGGCCCGCCGAAATCGCGCCGCGGCGTTCCGGATTCTTCGTCGCCTTCGGTGACCTGTTCGAGCGAGGTCTCTTTTCCGGACTTCTTCCGGAGCTTCATCAGGACGACGTTGACCGCCAAACGATGCAGC
>Ga0187872_10002390_pt1 | contig 16683 bp, 15 predicted proteins | sample June2016WEW_16_4_FD_132973 | JGI IMG/M metagenome (GOLD analysis project Ga0187872, IMG submission 132973) | Peatland microbial communities from SPRUCE experiment site at the Marcell Experimental Forest, Minnesota, USA - June2016WEW_16_40 | ecosystem: Environmental > Terrestrial > Soil >...
GCGCTAGCCACTGTGCCCTCCGCCCTCCCCATTCCGCGCTCCGTACGCTCCCCCTCCTCTCCCGCTCCTTGCCCTATCCACATACCCCTTGCACAAGGGGAACCCCCTTTCCACGCGCTTCCGCAACTGCCGGCGTCCGTCGGCGCTCCTGCTTGGCCTGCCGCCGCCGCAAATCCCACTGCCGTGAGCTTTGGCGCGGCACTTAGCGCCACCGATAGACCCGAATTTCACGCATGACAGGCCTCTTCAACCAACGCCCCACGGGGCGAAGCGAAGGGTTGTGTCCACCTCTCCATGAACCTTCCCTTCCTAATCTTAATCTTAATCTTAATCCTGCGTTCAGACCGGTTTGGCTTTGGTTGCACCTTTGCCGCGCTGCGTAATCCGCCCATTTTCCAGGCTAACTGCCGCGGCGAGTCTCGATTGGCGTTTTCAGCATTCCTGGTTTATCTATGCGGATATGAAATCTCTAATTCCCACAGCGCTGGGCTTGGCCGGCGCGCTGACGGCACAGGCGCAAATTCATACTGAGACGATCCAATACAAACACGGCGATACGGTCCTGGAAGGCTATCTGGCTTATGACGCCGCGATCAAAGGCCGGCGGCCCGGCGTGCTCATTATCCACCAGTGGAAGGGGCTGACGGATTACGAAAAGAAACGCGCCGAAATGCTCGCCCAGCTCGGCTACAACGCCTTTGCGGCGGACATTTACGGCAAGGGGACCCGCCCGCAGTCAAGCCAGGAGGCCGGCGCACAGGCGGGCAAATACAGGAACAACCGTGACCTGCTGCGCGCTCGCGCCCAGGCCGGTTTGGCCGTCCTCCAGAAACATGAGCTGACGGACCCGAAACGTATCGCGGCCATCGGCTATTGTTTTGGCGGCACGGCGGTGATCGAACTGGCGCGCAGCGGGGCGGACATCGCCGGCGTGGTGAGTTTTCATGGCGGGCTGGACTCGCCCCATCCGGAGGACGGCAAAAACATCAAGTGCAAGGTGCTGGCGCTGCACGGCGCGGATGACCCCCATGTGTCGCCCAAAGACCTCGCCGCCTTCGAGGACGAATTGCGCCAGGCCAAAGTGGACTGGGAACTGGTGAAGTACGGCGGCGCGGTCCACAGCTTCACGGACTGGAACGCGGGGGATAACCCGCAGCAAGGCGCCGCTTACAACGAGAAGGCCGACCGGCGGTCCTGGGAGGCCATGAAGCAGTTCTTCGCGGAGATTTTCAAGTGAGCTTTGCGCCGGGAGGGCGAGCGTCCTCGCAAGCCCTGATTCTCGGAGAGCACCGGAGAGGTTTGGGCTCGCGAAGACGCTCGCCCTCCCGAACGGCAATTTTCATTCGTGCCTTTGGTGAAATCGCCGGCTAAAGTTCCCCATGCGCATTACGGGTGGACAAGCCGCTCGCCGGATTCTGAAAGTGCCGAAGGGCCTGGCTGTGCGTCCCACACCGGACCTCGTCAAGCAGGCAGTCTTCAATAGTCTCGGCGGCCGCGTGGTGGGCGCTCGGGTGCTGGAACTGTTCGCCGGCACGGGCGCGCTGAGCCTCGAATGCCTCAGCCGCGGCGCGGCTTCAGCGGTGTGCGTGGAGAGATCATCGCGCCACGCGGAGGTGCTGCGCCAGAATTTTCAGGTTGCAGGTTTTCCGTCCGAAACCTTGCAGGTGCGGGTGCAGGACGTGTTCGCCGCCCTCGCCCAACTGGCCGCGGCGGGCGAGCGGTTTGAGCTCATCCTCGCCGACCCGCCTTACGGAGAGAAGAACGTTGGCCGCCGCTCGACTTCCTTCGCCCAGCAACTGCTGGACGAGGTGAAGCTGCCGCAGGCCCTGGCGCCCGGCGGGTTGCTTGTGCTGGGCCACACGAAACGTGACACCCTGAGCGTGCCGGCCTATTGGCAAGAGCAGAAGCGGCTCAAGCATGGCGACAGCGTCATGCGGTTTCTGAGCGCCGCGGGCAGGACAGGAGATGCGGGATCGAAAGACATGCCGGCCTGATGCCAACGCGATGAAGAACAAAGACGAAATTGTTGCCGACTGGCTGCCGCGCTATACCGGCACGCCGCTGGAGGAGTTCGGGAAGTACATTCTGCTGGTCAACTTCAGCAACTACGTGCGCCTGTTCGCCGATTGGCATAAAGTGCCCGTGCGCGGCGAAGACCGGCCCATGCTCAATGCGACGGGCAACGGCATCAGCATCATCAACTTTGGCATGGGCAGCGCCAGCGCGGCGACCATCATGGATTTGCTGTGCGCGGTCCGGCCCAAGGCCTGCTTGTTTCTCGGCAAATGCGGCGGGTTGAAAAAGAAGAACCGGCTGGGCGATCTCATCCTGCCGATCGCGGCGATCCGCGGGGAAGGCACCTCGAACGACTATTTCCCGCCGGAAGTGCCGGCGCTGCCCGCGTTCAGCTTGCAGAAGGCCATCTCCACAACCATCCGCAATCATCGGCGCGATTACTGGACCGGCACGGTCTATACCACCAACCGCCGCGTGTGGGAGCACGATGAGGAGCTAAAAAAGTACCTGCGTCAGATCCGGTGCATGGCCGTTGACATGGAGACGGCGACCATCTTTATCACCGGGTTTCACAACGAGATTCCCAGCGGTGCGCTGCTGCTGGTCTCCGATCAGCCGATGGTGCCGGAAGGCATCAAGACCACCCAGAGCGATCAGCGGGTAACCGCGGACTTCACCGAGCTCCACCTGCGCATCGGGATTGATTCCCTTTGCCAACTCATCAACCAGGGCCTGACGGTGAAGCACCTGCGGTTCTAGCGGTCAAGAAGAAGAGCGCAGGCGTCTTGCCTGCGGCTTTGAGCGGCATCCCGCCGCCTGTGCCGCACGCGGCACCGGGCGGGACGCCCAGTGATCCAGCAGGTGAGGACGCCTGCGCCACTCTCGCTAATGCTTCGGGCGGAGCAGAATCGCTTTCTTCTCCGTGCCTTCGACCTCGACGCTGTGGGTTTCGATATTCGGGTCGTCTTTGAGCGCCTGGTGGATGATGCGGCGGTCGAACGCGCTCAGCGGCTCCAATTCCACCACGTCGCCCCAGCGCCGGACTTTTTCGGCGGCTTCCTTCGCCTTCTTGACGAGCGCCTCACGGGCCTGCGCGCGGTAGCCGCTGACGTCCACCAGCACTTTGGGCACGGAGGGGTCTTGTTGGAAGAGCATCCGGTTGGTGATGTATTGCAGGTCGGCCAGGGTCTGGCCCTGGCGCCCGATGAGGCGGCCCGAATCTTCGGTTTTCACGTCGAGCAGGATGCCATCTTCCATGCGATGCTCTTCGACCGTGGCAGCGAAGCCGAGGAGTTCCAGAATCTTTTGCAGCGTGGCTTGAGGTTCAGCGGGCATAGGTGTGGGTAGTTGATAGTTGATCGTCAATAGTTGATAGTTAACAGTTGTACGCTGCCATTTCCACTGCCCTGTTATTTCCTCTTTTTCGGCGGCGGCGTCAAGACCGGACCTTTGGCTGGGGCGGCGGTCTCCGGGACGGTCCGGGTCAGCTTGGTCTGCGCAATGGTCAAGAGGTTCTGCACGGTCCAGTAGAGGGCCAGCCCGGCGGAGAAATTGTAGAGGAACACAAGGAACATCAGCGGCATGTAACGCATCATCTTGGCCTGCATCGGGTCCATGCCGGGCGACGGCGGCGTGAGGCGCGCCTGCCACAACATCGTCACCCCCATAATCAGCGGCAGGAGGTTGAAGGGAAAGGTGGTTCCAGGAATGACGAACAGCGTGTCGGGCTTGGACAAGTCGCGGACCCAAAGGAAACGCGCCCCGCGCAGCTCGATGGCGCTTTGGATCATTCGATAAAAGCCAAAGAACACCGGAATCTGCAGGAGCATTGGCAGGCAGCCCCCGAGCGGGCTGACTTTGTGCTCCTTCATGAACTCCATCGTCTTCTTGTTCATCTTGATCGGATCATCCTTGAACTTCTCCTTGATGGCGTTCATCTGCGGCTGGAGGGCCTGCATCCGCTTCATCGAACGGGTGCTGGCCTGGGTCAGCGGCCAGAAGACGACCTTGATGACGATGGTGATGGCAATGATGGCCCAGCCGTAGGGCAAACTCAGCGCGTTGTGCAGCATGTTCATCGCCAGCAACAGGGCCTTGGCGAAGAAGCCGAAGAACCCGCCGTAGCCCATCACCAGGTCAATGTTGTTGTTAAAGCGGCCGCCAATGCGGGCGAGCGTCTGATATTCCTTCGGCCCGGCGAACAGGAAGACTTGGTTCGTGAAAGCCTGGCCGGGCGCGAGGGTTTGGGCCGGATAGACCAACGCCCCTTCGAAGCCCTCGGGCGGCAGCCCTTTGGTGGGGGCCAGCCGCGCTTCCTCATCATCCGGCCGCGGCAAATTGATCTTGCGGACCACGAGTTGGTTCCCCGGCTGCTGCGGCATCGCGGCCAGTGTGAAAAATTGGTTGTGGACCGCCACCCAGACCACGTTGTCTGCGCCGGCACGATACTCGGTGGGGGGTATGCGCGGCATGCAGGCAAACCCGCGCGACGAAAAGTAGCTCGCGCCCGCCTCTTCGGTCTTCGTGCCGTTGTACCAGAGCACTCCTACGGCCAGGCCGCTGTCGCCAGGCCCCATGGGCGTGGCCGTGCCGACCACCCATTCCTGGGCCGGCAGAGCGAGCGGCTGCGCCGAGCGGTTCTCCAGCCGCACGGTCGCGGCCACCAGATAGTTCGTGCTGAGCTGAAACTCCTTCACGATGCTCAGACCGTTGGTGAGGAGTTTCTCGGCGCGCACCCCGTTGTCGGTCCTGATCAGCGTGAAGACGCCGTCGCCCTGCACCGCCTCGCCGTCGAGCAGCGCCAAAGTGGGAGCGGGCGCAGACGTGTTCAGCGTGGCCAGGTTATTGGTCGGCGGCTGCTTTTCCCGGCGCGTCGAGACCGTTTCCGGGTAATGGACCAACTCGACCAGTTTCAGGCCGCCGCCATGCGAGGTGAAGGTGTAACGCGCGTTGCTATTCGTCACCACCCGCAACTCCTCCGGCACGTTGACGCTCACGAGAGGTTTCGCGGCAGCGACCGGTTCTTCGAGGACAGCCGGTGCCGCCGGGGTGGGGGCCGCCCGGTTGGTCAGGGATAGAGCCGCCGCGGGCGCATTGGTGGCGGCGCGCGGCAAGGGTTTGGGCGGATAAAGCTTATTGACCACCAGCGGATACCAAAGCATCAGCACGATGAAACAGACCACCAGAGCAATGATTGATTTGCGATCCATGCTGCTTAATGCCGTTGAGAATGAAACCGAGACGGGAGGCCGGAGACAGGAGACAGGAGACAGGAGAAGACTGCTGCGGCGCGGCCTGGGACTTTGGACTTTGGACTTTGGACTTTAGACTGCCCCGCCGGCACTGGATCATGGCCGCAGCCGCCCCACGGATGACAGCGGCCCATCCGTTTCACCGCCAGCCAGCTTCCGGCCAGCGCGCCGTGGCTCCGAAGGGCTTCGAGCGCGTATTCCGAACAACTCGGCGTAAACCGGCAACGCCCCAGCGGCCCGAACAGGAAAGTCTTGGCCGGGGAAAGCACCCAGCGGTAAAGGCGCACGCAGAAAATTAAAATATGTTGGGCCGCATTCACTCGCTTCATTCACTCGCTTGTTTCCACAATCCCGCTTTCCGCAGCGTTGTCAAAAAGTCCCGCTCCACCTCAGCAAACCCTTTCCCGGCGATGGAAGGGCGCGCCACGAGCACTAGCTCCACCGGACCGGCCAAGTCGTGCTGATGGACGCGGAATGTCTCCCGCAGGAGCCGCCGCGCGCGATTGCGCACCACGGCCCCGCCGATTTTGCCCCCGGTAACCACACCCAGGCGCGACGCCGCAGCCGCCGGCAGCCGCTGCCAGTTCGCAATCAGGCAGCCGATGGCCAGTCGCTCGCCGACCCGGCGTATGCGGGCAAAATCCCGCCCCTGCTTGATCCGCGCCGAGCGGTCAAACCGCAAGCGCTGTGGCGTCCTGGCGGCCATGCGCCGGCCTGTTATATCGGGGTTAAACGCTTGCGTCCGACCCGCCGGCGATTCCGCAGGATGCCGCGCCCGCTTCTGCATGCCTTGCGAGCCAGAAAACCGTGCTGCCGTTTCCGCCGGATTTTCGATGGTTGATATTGTCGTTTCATAACTCAGTTCATAGCCCGCGAGTGTGTATCCCATTGACCGCCGCGTCAGGAAACACTCCGTTAACGGAGCGCCGGAGCATAACAGCGAGCCCGCCCGTGTCAAGCTGACGAAAAACGCCGGTGCGGTTGGTCATCCCCGACGCAAAGCCCACGCAGAAACGCCGCGCGCAAACCGGTTAAGCCGGACGCTTAGGAGTGGACCTCAGAATGCCGACGGCAGCCGGAGGCAGTGCTCCAACCGGCTGTCGCTCGGCGGGTCACCGGGCCAGAACGCCGTTCGTTCTTTTGCCAGCGCTCTTGCCTGTGTCAGGAGTGATTGCGCCGGCGTTGCCTGGAAGGGCAACAAATCGTAAGTGCTCGTGCCCAGCAATTGCTTTGCCTGTGCCGGCATGCAGCGGCAGATGAGCGTGCTGACCGCCCGCGTGCCGGCGCTGAGGTACACGATCGGCCCCAGGGCGACCGGGCCGTCGTCAATCACCCGCGCGACGATCACGTTGGGGGCCTCATCCACGCCGCGTTCGATCGCGTAGCGCCGTCCAGGCGGCGGCTTGCCGAACTCAGCCACCGCCGCGGCCTCCAGGTTCTGCGAGACGAAAATCAGCTCCACTCCGGAGCTGTCGGCCAGCACCTCCCAGACCACGGGTCGGCCCGCAGAGCTGAGCGTGATCCGGATGCCTTGCAACGGCAAACCGGATTCGGCTTGCCCAGGGGAGAGGGTATCAGTGCCTTGGCCGCGCGTCGATCCACGGGCACCCGGCGAGTAACACCACACATACGAAAAACGCAGGTGCCCTTTTCCTTTGAGCTGGGCGGTGTCGGCTTGCCAGTGGACGGCGGGTCGTGAAAGGTCGAGCCCCAAGGCACCCTTGGAAAGGCTGAACGTGCCGAACCGGTCGAGCCCGGGAAGGGGCTCGTTCCCGCTCCTGATCTCCTGCAGGATCAGAGGCGCCAGCGTGAAAGTCAGGTCGTTGGTCTTTGGCTCTGCTGGTTTGAAGAAACGCGCCTCAGTGAACTCGTTGGTCGCGCGCTGATAAATCTCCGCGCGTGGCAGGACGGCGCGCGCGTGATCAGCCTTTATGTTAGCGCACCCCCAGGTGCACAACCCAAGAGCAGACGCCAAAACGCCCACTGTCTTCACTCGGCGGACCACCGGACTGCGGCTGGGATTCGTGGCGCGCACAAGGAGAAGGCCTGAACCGGGAACCGTCTCGGACATCGGAACGGCTCGGTTCATTTCACATATCCGTTCTGGCGAAACCACTCCGCGGCGTCCGCCAGGGCCTGTTTGGGCGGCGTCTGCGGCAGACCCAGTTCGCGAATCGCTTTTGCGGGATTAAAATACATCTTGTGCCTGGCCATGCGCACGCCGGCCAGCGGCGCTTTCGGGGGCTGGCGCGTCAACAGTGAGAGCGCTTCGTTCGCATACGCCGCGCCCAGCGCCAGCGAATAGGGAATCCGGAATCTCGGCGCGCGAACGCCGGTGACTTCTTCCAGGACGGCAAAGGCCTGCTTCATAGTCCAGTTCCCCTCCGCGTTGCCGAGGATGTAACGTTCGCCGATGGACCCGTTTTGCGCTGCGAGGATGTGACCGATGGCGACATCCCGCACGTGGACCCAGTTCAGCCCCGTGTCGAGGTAGGCAGGCATTCGGCGGTTCAGGAAATCGACGATGACCTGGCCGGTTGGCGTCGGCTTGACGTCGCGGGGGCCGACCGGCGCGCTCGGGTTGACGATGACGACCGGCAGACCGTCCCGCGCGGATCGGGTAGCCAACTGTTCCGCCTGCCATTTCGAGCGCTTGTAATGATTCTCCATCTGTCCCTCGGAAACCGGCGTCGCTTCGTCCGACGGGTTAATCCGGCCATCGATGGGTTCCGGCAACCCGATGCAGCCCACTGTGCTCGTATAGACGACCCGCAGGCAGCCGGCGCTGGCGGCGGCCTCGATGACGTTGCGAGTGCCTTCGACGTTCGCCGCGTACATGGGACCGTAATCGCGCAGCCAGAGGTGATAACTGGCGGCGACGTGAAAGCACCATTCACACCCCTGCATCGCCTCCCTGAGCTTCGCCACGTCGCTCAAGTCTCCCTCGACCCGCTCGAACTCTGCCCCGCGCAACCCGCGCAGGTCGCTCCCGGGCCGCAGCAGCGCCTTGACCTGGTGTTTGCGCGCGAGCAACTCGTGCACCAGGTTCGCACCGATAAAACCCGAGGCGCCGCTAACGAAGCAGTTCACGGAGATAATTTAGAGAGTCTTCGGCGAACGAAGAAGCAGAAATCCAGAGCAAGGCTCCCCCGAGGATTGTGCTGATGGCTTGGCCGGGGCGGTCTTCAACTCGAGCACGGCAGTGAGGCTGGTTCCGGATGTGGTGGAGTCCAAAAAAAGGAGGGACGGCTTAGGGCCGTCCCTCTCGTAAATGGAATTGTAAATGAGACTATTCTGACTTCTTCTCTTCCTGCTTTTTCTCGCCCTCGGGGCCCTTCTTCTGGAACTGGCCGCGCGATTTTTGCCACTTCTCAAACTGATCGGGCGTCAGGATTTCTTTCATCTTCTTTTCCATGTCTGCGCGTATGGTCTGCATCTTCTCTTGCCGTTCTTCCCGGGTCAGGCTGGTATCGCCGCGCATTTCCTGCATCTTCTTCTGCTGATCCTCGAGTGCGGCTTTGACCTTCGGCTTCTGGTCGTCGGTCAGGTTGAGCTGGTTTGTCATTTGTTCCAACTGCCTCTCGATGGAGGGCCCGCGCTTCCCACTTTTCTTTGGTACGTTGTTGGTGGCATCTTGCGCGGTGGCCAACGTGCTGCAAGCCACCAACCCGCCGAGTGCCATAGCTGCGATTAAACTAAGTTTATTCATTTCTGCTTATCCTCTGTTCGTTATTGGTTTGTTTGTTCTCCGCCGCACTACCCGCCGGCGGATTGCTTGTTCATTACATGAGCACAAGACGCCCCGCAAGGAAATTGGTTACAAATATTCTCTGCCGCAGTTCAGGCCTTTTTGGAATATTTCTGGAAGGCAGCTTCATCCCCCTTGAAAGCCTTGGCTTTTTCGCCGATCCGGAGGATTTTGACGGTCTTGATCGTGTCGCCCTTGACGATCCTGTTAACGACGTCCTGGCCTTCCACAACGTGGCCAAAGACGGTATGTTTGCCATCCAGCCAGGGGGTCTCCTTGTGTGTAATGAAGAACTGGCTGCCATTGGTGTCCGGCCCCGCATTGGCCATTGAGAGAATGCCTGGCCGATCATGCTTTAGCGAGGGATCGATCTCGTTGCGGAATTGATAACCCGGCCCGCCGCGCCCAGTCCCCTCAGGATCGCCACCCTGGATCATGAAATCGGGAATCACGCGGTGGAAGGTGAGTCCATCATAAAAGGGTTTCCCCTGCGGAGTGGGTGGTTGCCCGTGTGTGGAGTAGTTCTTGGTCCCCTCGGCGAGGCCGACGAAATTCGCCACAGTCAGCGGCGTCTTTTCGAACTCCAGCAGCAGCAAGATCTTGCCTTTGGAGGTTTCCATTTCGGCGTAAAGGCCGTCGGGAAGCTTTTTCTTTTCCTCCTGGGCGTTGAGGATGGTCGCCAGCCCGGCGGAGGCGAGCACCGTCAGGAACACAATTCGCATGAAAGCTTTCTTAGACATAGCGCGCATAATCATACTTACTGACAGACAGAAGGGAAGGATTTTTGTTCAAGGAGCGCCCAGGCGGCAGATTCAGGAAGTCGCAGCCGCCCTGGATTTGCGCCAGGGGCTATATTCTGCGCGTGACAAATAACCATCATCCTGAGAAATCTTGGTCATGAACAACGAAGTTGCCGTCATTAGAACCACCGAAGGCGAAATGGCCGTGGAGTTTTGGCCGGAGGTCGCGCCCAAAACCGTGGAGAATTTCAAGACGCTGGCGAAGAAGGGATTCTACGACGGCACCTGCTTCCACCGGGTGATTAAGGATTTCATGATCCAGGGCGGTGATCCGCTGACCAAAGACCCGAACCTGGAAGCCCGCTGGGGCACGGGTGATCCCGGCTACAAAATCAAAGCCGAGTTCAACGAGCGCCACCACGACCGCGGGGTGATCTCAATGGCCCGGTCGCAGGACCCGGATTCGGCCGGCAGCCAGTTTTTCATCTGTCACGGCAACCCGGGCTTCCTGGATCGCCAATACACTGCGTTTGGCAAGCTGATCAGAGGCGACGAGGTGCTGGAGAAGATTGCCACGACCGTCACGCGACCCCAGGACCGGCCGGTCAAACGGATAGGCATCGAGAGCATCAAGATCGTCCCGGCCGACTCGGTGAAGTGATTCCAAAGCTGGTTGGGGGTTGAGGAATGGTCAAGGTCAAATCGACCACCAGCCCATGCGATTGTGTCAACGGACCTCAATGAATTGGCGGCGCTGCTGGTTGGGATGGGCTGTCCTCAAGCGAAATCGGCGGAGATGGCGGCCCAACTCGACAAGCGGGCCCGCCAACTGGCCCAGCAGAAGGGCCGTAGCTACGAAGACGCGCTGGCGCATTTGCTAGAGCTGATGCGCCAAGGCTGGGCGGCAAAGGAAAGCGGCTTGTAACGGATTGTTTCACAAGTCCGCCACAACATTGCTTGCGTGTTGGAGCAGTTACTTGTATTAATACGGCTGGCCGAGGTCCGGGTTGGTAGCTCAGTCGGTAGAGCAGCGGCCTTTTAAGCCGATTTAGCCACTTTTAGCCGCGTTTTCGCACGTTCGTTCACGTTAACCAAACCTTTATCCCACCCCTGATTTTACAGGGCGAAAGTGCATTTCGGCCTGTGTTTACCGAGATTCCGTGAACACAGGCAAAAGAATACACGTGTATTCTTTTTCGGAACGAGAACAAGAAGCCCCACCCTGCAGTCGCACTGACGGCGCTGCCAAGAAACCGCTGACACACGTCTACGACCCAGTTATCGTACTTCTCCAACTCGGCCCGAAACTGTTGCAGCATGCAAATTGCTTTGGCGCATTTCTTTGCTGCAAATGCCCCTTGAGTGGCACAGAATGCATGGCGTTTTCAGAATGAAAGGAAAAAGCATAGCGCTCCGAATCGGTTGGCCCGTGCCCCGCACTGCGATAGAGCGCCCGAGCGCCAAATTTGATCCTGCCCGGTTCCTTACGGGCCCGCCACGATAAACCCCCATGCCAGACCTCCTCCCTGGAACCGAAGTAATCGCACGCGGGCTGCGCTGGGAACTGGTGTATAGCCAAAACCTTGGCGGCCAGGCTCTCCATCGCCTGCGCGGGATCCAGGGGGACTTCGCCGGACAGGAAATAGACCTCCTTGGTCCATTTGACGAAATCACCCCGATCGCCCTCGACCTACGCCCCGAAAAGCCCGCGCCACTCCCCAACTGGCTTGCCTACCATCAAGCCTTTCTCCTTGAGCAGGCATTCGGCATGGACGCCCTCAGCGCCGTCCAACCCGGTCGCCTGCGCATCGAGCCGTACCAGTTGGTCCCCGTGCTCCGTGCCATCCGCATGACCCGCGTCCGTCTCCTGCTGGCGGACGGTGTCGGCTTGGGCAAAACCATTCAGGCCGGGCTGCTGCTCACGGAGTTGATCGCTCGACGCATTGCCCACCGCATCCTGATCGTGTCGCCATCTGGCCCGTTGCTCGACCAATGGGAGATGGAAATGTCCCACCGCTTCGGTCTGCGCTTCCACATCATTGACCGGCAGGCCTTGGACGAAGTGCGCCGCAGCACCGAACTTGGCGCGATCCCGTTCGATCATATTTCGCTTGGGCTCGCCTCGATTGACTTTCTGAAACAGGAGAAAGTCCTCGAAGACCTGGAACGCTCCTCCTACGACGTGGTGGTCATTGACGAAGCCCATCACTGTATGGAAGTCGGCGGCGACGATCGCGACGCTTCGCTCCGCCGCAAGCTGGCCGAGGTGCTCGCTCGCTGCTCCGACACTCTGATCCTGGCGACGGCCACGCCGCACGACGGCAACGACCGCTCCTTCGCCTCCATTTGCGAACTCCTCGACCCGTCGCTGGTGGACGGGCGTGGCGTGCTCCGTGGCGACCGCTATCGCCAGCACGTCGTCCGCCGGCTCAAGAAATACATCCTCACCGAAAGCGGCGAGCCCCGGTTCAAGGAACGCGAGGTCGAACCGTGCCCCGTGAGGGCGCGCCCCGGCGTCCATGACCGCTTCATCGAACTCCATCAGACGTTGCTGGCGCTCATCGCGCCCGAACTCCGTAAGGCCCTCCGCAGCCGCCGCTACAGCGACGTCCTATCTTTCATTTCGCTTCTGAAACGCAGCGTTTCCACCGTCGGCGCCTGCAAGATCACGCTCGAAGCGGTCCGGGACCGCTTCCGCGCCATCCAGAGCGAGACGGCGGAAACGCAGGAAGGCCGCAAGCAACGCCTTCGCACGCTGCGCGACCTCAACCGCACCTTGGAGCGTTTCGGCACGGTCAGTGTCGAGCAGGAGATCGAGCAGCAGACGTTGGAAGTCGAAGACCTCGCGCAACAACTCTTCGCGTTGGAGCGCGAAGTCAGTTCCGACGCCCGCCACATTCGCCGCTACACCGGCATGGCTGACGCGCTCGACGACCTGATTCGCATCGCTGAATCCGCCACCGGCCAGGATCCCAAGCTGTCCACGGTCGTCGCACAGGTCCAGACCATCCGCGCCGCCGAGCCCCGTGCGAACATCCTCATCTACACCGAATACACAGACAGCCAAGCCGCACTGGTCGCCGCGCTGCAAAACGCAAACATCGGCGCCGTGCTCACGATGTGCGGCGACGACGACGAGAAAACCCGCACTAAGGCCACCGCGCGCTTCCAGGAAGAAGACAACCTTGTCCTTGTCAGCACGGACGCCGCCGCCGAAGGTTTGAACCTTCACCAACGCTGCCATCATCTCCTGCATCTGGAACTGCCGTTCAATCCCAACCGTCTTGAGCAGCGCAACGGCCGCATTGACCGCTTCGGCCAGGACAAGACGCCCATCGTTCGCTATCTTTTTCTGTGCGGTACATTCGAGCAGCGCATCCTGCTCCGTCTGATCGCGAAGTATGAGCGCCAGCGCAAGTTGCTCACGTTCGTTCCCAACACGCTTGGCGTCACCGCCTCAGCCGAGGCAACCGCCGAGTGGTTGCTCACCGGCCTGGTCGAGGAGGAGGCCTCCCTGTTCCAACGCGAAGAGCCTGTCTTCGATCTCGTGGCCGGCGAGGAAAACTCCGGCGCGGATTCCGCCACGCGGGAGTTGCTGGAAGAAATTGACCGCAGCTTGCAGGGCTTCGAGCGCGCCGCCACGGCCAACACCTAGCTGGGTGCAGACGGGCTCAATGCCGAAGCCTCGCTGTTCGCCGAAGCCAACCAGGCCCGCCAGCGTGGCGAGATTCTGAATAGCGTTGATCTCGCCCGTTTCGTTCGCGATGCAGTTCTTCTTGAAGGCGGCAACATCCGCGAAGCCGCGCCGGACATCACCGAATTGACGCTCCCCTCCACTTGGATGCCGGGGATCAAAGGCACGCCCGGCATCGACACCGACACCCGCACCGTTCGCCTCACGACCAGGCTGGAAATCACCCAGGACGCCCAAAAGCGCGAGGTCGGCTTCCTTGGGCGCGCTCACCCGCTGGTTCGCCGCGCCCTCGACCGTGTGCGCCACCTCGCGCTGGGCGGTACGGCTTGCTCGGTGGATCAACGCATCAGCGCCGTCGCCGGTGACGTGCCCGAGCCCACGCTGCTTTTCACTTTCCTCGGTCGTATCCACAGCCGCGCCGGCCGCGAATTCGAGCAGGTGCTTACCATCCTCGTACGCCCGCCCGCTGTCACCGAGTTTATTAACAGCAGCCAACGCTGGCTTGCGCTCGCCGACCCGGCGAATGCAATCAACACCCGCGACGTGTGGAAAAACCACTTCGCGCCTTGGGCGCAGAGCGCCGAAGCCACAGCCCTTGCCGCTGCCCGGCAGAATTTTCGCCCCATCGCCGCCGACGTTTTTAATCGTCGCCGCGCCGAACTCCGCCGCGACCGCGAACGCCTGCAGGACTGGCTTGAATCTCGCGCCCGCGAAATCATCGGTGACCGCGGCCTGCTTGCCGTCGCCCTGGAGCTCCCCGGCATTGGGCAGCGGGCGCAGGCGCAGCCAACCAGCGCCCCTTGGGCCCGCTTGACCGACCCGTTGGAGCGGCTCGCCGGGTTCGCCAGTGACAACGCGCAACCCGTCGCCTTGCGGCACGAGGCGCAAACCGTCCTCACCCTTTTCAAAAAGCGCCGCGACGACTTCGACGGCCGGGATGCCATGCGCGAGCCCGAAGTCACCACGCTGGGCATGTTGATGATCGTGCCCAGGAAAAGGTGCTAGCATACTTTACATCTAGTAGGACTATACGTATACTGCACTAGCATGTTTAAAAGACCATTTTGGATCGGTAGGATAGAAGAAGCTTGGCGGCAGGTTCCCATCGCTTGGCTGTGTGGCGTCCGGCGCTGTGGCAAGACCACCCTGGCGGAAAGCCTTGACGCGGAACGTGTCCTTTACGTGAACTGCGACCTGCCCCAGTTCGAAGAAATGAGCCGCGACCCGCTGACCTTCTACCAGTCCTGCACCAAGCCGGTGGTCGTGTTTGACGAAGTCCACCAACTGCGAGACCCCAGCCGGCTCCTGAAAATCGGCGCCGACGCTTTTCCCAAGCTCAAGATCCTTGCCACCGGTTCGTCCACCCTCGCGGCCAGCAAAAAGTTTCGCGATACGCTCACGGGTCGCAAGCGCGTCGTTCATCTTGTGCCGGTGACCTGGGGTGAGCTGCCCGCCTTCGAAAACATTCCGCTCACGAAGCGTCTCTTTCACGGCGGCCTGCCTCCGGCCATGCTGGCCGACTCCAAACCAGTCGCCTTCTACCGCGAGTGGATGGACTCCTTCTTTGCGCGCGACATCCATCGGCTGTTCGAATTCCGGGACATGAACCGCTTCAACGCCGTCTTCGAATACCTGCTGCGCCAAAGCGGCGGCCAGTTCGAGGTCACGAAAACCGCCACGGCGGTCGGCATTACGCGCCCCACCGTCGAAAGCCACCTCCGCGCCCTTGAAACTACCCATGCCGTCACGCTCGTGCGTCCCTTCTTCGGCGGCGGGCAGAACGAGATTGTCAAACAGCCCAAGATCTATGGCTTCGACACCGGCTTTGTGAGCTTCGTGCGCGGCTGGGACCCGCTCCGCCAGGAGGACCTCGGCACGCTCTGGGAACACCTCGTCCTCGAACACCTGCAAGCCCACTTCCCGGACACCACCATCCGCTATTGGCGCGACAAGGCCGGTCGCGAAGTGGATTTCGTGCTCGCCCACCGCCGCGACGAAGTGGACACCGTCGAATGCAAGTGGGACTCGCGCTCCTTCGACAGCGCCGCGTTGCAGGTCTTTCGCAGCTACTATCCCAAAGGCCGCAACTTTCTTGTCACCCCGTCCGCTGATCCCGCCTACCTCAAGGCGTTTGGCAACCTCGAAGTCCGCGCCTGCACCCCGTCCGAACTGCATCCGTGACCATGCCTTCTAAGCATACCTTTCATTCCGCGCCTGTCGCCTGGCATACGACGCTACGGAAGGCACGCTGGGGTTTGCGGACACTTTCGTTCTGACCCGGAAGGGGGAATGGCACTTAGTTAACCGCATTATTTCACCATATCAGCGGAAGCCGTTTCGGCTCCACTGCTGCGGCTGACGACCTGTTTTTTGAGCCAAACCAGGCCGCTCCAGCGGGTTTTCTCGACTCCGGTACACACTCCCCCTTACCCCCGTTGTTTCTTCGTGCCGGGGACAGCACCCTAGCCGCCTACCCCGTGCTGAAGGCCTCGGCCACCTGCGCAAAGATGTCCTGATACGGATATCCTCCAGGCGCACGGTGGAGGCATCGACGACTTTGACGGGGCGGCCTTGGAGGAGGGTCGGTGGCGGCGCTTTGTCTTCGGCGCTCTGGAAGCTGGCCTGGAAAATCGCTTCGAGCCGGTGGGTGGGCAGTTTTTGGCGTGCCTGGCAGTAAGCGCTGCAATCTTCATCGATCGGGGGCTCCGCTAAGAGCGCGAGCAGGGCCTGGAGCTGGCGCAGCACCTCGCGGCAGGAGGTGTTGCCTTGAAAGATTTGCCAGACCCACCCCCAGAAGGTGCGGGTCAAACAGAAGACGCGGCGGCGGGAGTGGGGACCGCGCGGGGGCTTTTCCAGGAGGCCGGGCGGGAGGGCTGGTCCCAGTGTCTGCTCGACCTGGCAGAGGGTGGCACGGGTGAAAGGGTCTGCGGTTTGGCGCAGACAGGAGCGCTGGGGGGCCAGGCGTGGGCGCCAAGCGGGGAAGAAGGGTGTGTGCATGTCCAGTATATATACTGGGCTAGAGTTGACAGGCCAGCTAAAATCATCCCCATGAAACACATCTCGATACCAACTCCTCCCGCCTTCCCCGGGCAATACGAACAACTGCGTCAGCGTTTGAGTCAGATCGGCTACTTGAGCCGGGGCTCCGTTCAAGACCGCACGCAGCGGGTGGGCGGAGGCGCTGGATACCAATGGACCCGGAAAGTCGCTCAGAAAACGGTCACCGTGGCCTTA
>Ga0187872_10002412_pt1 | contig 16585 bp, 10 predicted proteins | sample June2016WEW_16_4_FD_132973 | JGI IMG/M metagenome (GOLD analysis project Ga0187872, IMG submission 132973) | Peatland microbial communities from SPRUCE experiment site at the Marcell Experimental Forest, Minnesota, USA - June2016WEW_16_40 | ecosystem: Environmental > Terrestrial > Soil >...
GTATTGGAAGATAAGAGTTGTCAAGTCGTCAAGTCCATCCACAGCAAGGAGAACCGCGTTCTTGAAGGGAGTGATAAAGATGTCGGCAAACACAGCACCATCGAACAAACTATCAAGTTGTTTGAGGAGGGCAACCAATTGCTGAATAATGGCTTCCGTGATACTGATTGCTGCTCCAAAGATACGTTCCACTTCTTGGATAGGTGCTTGCAAACCATTGATAATGTCCTTAATCGGCGACAGGGCTGAACTAAGGAATGACATTTTCCCGTGGAACAAAAGTGCAAGCACATCGTCAGATGTGAGATGCACGTTGTAAGACAGTATAGATTATACTCGTTTTCATACATTCTTATCCTTCGGTCGATAGGGTTCCATTTCATCTTCCTCCATTGCAGAGTTGGATGCCGTTTCCGATGCATTTGGTGAAGAGGGAACGATTAGTATCTCTTTCTTTGAGACAAGAGGAGGTTCTTCTCGTTTGACACAGGGAGCGGCGAAATCACTGCGGAGAGAACGAACAGCTGCGGAAAGACCGAAGAGTGCGAGAACGATGAATGTAGCGGTGATAAATACCTCGGATAGTAAATCACCCTGGAATGCGATGAATACAATGATACTTGAGATGAGAAAAGCGACGAGTGTTGAAGCGAAACGTTTGAGACCAATATAACTATTGACTATCCAGAAGACGATGAGAACGACGATAAACCAGATGAAGAATTCAATAGCGAAGCCTTCCATTTTGACATTACAAAATGAACAACAACCTTGTCATCGACAATGCGAGAAGTCGTCTTGCATCCGCGAGAACACCAGATGAATATATCAATCTAATCAATGAAAGTAATGAGATGTGTGAGATTGCGATGAGTATGAATAACGACCTGAAACATCTCTTCACACCAGAGGTTATTCTCGAGTTGTTCCAGAGTCATCAAAAGAATAGGAATTACGCCGGCTTGATAAAGTTATACAGTTTGTTGGCAAATCATTCGAGGATATCCACTCATAACGAGTATGACGGACTCGTTCGTTTCATTCACAATGAATACGGTGTCGATGGTTTTATAATGGGTTTCTATTCATTTGTTGCACTTATATTCGCAGCTGCAGCAATAGATAGGTTTCTTGGAAAGAAATCCCAGTGATTATATAAAATGTCAAACAACACTGTGATTAGTCAAATCGATGTAGCGAAAGCGATGCTTGCTACGGCAAAGACACTGGGTGATTATATTGCGTTGATTAATTCCAACGATGGAATGTATCAAGTTGCACTCGAGATGAACGATAATCTCGCTCAACGCTTCTCACTATATGAAATGAGTTGGTTTCGTAAGAATGGTAACAGTGAAAAGATGGAACGTCTCTATCGTGTGTTTGCAAGTCGTTTGGAACCGAAAGATGACTTTCAAGAATTGAAGGAACGTGTCGTTCATCGTTATGGCATCGAGAAGTATGACTTCGAACAGCAAAAACGAAACATTCACGACCAAGATTGCGGTCGTCTTCTGCGTGTTTATCGCAATCTTCTCTCTCTTTACGTATCACGTTGGTAGAATAGGTGGAATGCATGAAGGAATAATGATTTGCCGTCCGTTGTAATTGATATATATTATATCTTTCTTCCAACCATATAAGAGATGAGAGATTAGAGTTTCGAGTATGCTTCTTCCAGCGTTTCACATATAATCATTGTAATCTTGATATAAGGTGAAGATGAAAACAATCGTAATTGGAAACGTCTCTTCCTTCGTAACTCAATTGGATTGATTGCGAATGATAGAATACCTTTGTGCTTCAACAGAATAACGAGTTTAGAATACGATGGGTCATTTCGGAATCGCCTGTTTATCAGATTGTTAATCGTGTCGCTTCCAATCCGTTGAAGAAGGTGGAGATACACTTCCTTCTCGAGAATGCATCGTATCCAACTGTATTGCTTGAATTTGAACGAAACGGACGCAGTGATATCCTTGTATTGAAAGCGATACTCGTTCTTCACGACACTGAAATAACTCTTCTGGTAGTGTTTCACCTTCTTCTCTTTCTCCTTCTTATCAACCTTGGGAGGTGGGTTCTCCTCTAAGTCAATGAGAGTGCATATCTTATTCACCTCTTTCCCGTATTCAAAACAATCTTCCATCGTGATATGCAAGTTGAGATAGATGAGATTAATCAACGCTTCTGCGTATCTCTCATTTATCTCTTGCAGACGTCCGAGAAGTTCATCCAAGGAGAATGTTTCGGGTATCTTCATCAAACGTCCTATCTCGCGTTTCACAATCTTGGAAGTGTAATATTGCTGAAACATTGTCAAGTAATGCTCGTCTGCATTCCTCAACTTGGAATAGAATATCCTGCCAGCGTAAGCGATTATCAATCGGTTGCCGACATACGAATACATATCCTCTCCCAACTTATTCACATTCGTATAGTCGAAGTTGAGCAAGTTGCAAATGTGAGAGATGTAATCATTTTTACTCTCTTTCACCTCGATAGCAGAAGTGAAGCGGCGAAACTGGGGTTGGAAAGTCAGGATTGTTGCATTGTCAAGGGAGCAATCGATTTCTTTTCTAAGGATGACGGTGTAGAGTTTCGCATCCTTATTCTTGTTAAGGAAGTCTCGCATCTCCCAAGCGGAAGCAGTTGAAGATATGCCGTGTTTCTCCCCATTCCATAGAACGAAATCACTCTTATCACCGCTACTATATCGAGTGAGAATGCTACGACTGGTATTACGATTGGAAGTAGAAGTAGAAATAGATGTATCGTCCGTCTCGCCTTTGATAAGTGAAATCAGTGTTTCGAACATATCGGGATTGGGAAGTTCTCTCGTGCTTAACTTGGTATCCGCATACTCGAGTTCCCAATACGTATCAGACCAGTTTCGTTCAATATTGCGAAGATGACAAGAGAACGATGTAGAAGCCGGTATCAATCCTTTGAGAGTGAGGAGTTGTTCCTTTGTTAGGCTCTTTAGGTTCTGTAGGTCAGTGAGGAGTTCTTCTCCAACGATATTGGCAATCCCATTGACCATACTTTGATAGTAAGCGTCAATCTGGTTACTCTTATTCGTCTGATTGTAATCCATTCGCTTGCGAAAGAGTTGGATTAATGCATCAATTCTATCACTTGCTTCGGGTAGCTCGCTAAGTTTGCTATCCAAGTGCTCGCGTATGATTGATGCACCGTTGAATAATATCATATGAATGTTATTCTTATCCTCCATCACCTTGTATCCTTTCTCTCTGTCAGTGGCACGCTTGGTCAAAGCGACCATCATTTCGGAGAAAACGGTCACAATTGGTTTGTCTTTCAACTTCATCTCGAACGAATCGTATAACTTGGTGAGGAAAAGAGTATGCAAGTTGAGAGGAGGACGCTCTCCCTTCACTTCTTCGCGGAAGGAAATCTCATATAGTGTTCCAATGAATGCTTCGAACAAGTCTTCGTGTGTTCCAATCTTTGTGCGCGAATTGGAACGAACGAATTTGAAGAAGAACAAGCTAAACGAGATGGACGCTTGTATCTCCGTGCTGAAGTAATCCTGATGCAAGTGTGTCATCTGGTTCTGCGTCAGAGGCACTTCATTGGATTGGAATCTATTTAGGAAGTAACGCGTCATAGCTATGAAAGAGATGCGGTCACCGATGAATTCCTTCGTTTCCATATTGCAAGTGTTCTCCGCGCTTCCATCGTGGTCTCGTGTGGTGAAAGAAACGTAGAATTCATTGATATACTTACTGACGAGTGAGGTTGCCTCTTCAATCGGAATCAGCTTTGATATGAGGTATGTCATATACTCCTGAAACGATACATCGCCGTCAATCAATTGATAGTTCTCGCTGAGTATCTCGAAGAGGAAGGAACCTTCGCGTATCCTCAACATATCGTTAATGTGATTGACAACTTCGAGATTGCCTTCCTCTGCGGAGTAAAACCCCTTGCTGTTGAGGAAAACGATAATCTCGCTTGACACCGCAAGGTTGTTGGAATACGTAACATATACTGTTCGCTTGTCATTATCAACAAACGTCTCGTCGAATGACTTCTTCTTTCCTTCTTTCTCCTCCTTATCAATGTTGGGCTTGACGAGATGTATCTTTGCTACATTGTTGAATGCTTCGGGAACAGGTTCGTGTCCCGCAACAATGATAATATCCGCATCTTTGATAGAAGCGATGAATTGGAAGCGTTTGAATAACCTATCATAGACTGCTTCGGTGGTCTCGTTGTCTTCCGTCGTATTGAAGTAATACGTGTTGTTCATTTTATATATCTTTGCGTAACGGCACCCGCTTACGCGGGCGCTTTATGGAAACACATTTAAACTGCACTACGCATCACTTCAATGCGGCGCAATACAGCTTCGCAGTTACGAAACGATACGATACGATATGCGAGACGTAATGATTGCCAACGATTGTAACAATTGATATAATAGTATATCGACTGATTACTCTTGCGAAAGGATGCGGAAGCCTTGTGGAACGATGGGTGTTCCACCGAGAGATGCTTCGTTGGGATTGATAAGATGATACTCCTTGCAATCTATCGTTGGAGAAAGAGGAGTGATAGTCATATGATAGGATACACCTGTCTTCGTGTAGGTAATGCGATACGTATCATTCTCGAGCACGAGCGTAACGGGATTGAGAACGAATGCATCGTTGAAGAAGGAGTTGAGAAAGAGTTCAACCGCGGAGAAGTGGTCGTTTATGTTGTGCGGAGAAACAACGATGGAAGCCATTTTATTGCGATGTGTCTTTTCCAATAGCATACACGATGCCGGATGTAAGCAGCATACCAATGATTGCAACACCTGCAACTGCTACTTCTCGTCTGTTCGTGAATTCACTTGATATGACGGCGAGAGGATTGACCGCTCGCCCTTCAATGATATGATTGCGAATGAGATGTAAAGCATTCTCGTTTGTCATCTGCAACTCTTCACCTTTATCTGGATTAACCATCGTGCAAATTGTATTAGCGTTATGAGTGAAACTGGAAACAGTCCAGTATCCCTCTGCGTGTCTGTGACTTGTTGCAGAGGGTATAGAAGTCGGTCTTGTGATGCGGATATATGGCATTTTACATTGTTTCGAAGTATCTCTCTCGTAATTCGAGAATAGCTTTGATATTGCCAGTGTGTTGTCGTTGGTCATCATCTTCGGCGAACAGCTGTCGCATCGCTTCTTCAACGACAGTGAGTGTCTGCCTCGAACAAGTGAGTAGCATATTCTTTATCACGTAGCTGTCAATCTCTTGGTTGAGAAGGAAGATGCAAAGCGTATTATCGTAATCGCAAGCCCTGGCAATCTGCTTCTTGAGAAACGCGATAAGCTCGGGTATCGTCTTTCCCTTGAACGTCTTCAACTCTCTATCAATTTCTTTGTCCCGTTCGGAAGCAGTTTCGTCGATAGGCCGTTGGATTTCTTCGGCAATGACTTCCGCAACATTGGTCTCACTTGTAAGATTGATTGGTTCATCTGGAACGGGAACGGGATGGTCTCTGAAATGATGCCTGGAACAAGACATATAATGACGCATATCAAGTCCGATGGATTTCAACTCCGTAAGAATGAAATCACGTTGCATAATCAGCTTCGCGATGAGAACCGACTTCCTCGAACCCTTGAACTTTGGAACACCAACAAGCGTTGAGAACTGCGCGTCAATCTCGCGTAGCAGTTTGATAGGAAACTTCTTCGAACACGTCCATCCTTTACCCTCTTTCTGAACAGCGTGTATCAAATCAACCGTCTTTATCCTGTCGTCGAAGAATTTGTCTTCGTCTTCATTATACGTATTCCTCCTCTCTCTTTCACCATTGTTAGCATTGTTACCTGTATCGGCAGCAGCGGCCGCTTCTTTGTTACGAGCAAAGAGTTGTTCCCTAATACGTTCCATTGCATCTCTCACATCCATAGCAGTGGGTGTGTGATTGCGTAGGCTCGAATGTTCTTGCGTGCGTGGGGTTTCCATTTTGTTTTCCAAATCCCCATACGAAACGATGAACAAGTGTATTGATAATACATTACATCACTTTATTCTACTCTACTTTCATCACCATAATCTCGCGGTGCATTCCTGCACCGGTGAAGAGGACTTTACGTGTAATCTTCACTATATCACCCGGAAAACATAGGGATAGTCTCACTGATAAGTCAGTTGCGCTGAGCGGACGGAAGTTCTCTCTTCTATCAATCCCATCGTTGTCATTTATGATACGGATGAAGGGAAAAGTAGGATTGTCAATCCATCCTTCAAACTCGTCATACTTTATAATCACTTTGCGTTCCTTTGCATCATTAGCAAGTGCAACTTCATAACCATCGTTATCAGGTAGAGGAGTGAAAATCAAACTTCGGTTGTCAAGCGTAATGGAAAACGATTGTCCGTCGGTATGGTTTCCCTCAATTTCGTGATAGTCGAGTAGCAGTTGTATGCGATTGGTTGTCATTTTACATCCTTACTTATCCAACAAAATGACAATGATAACCCCGAATGGAACCTGCTTTGATGTAAGATACAACAACTCCGTCGTCAGCTTCTACGATGAGAAGTTGAAAGAGATAGGAAATGTATCGCTAACCGTTCAGTGTCACAGAAATGACATATCAAGCGTATCAGACGGGAAGAACAAGATTACGATGTTGAATGGGATGTGTCTCTGTTACGATGCAACAAACATTCGCTCTCACGACGTAGGAAGTTCCTATCCTTGGTATGTAATGAGTTCTGCACTGATAAAGGCAGGGATGAATATGAATACCGTTTGGAACCCGGCATATGCGTATATCGAGAAGGGAATACCCCTCGTTAGGAACTTCTCCGAGAAGAGTAATATAATCATCGTTCCCGACATCCAAACATCACTTACATTGAAATCGCTTAGTGATACACAGCTTAGCGAATTGAAACTCCCTGCATTCAAACAATACTTGGTAATGCCGTTGCGGGAAACGATTACGCATCTTTTTCCAATCTACACCGGAATGACATTGATGCGAATGGCAATCTATTTCAAGAAAGCGTATATCGAAGAATGGATGGAAGATGTCGTTGTCGTAATGTCATCGCTTTTCGAGCAGTTTGTCGATGAGTTTAACAAGCTTTCGAAGAAGGAAGCCTGTTCGCTCACAGACTTGCATATATGTTTCTTCCAGAACACGTTCAAAGTATCAATGTCAATCAAACCCGTATCAAACATTACACCGAATGTCTCGTTCTATTCTACGAAACCAGACGAACGTGTCACTATGGTTACAAAGTCATCTCTTTTTAGCGTGGATGAATATGGCGATACCGCGTGGTTCCTTGCATCCGATAAAGAAAGAGAAGCAGTGAGCGGACTTGATAAAGTGAAACATTGGAATGGTGTGTTCGTCATTCTACCAGAAGAGCCTCGTTTGTTAATCAGAGGAGAACGTATCACATATGTTAGGCTTGTTATTTTCCCTCAATTACGAATAGAGGGTTACATTCACGAATACGGTTCGATGATAGGATTGCTACCAAGCGGACATCTTGACTACCGTGGAACACTATTCGAAGAGATGACGCCACGTGAGGAAATGATAGTCCAATCGTTATTCGGTCACTTCATCAATAGGACCTTGCAACCCGATTTCAATCCAATCGAGATTTACAAGGCAACTCGTTGTCCCGGAAGGTGCAGAACAGAATTCGTTGAAGAAATCAAACGTGTCTTTCTCACACACAACGCTGGGAAGCAAAGATAAAATGAACAGCGATGAAATCGAAGAGCTCGTCAAGAAGGACAACGTGGAAGCGTTGAGTAAGATTGACATCTTCTTCAATGAAGAATGGACGGAGAAAGCAGTGGAATACAAGGCATACAAGTGTCTATCCCATCTGATTGATAAGGGAACGACAATATCACAATTCTGCTTCGTTAGAGCAGCGGAGAACAATGATTTCAACTTCTTCTCGACGTATGGAAGTCAATTTGATGTCAAACACACGTATTACGAAGTGCTCGAGGCAACGTATCAGAATGACAATTCTAACTTATTCAAATCACTGCTCGATATGTTTCCCGTTACATTTGGAAACAGGATTATCTATCGTAAGTTCGCGAAGTATCTTCTATCCGACGTATCGCTTGGTTTCAGAGAGTTCGATTATGTCGGTGAATTGTATGCCAAAGTCAAGCAAGCGTTCAGAACACGAGAGATGCTGGAACGACTGCAGGACGAATGTTCCAATGTCTATATCGGAAAGGATGCTCTTCGTGAAGCAATAGCGAAGAAAATCAAACTTCCGCTCGACAGATGCAGATTTACGAGGCGTTTGTATATTACGACGAGTATCATTCGTGACCGACGTGATATGATTAAATACTACTCTGGCAAAGTGACATTCAAACGAAAGTGAATGTAAGAGAAGAGGAGAGGAAGACGTATATCACTTATACGATTGGGAAAATGTCAGCCGTGATACACAGACTTGGAAATGCACCCGTTGCTTATCGGACGTCACCAGGTGACTATGGTGAAACAGAGAATGGAATGTTTGCAGGGATACGAACTTACCTCGTTGATTTATCTGCCTACGATACTACCTCATTCAATGTTGGACCAGGCAACCCGACTGGTTTTGGTGTCGATGTTCCACTTGGCGATGAAACACTTACGTTCGGTGCTTGGAATGGCAATGGTAATAGCACAACGGGAAACTCGAACAGCTACGTTCAGTCATACGGAAGCGAATTCAAAACAAGTGGAACAATTGGTTCCAATCCGTATAGCTATGTTCCAGGTCAAAGTGGTGTGTGGAGTTACTTCTCACCCACGGATGGTGCAGGAACAGGTGGGGCAGTTGGAAGCGCACGTGTTGTTCGGGCAAGTGATGCTGCAAACACGAATGGAAACAATACAGGCAGTTCGTCGAATACAGGTGAGACAGGCCTCTTCGGAGATTATACGCTTGTGACAAAGACGCAGATTACGAACGCAAACTATGCAAGCCAGAATAGTCTTTCACTTGTTACAAGTCAAGTTGCGGCTGGCAATTCTACTTCTAACGATGTGCTACTTGTTTATGATAGTAACTCGGGTTTCAATTACTACTTCCTATTCTTTGGATACGACAACACTTTCATCTTCACATCAACCACTGCAAACAGGAATTGGACGTTCGTGGATGACCCAAGTAGCACATCTGCATATCCCTGTCAATATACTCTCCTCGATAAGAACCTGAACCCCGGTCTTCCCGAGGAATACAAGGGAGGTTTTGTTTATCGTGTTGCTGCACGTATTGCACCACTCAATCTTACAAGTCCCATTCCTATCAGTCCTGCAAACAGCTTCGGATGCAGTGTTGTCAAAGTGCTCGTGTATCACACTAACTTGCCAATCGTGAATGGAGGAGACACGTGGTTTGTTGCGAATACAAGCAACGTCTTCCCGACGGATGCCATTCATCCTCTTACAGCCGTTACGATTACGGGGAACTCAGGACCCATTCAACCTACTGCAACAAATGCAAACTATTACATTCTTCCCTCGAATATGACTTTCTCGGATGCGAAGGACTTGCTCAATTTCTACTCCGTCTTGCTGACAAATCCGTCACAGGTTGAATACTTCTTCAAAGTTCCGGAATACACATTGTCACCCGATTCGTATCCAACAAATGGTCCCTTGATTATGAAAAGCGAGATTGGTTCATCTTCACCGGGAAGAGTGTATCTCAACTACTCTTTCAACCAAATCACGGTTGGACAACTTGCTATCACTGCACTTGCCAACGATATCAATACACAGTGTCCTTGCTTCCAGATTTTCCCGTATAACATCTACGCACAGTCGTTTCCCAACAGCGTCACAATGGAATCGACTTACTCTGTCAAGATTAATGGGGTTGCAATCAGTCAGGCGAGTTACACCAACTTTGCATTGCTTCCAAGTGACCCCGATTCCAATCTGGCAACGCTTCAACCAGCGATTTGCCAACTCATTCTCACCGCAGCAATCAACAATGTTGAGGTGACGTTTCACGATTACATCCTTAACAAGACGAAGACCGTATCATTCACAATTCGCTTCAACAGCACTGGTGCAACAATCCTCAATGCGAGTTCGTATTTCTATCAAGGCATCTTCTTCAACGAGTATCCGGCTGGCAATCCAACTATTCCTGCTCCAAACCAACTCTTTTCATATGATGAACCAACCGCATACGTTGAATATACCGATGCGTATGGCAATCTTGTCAAGCCGGGCGTTCTCAATCCGTATGCGAACGCTTACCAGCACGGTTTCACGCAGAATGTATTCATTCAACCAGATAGTATCACTTACTTTGGACGAATTCAGGGTTTCTGGCAAACGCCCGCTGCAGGAAATCCAGCCATCGCGCTTCCACAGGCAATCGAGTTTTCCACGGATGGCTATATTCGTGCAACAGGTCTTTCTGATGGAACATATACGTATTATCCAATCACGGAGAGAGGACATCTCACCTTGAATATCATTATCGGTGGTTCGCGTTTGGAACCAGCAACTGCTATTTCAACGGAATACACTTTCTACACTGTTGCATCATCTCCTAACTCTTCGCAGACCCAACCTGCACCTATCAATCTTTCAAACTTTGGAATTACCGTTCCCGATACAGCACCATACGTTGCATCCAACATTCTACAACTGACAAGCAATACGAGCACACGTTTCCAAGCAGGCATCTACGTCTTCAACGTGGTTGTTCTCGCGTATCCTGCTTCATATCCGCTGACAATCAAGGTGAAAGCAGGGACTGCTTACAATCTATCAACATTGCTTGGACTCGACAGCAAGCTTGACCCGAAACTCTTGTATGGATACTCTCTTCTTCCATCTGACAACCTGCAGACGGGTGACAATTTCACGTGGAGTAACAATCCAACTGACCTTGGTTCGGGAAACGCAATCTACATTGGATATGCTTCCAACGCCAATGCGCCGGGAACGAACGGAGGAAACATTCTACTTGCAAACATTACGGTTGTCAATATTACTATTGTGACAAGTGAAATCATTACACGCATCGGTGATAGCTTTTACCTGCAACAATACTTTACACCTCATCATTCCGACACGGTCATCCTTGGTATTCAGGACAACACGGGCGGACAATACTCTTATCAATCCGACGGTCTCATCACGATTAACAACTTTGGAACACCTCCACCTTCATCACCTCCTTCAACACTTACATTCACTGTCAATCTACTTGTCATCGGTGTGCAATTCACACAAACATTCACTGCTTACATTATCGGTGCGAATACGATTGTCGAGTTTGCATCACGAGACTATACCTACTTCGTTCAGGCAACGAAGGTTGATATTGTCAATTCGACGAATGCAGTTGTCAGCCTTTCATCTACCGGAACGCAAACGTATATCGGTGATGATACAACAGTTGCCTTCATTACAAATGGAGGTCCTTCTTCCAATCAAACGGGTTTCTCTTTCTCCAAGATATCGCGTCCTTTCCTTGTGAAAGCAGTCAATGGAACAACGACATCGGAATACAGCATCGTTCCGTTCCAGAAGTTGAATAACACACCCGTCACTGCTTTCCTCCAAGGAACGACGGCGAGTATCACTCTTCCTTCGCAACCGCAGTATAACATCTATCAAACTTCGAACAATACATTGATTGATTCGTTCTTTGGAGGAACGTATGCCTTCACGCCTGGAACAGCAAACGATTTCTACGTCACGGTTCCTGAATACAACGATGGAATGCTTGTAATTCCAGTGCGTGTCGTGCAGGGAACGAGGAAAAACATCTTCGTCGTCAATCAACTTACAATCAGTAGCGGTATTACACAGTATATTGGAACGTTGCCTGCTTTCATCACTACAACACCTGTAAATGCTCCACCAAATACACCCATTACGGCAATTACAATCAATAGGAGCGTTGGGGCCTCAACATCCGATACGCTGGTCGTTCAGGAGACGTCAGGGCAATACGTTGAATACACTTTCATCTTCCTTCCCAAGATACAGAACGCACAGTCGTTGCTTTTCACTGCAGGACAAATGTATTCAGATGTTCTTCCCAGTTACGGTTATGATTACAATTACGTTCCAGTTACGTTTCCCAATCTCCAAACTGTCATTCCATCTGCAAGCGCGGTTCCACCTGTCACTGCAATGTATGGTGAAGAGACGGTTACTTTCACACTTCTACTTTACAATGGTGGTTCAGTGCAGGTTCCAATCTACTATACAACGATTATTGGCGGTTCCAGTGCAGTTCAATCGAATAGCAATCTGATTGGAAATGTCACAGAGATTTATGCGGTCGATAGGTCTTCTCCTACTTTGATGAGCACGTCTCCTTTTACACCCATTCCATATATTGGAAGTGAATTCAGCTTCAACGGACCAACATTGGATTCAAATAACGTTTCATACTTCACAGTCACGAAGGTTGCGCCTGACGTGCAAGTCGGAGAGTGGTTCTTTAACATTGCGGGAGAGAATACACTCGTCGAATTCCAGAACGTTCCCAATCCGACACCACATATCGACGTTTTCATCTATGACAATACGACAAGCATATCAACGTGGAAGGTTGATGCGGGAACTACATTTAGTGTCGCTGCTACATCGAATAGCGGTGGTTCCACTGCAAACACTGCTGCTTACAACGCAGTTTATAATCCAGGTGACACCTTCTCATTCAAAGGAACCGATACAACCGTTGTTGCATCAACCAACTACTATGGAACAATTATCAATCCCTACTTTACTATCACATTGGAAAGCGGTTTTCTTACAAAGATTGATGTCGTTCAGAAGCAATACGTTCCCAGCTCTGCTCCGGGTTCCAGCATTGCAGCAATCCCAGGAGTGATTTCATTCTACGGTCTTGATACATCTGCATACATTCCTTACACGGGAACTGCACGTATCAAGACAACGAACGCACGCATCACAATGAACGGAAACAGTATGACGATTGAGAATGACAAACCGAATGACAATAGTAGAGAACGAAGCACTATCTATATCAAGACCAGCGTTGGTATCCAAATCTACGAGATTACAACGCATCCCATTCCCTACTCGAATGGTTCCAATATCCTCGTCGAAATCTACGATACTGATTCAAGTGTCACGGGAACCAATCCATACGTTCTCAATTACAACTTTCCTGTCGCTGCACCTTTTCCTGCTGTCACATTGACAAGTGGAAATCCTATCACTGCAACTGGCGTAACTGCCCTGACATACACGTATTATGATTACGGCCTCGACAGTAACGGGAATGCTCTTACGCTTGCAAATCAACCGACATTCAATGCAATTGTATCTGTCATTAAGAAACCGACATCCACCGTAGCAGATTATCGTATCATCGAGATTAACAAACCCTACTCTTTCAACTTTCTAACTTCGTATTATGGAGGAAATGCAACTGATTACAGACTTGACAGTGTTGTCGCACAGACGACTGCTTTCATAGGTTCCGCGGATGACATCCAATCGTCCATCGTGTTTCAGGCAAACGGGCAGGTCAGTTTGCAAAGCACACAATCGGGAAGCACCTATCTTCTTACATTTACTTGCAATATCAATCCTTCTCGCATTCCTACAGTTGAAGCATCAACCCAGGGAAATGTGAATAAGAATATCAAGGTTGCGGATATTATCATTACTGGGACAGTTACATTCCAAAGCTACGACCCAGCTACGACACCTCACATCGTATTATCAAATCCTGCGGGAAGTCCAATTGTAACCTTTCCCAATCTCTTCGCTGCGAATGAGGTGATTAACAGTGTCGAACTCAACGGCGTGCAATTGACAGACGTGCATAACCAAGGGTTCAACTGGGACAAACCGAATGCATTGACACTGTATTCCAACACTCAACAAGTCACGGATTACTTCTTCTACACGAACAAGGAAGTCTATCGTGTCACGGTTGTCTGCCTGCTTACAATCCCAAGCTTGCAACCGGTTACAATCAATCGCGCTTCTACAACCGCCGAACCTTACAACCAGGACTTGTTGCAGATTTTCTATCCCACGTTCAGGGCAGCACTTCTCGATGCGGGTCTCAATATTGATACAAGCGGTAATGATTGGACGAACTATCCATTGACAGGTTTTACCAATCCTATCTCTCCTCAAACACTTGTCTATATCATTGGTGAAACAAATCCCACGCCTGACAATCAAAGCGGTCCTCCGAGTTCAAATGGTCCAGGGCAAGTTACTCTTTCTACGGTCACAATTAACAAGCTACTTGTCAATGTCCCATCTGTTCCTCCACCAGTTACGCGAACAATTCCCGTCGGTGTATCATACAATCTCAAAGCAGAGGATGTCAATCCACAATGCACTCTCACACTTAACACTGCTATCACTTCTGACACACAAGCGAATACTAACACTTCTATGTATGCGAATAACACAACGGATGGTATCGTTGTCGAATTTGGACCTCTTCCAAACGGACCTGGACCAGGAACCTACGTAATCAATTGCAATCTTACCGCGCAGGGAACTGCTACTCTTGCAATCACCGTTACATTCATCGTCTATGACCCGACACTTGCAATCATCAATACATTGACAAGTTATTCGGGACAGGACACTGTTATATTGGGAAGCCAGCTACTCGGTTACTCTGTCGATGGAACTCCCTTTTCTATCTCTGGGATTAGTAGTCCGTATCTTCAGATTACAGGTGCAACGACGAATAGTCCTTCCGTCACGATGATTGGAACAGCAACCGCTCCTTCGCACGTCTTCATCTTTAACATTCAAACGGCTATCACTGACCCACTCGATAGTGTCGCGAAGAATACAATCGTCTATAACTTCCAATACATTCCAATCCAAGGAGTGACGAAGACATTCTACGTTGTGAAGGGCAATCCCAATCCTCTCACTATCACTCCTACGATGGTTTCCGATGTTATGAATACTGCAACAACAGCGACGATTGCTTTTGACCCGACTGCATACGGTATTACACCGGGTAGCAATGGTTCGGCATTCACTAATGATGGAGGAAACGTCGTTGGTTATGTATCCAACGTAACCAGTAGCGCTTTGACATTCTATCCCAGTCTTACCATTGTAGCAAACGAACCAGGCAATTGGGATGGCTTCAACGTAATCATTCAATCTGCCGATACAACAGCTGAGAACAACGTATCAAACTCATTGGTTACAATTGGTGCTCCAACACAGACGATTATCGCCGTAAATATCGTTACTCTTGCATCGTTGGTTCTATCAACTCTTCCTTTCTTTACTTTCCAGATTAACGTGCCCTTCAATGTTCCACTCGCGTCATACGTCCTTGGCATATCGGCAGGTTCGGCGAATTATACGAATTGGGCGATGGATGGTAATCCATTGCCAGGCTATATCGACCCCAACAAGACTTCCGCGGGTGTCATCAGTGGAAGTTTCCCAGCGGCGGGTCTCTATACCTTCACCGGAACAATTACAAGCACTCTTCACGCTCTTCTTACTTCTCCTTTCACTGTCACGGTGATTGCTTATGACCCAAATAATACTGTCGTTCAACAAGCTGTTCTCGATACAGTGAAGCCACTCAGTCTCACATTGACAGGACAGATTGGAAAGATTGACGATAACACAATTACATATGCTTCTCCGACAGCAACTGCAACCTATCGCGACAACAACGTTCAATTCACGATGACGGGTGGAAGTAACACTATTACATTGCAAGCACTTGCTACACTGTCGGGAGAAGAGACTTTTAACCTTATTCTTACGGACGGTTCCAATGTTGATTTGACAGTCATTCAAACGAATGGCAATCAGAGCGTCACGATTGTATCCTCCAACTTCAGTGGAACACTCTTCAAGAATGGCAATCTCAACGGAAACATTGTAACGACTTATCAAATCCAGGGTTCTCCCACAACTTACGTTGCAGGAACAAGTTATGCTCTACCGAACGGCGGTTCCTCCATCATCAATGCAGATGGAACCTACACGATTTCAAGTCCGACGCCTCTTACTTTTGTCGTCAGTTACGCTGGTGGTTCATCGGGAACGCTCACTATTACAGTGCAAGCGAATACGACCGATGTGATTGATGTTGAGCAACCATCCTACAACCAACCTATTCCTCCTTCTGCAATCAGCGTATCAATTGCAGGTTACAGTCTCACGCAAAACATTCCATATACTGCTTTGCCATACGCACGCTTCACCTGGATTGGAAACAACTTGCAAATCGAAGGTATCACGACAGCGTTCTCAAAGACGAGCCTTCAAATTGAAACAACTGTTCCAGCGAGTGGTGCTACACCAGCGGGCATCACGGTATATGAATACACTCTCATATTGTCACCGGGCGTAGGACAGACTGTCACTCTCATCGTCCCTACTTCTTTGACATCCAATCCTGTATCGTTTTCAGTGGGTTTCACTCCCATTTCTGTCAGTTACGATAATTATCCAGTGAAGGGAAGTCAGATGAGTGGCAATATTATCGCGGACCAGACAAACATTGGAAGCTTTTCGTTCAGCGGACAAATCCTGACAATCACACCCAA
>Ga0187872_10002413_pt1 | contig 16575 bp, 15 predicted proteins | sample June2016WEW_16_4_FD_132973 | JGI IMG/M metagenome (GOLD analysis project Ga0187872, IMG submission 132973) | Peatland microbial communities from SPRUCE experiment site at the Marcell Experimental Forest, Minnesota, USA - June2016WEW_16_40 | ecosystem: Environmental > Terrestrial > Soil >...
AATACTGCTGTCGCGCGTTCATGTCCACCTTTCATGGGTGTCATGTTTCGCGCCCCTCCGGGTTACGTTTTCATTTGGCCCAACCGAGTCGCTCCTGGTTACATTTTAGGCGACTCAATTCGCACCCATTCTATCCCCTGTGGAGATCAGATATGCTTGTACTGATTGTGTTCACCGACCTCTACAGATTGTTGCCGCCCGAAGGCGTCAAGATTCTGCTGGTCCTGTTTCTCGCCTTCCTGACCGGGCTGGAGCGTGAGGAACGGCGTGGCGGCACAGGGCAGTTGTCGTTCGGCGGCGTGCGCACGTATCCTCTCATCGGCCTCATCGCCTATGGCATCTCCTTTTTGGCTGGAGGAGAGATTCTGCCGGTGACCCTGGGCTTCGCGGTGGTGGCGGGCTTCCTGATGCTGTCGTACCGCAACAAGTTGCAATCCTCCGGAGCGGCGGGCGTGACCTCCGAGATGTCGGCGCTGACCACGTACGTGGCAGCCGCGCTGGTGTATCGCGAGCAGTTCTGGATCGCCACCACTCTCACCGTGGCCAGCATGCTGCTGCTGGAGCTGAAGAGCGCGCTGGAAGGTCTCACCCAGCGCATCGCACCGGAAGAGATTCTCGCCTTCACCAAGTTCCTGCTGCTCACGGCGGTGATTCTGCCAGTGCTCCCCAACCGCGAATTTGGACCGTTCGCCATTAATCCGGCCAAAGCCTGGCTGGTGGTGGTAGCGGTGAGCACCGTCTCCTACGGCAGCTACGTGATCCAGAAGGTCACCAAGGGACAGGGCGGCGTCATGCTGGCGGCATTGCTGGGAGGCGCCTATTCTTCCACGGTGACTACGGTGGTGTTGGCCAAGCGCGCCAAACGCGAGAATCGGCCTCACCTGTTTTCCGGAGTCACCCTGGTCGCCTCCGGCGTGATGTATCTGCGGCTGGCCGGGCTGGTGACCATCTTCAATCGAAACCTGATTACGATTCTGGGAGGGCCGTTTCTGGCTCTCGCGGGAGCCAGCATCGCGTGCGGCTGGTTGTGGAGCCGGGCTCCCGATGCCAAGGCGGGAGACGTAGGGCGTGAGTTCGAGCCAAAGAACCCCTTGGAACTGCGCGCCGCTCTGGGCTTCGCGGCGCTTTTCGTCACCATGGTGGTGGCCACGCACCTGGCGGTGAGTTACCTGGGCAAGGCGGGAGTGTTCTCTCTGGCGGCCCTGATGGGCGTGACGGACGTGGATCCGTTCATCATGGGAATGACGCAGACCGCCGGCATCAACACGCCGCTGGGCGTGGCGGCGGCGGCGATTCTGATTGCCGCCGCCAGCAACAACCTCGTCAAAGGAATCTACTCCTTCTTCCTCAGCGATCGCCAGACCGGCGTATTGAGTTTGTGCCTGCTGGCCGCCCTGGCGGTGGCGGGGCTCACGCCGCTGCTGTGGCTGGCGAGGTAAGGATATTGAGGGCAAGGAAACGATCCGGCTTGAGGGAGCTGCCGGAGCGCACTTCATCCATGAGATACGCAACGGTAGCAAGCATGAAATCGAAGGCTACAGCTATCCCAGATTGACGGGGCCTAAGCCACCCAAGCGAAAAAGGACGCTGCAGCAGGTGGAGTGGAGCTACAGCGGAATGGCTTCCTCCAGCCTCTGGCACTACATCCGCATTGAAGTCGGATGTATGGATTCGACACTCCAGCTCAGTTGCGTCCCCTTGCCACGGACACCCAGTTCCGCCCGGTTCTGAGCGACTGGCGCGGAATTTACGTTAGCTACCACGAGCGCGGCCAGGGCAGGCATCGTGGAGGCCTCTCTTAGGAAGTCTAAACTTGGTCCGCCTACAGTACAGTCTCTTGGGTAAAGGACTCTAATAAACATGGAGAACACGCTGCGGCAGTGACTCCGGCGGTGTATCCCGGTTACTATATGGTGGGTCACACGCGCGGAGAACTGAGCTTTGAATACCACCGGGCCTTTCGCACACCGCCCGGTCGGGACCACGCTGGTTATGAGCCCGAAAGTTGCGAACGATGTACAGAAAAGGAGAAGATTATGACCGATAGTTCTTTGTCGCGTCGATTGTTCCTGTCAGCCGCGGCGGCGGCTCCGTCAATGCCAGCCCTGCTCGCCTCGGACAGAATTGCGATCTTCGATCCGCCGCCCGCCCGGGTGCGTATCGTGACGGCAACGGCCTCATCCGTAGTTCCGCCCCCCACGTACACGGCGGCGGAGATTCACCAGATCCAGTCCCAGGGCAAGGACGTTCAGCTTACCGTGCCGACCAACGCCGACGAATTGAACAAACTGCTGCCGGAGGCCGACGTCGTTTTTGGCGCGATCAACGCGGAGATGTTGGCGAAGGCCAAGAACTTGCGGTGGCTGCAGGCCACGGAGGGGGGTGTGGAGTCAGTCCTGTTTCCGGAGCTGGTCAAGAGCGATGTGGTGCTGACCAACATGGCGCGGGTTTTCGGTCAGACCATGTCCGAGACTGCCATCGGGATGCTGTTGAGTCTGACGCGCGGGCTCAATAAGTACTACATTCCGCAGTTCCAGAAGCGGACGTGGCATGCCGAGCGGAGCCTGGTGGAGGTGGACGGCATGACCATGGGGATTGTCGGCCTGGGCGGTATTGGCTCGGCCGTGGCCGTGCGCGCGCACTATGGCTTCAACATGCGGATACTGGCCACGGATGCGAAGCCGATGGCCAAGCCGATCTTCATGGACACGCTGCGGGAGCCGGCGTGGTTCATGGAGATGGTCCCGCAGGTGGACGTGCTGGTGAGTGCCGCGCCCTTTACCAGGGAGACCGGGGGGATGTTCAATGAGAAGGTGTTCCGGGCGATGAAGAAGACGGCGTACTTCCTCAACCTGTCCCGGGGAGAGATTGTGCAAGAGGGTGCGCTCGTCCAGGCGCTGAAGGAAGGCTGGATCGCCGGCGCCGGGCTAGACGTAGCGTACCCCGAGCCGTATCCACCCACTGGCGCTTACTGGGATTGCCCGAACCTGGTCATCACTTGCCACACCTCCGGATTCGCACCGCAACGCCAGGGCCGTCTGGTGGGGCTGCTGGCCGAAAACGTCCGGCGTTACTCGAGCGGCTTGCCGCTGATGAACGTGGTGGACAAACAGCGCGGTTACTGATCCGGCGAGAAGGTTTTATCGACGCAGCGACCACACCTGTTTCTCCCGATTTTTCCCGGCCGCCGCCTGTGCCGTGGGTTCGGGAGGGAGCGTGGCGTGGCCCAGCGCGGTGCAGCCTATCGCCCTCACCCGGTATGCCTCCACGCTGTTACACTGTGCAGGAGCAACATGAGTTCACACTTGCGTAATGGAAGGTTCCTTATGAGAATTCGATTCTTCGTCGTTGTTTTGACAGTATTGTTCATGTTCGGATCGGTTGCACAGCCGCCCGCAGTGGGGCAACAGCAACCGGCCGCCGCGGAGATCCGTCCCGACCGGGCCCCGGCAGACGTGGCCAAAGAGCTCGCACAAAAGCATCAGTCCGGTCCCCCGTTGCCGTACCACTTTGTCGCCAACTGGCCAAACATGCCGAAGGGCTACAACTTTGGCGAGTCGTCCGGGGTCGATGTGGACAAGCAGGATAACGTGTGGGTGGCCAACCGCGGGGCCTGGCCCGTCATGGAATTTGACCGCGATGGCAAGCTGCTCCAGGCCTGGAAGGAAGAAACGGTGGGCCTGTTTCCAGGGGTCGGCAAAGGCGCCCACGGTATTCGCGTGGACCCGGATGGCAACATCTGGGTAGTGGACGTCGACGGCCACCTCGTCTTCAAGTTCAGCCCGTCGGGGCGCCGCCTGATGACGCTGGGCACCCGGCAGGGCATAGCCAGCAACAACGACAGTCAGGTCGGTTTCAACCGGCCGACCAACCTTTGGTTCCTGCCCAACCGCTATTTCTACGTCACAGACGGCTATGGCAACTCGCGCGTAATCGAGTTCAACCCCGACGGCGAGTACGTGCGGCACTGGGGAACCCACGGCACTGAGGACGGCCAGTTCGTCCTGCCGCACTCGGTAACGATTGACTCCAAGGGGCTCGTGTACATCGCCGACCGGGTCAACATGCGCGTACAGGTCTTCGATCCCACCGGCAAGTTCATTACGAAGTGGACCGACGTGGGTCAGCCCTGGGGGCTCTACTACGTCGCCAAGGAAGACGCGATCTATATGTGCGACGGATTGTACAACCGCATTTCGAAGCTGAGCCTGCAGGGCAAGGTTCTGGGGGTGATGGGCTCCTGGGGCAAGGCGCCGGGAAAACTCGATTTTGCCCACGAGATCGCCGTCGATTCGCAAGGCAGCATCTACGTCGCCGAGATTAAGAACCTGCGCGTGCAGAAGTGGGCCCGCAACGCCGCAGGCGCGACGAAGTAAACCGCCGCGCGAGCATCGGCCGCGCCGGATGGCGCGGTGGTTCAATGGATGGATTCTCTGCCTTGTCGAGCGCTTCGACGCAGCCGCGTTCGAGGCGCTCGCCAGGGTCGTAGGGCGCGCGCGACGCGCGGCCCTGCCTCAAAGACCCATTCGCATCGCCCGGAACAGCTGTGTGGGGCCCGTGAAGCCGGCGTGGGCTGTGGAATCGATCGTGACACGCTCGGCAGGCAAAACCGGCCGGTCGAGCGCCAAGGAGTCAACATTATGTCTCGCAGATTCGTCCGATATTTCCTGACCTTGGCATTCGCTCTGGCGGTGGCATCCGCCCAGAGCCGGCCGATCCCGCAGCTCGTGAAGCAGGACGGCAAGTTCCGTTTGATGGTGGACGCGAAGCCCTTCCTCATGCTGGGCGGACAGGTGGGCAACTTCAACGCATACCCCGATCTCATGGAGCGGGCCTGGCCCGGCTTCAAGGCCATGAACCTGAACACCGTGGAGTACCCAGTCTACTGGAACGTCATCGAGCCCGAGGAGGGGCGGTTCGATTTCTCCGGTTTCGACCGGATACTCACCGGCTTGCGCTCCCAGGGACTCCGCGCCATTTTGCTCTGGTTCGGCACCTGGAAAAATGGCGCCATGGACTGGGCGCCCAACTGGGTCAAAGCCGATCCCCGGCGCTTTGCCAGGGTGATTGATTCCGGTGGCCACCCCATACGGTCGCTCTCACCCATGTCGAAGGTCACCCTGGAGGCCGACCGTAAATCTTACGTGACCATGATGAAGCATCTCCGCGAGGTGGACGAGGCCGACCGCACCGCGATCATGGTGCAGGTGGAGAACGAGCCGGGTTCGCTCGGCAGCGTGCGCGATTTTTCGCCGGAATCGAACCAGCTCTTTGCCGGACCGGTGCCGGCGCCTCTGGTGGCGGCTCTTAAGAAGAAACCGGGAAGCTGGAAGGAAGTTTTCGGCCGTATCGCCGACGAGGCCTTTAACGCCTACTACCTTTCCAGCTACATCGGTGAAGTGGCCAGGGCGGGCAAGGAGGCCTATCCGCTTCCGGCCTACATCAATGTGTGGAACGGCGGCTACGGCACCAACGATAATTTCGAACGGTTCGACCGCCCGGGCGAGAGTTATCCCAGCGGCGGCGCGGTGGCGCACATGCTGGACCTGTGGAAGGCCAACGCGCCCGCTATCGACGCGATCGCTTCCGACAACTATCATCAGAATCCCATCACGTACCTGAAGGTGCTGGACAGCTACGCGCGGCCGGATAACCCGCTGTTGATCGTCGAGACCGGCAGCGGCATAGCGGCGCGCGCCTTCTTCTACGCCATCGCCAATTATGCGGCGATCGGCTTCGGTCTCATGGGCGGGGATTGGGTTCCGGGACCCCGGCTGGATATGGCCGGCGTGGGCGCGGACTTCCGGCTGGCGCAGGCGGCGATCCCGGTGATCACCGAGTTGCAGGGGACCGAGAAGCTCAAGGCCGCGGTAGAGGAACGCGGCACAGGGGCGCGCAACCTGATCTTCACCAACTACGACGTCATGGTGCGCTTCCACCCTCCCGGCCGGCAGGCGGCGGAAAGCGCAGGCCCGTTTCCGGCCACGGCGGCGGAACCGTCTGGACGGGTGCTCATCGCCGAACTGGGACCGGACGAATTCCTCGTCATGGGGTTCGGCTCCGCCGTGGAATTCCGGCCGGTGCAGGGATCGGATTACACGGCCGCGCAACTGCTTTCCAACGAGCAAGGCCTGTACGAGAACGGCGTCTGGCGAACCACCACGCAGGGCCAGACGGCGCAAGGCGACTACACGGGGCCGATCGTCAGGCTGCCGGAGAGCGGGGCCCTGGTGAAGGTCAAGTTGATGAGGTACTGAGAGCGCGGACGGCATGCCGCACAAGAAGCGCGGCAAGATACGCTTGTGAGTGGCCGCGCAGCGCGGCGCGGAATTCAGCTCTTCAATTCCACGACCACCGCTTCGAACGGCTTGTCATTCAGGTTGTCCACTTTCTGTCGGGAAGGGCCTCCCCAACTGGTATCCCCCGCCTTGTACTGCGTGACCTCGACCTTTCCCTCGGGCGAGGTCTCGCGCACGTTCTGATCCGTGATGTAAACGACCAAATGGTTGAGGACGTACTCGTGCATCGGCACGCTCTGCCGTGGCCCCACTTTCAAGCGGAGAACCCGAACCTGGCTGTTCTCGAATACCAACGTGAAGTCTTGGGGATCGGCCCGCAACGGGTCGAGCGCGGTACCCATCACTTTGCCGGGATTTCCCGCCTTCTTGATTCCGATATCGACAATCATTGGGCCGGTGTATGGCGGGATCTTCCAGGCCGGGGGTTCCGAGTAGTGATACCCGGTGGCCGGACTCCATCTGACCGTGCCCGCCTGCCACTTCAGGTCCTCCACTCTGCCGTCCAGGTAAGTGAGCTTCTCCCCGCCGGTATGTAGGTAGACCATCACGCGATTCAGCGGGTGGTTGTGCCAGTTCTTGCCGGTGGCGGCGCCGGGAATACTAATACCAGGGTGCGGCGCATTGAGGATCACCTGGTCGTTCTCGAAGTGAAGGTCCAAGGGCGGGTGTGAGTTCTGGGCGCCCAGTGGGGCTCCCACAGCAAGAAGGCAAAGCGTGAATGCCTGCTTCGTGTGTAATCGCAGCCGTGGCATTGGTCCATTATACGGCAGTCCATTGGCAGAATCGGGGCCGATTCTCCGGCTTGCAACGGCCGCTCTCCGGCACCGATAAAACTCGCGGGGCGCCAGTGGCCTGGCGGCGTATCGCTGCGTCGCGCCACGGGTCAAAATCTTCGGATCTCATTAAAAATGCAGGCAGATTCTCGTTTGCGAGCCAACCGGCCTCCTGACCGGCGAAGACGCAGCATGTTTCATTACAGGTCTTTTTCTCTGTTTTCGCTTGGCAAGTGGCGCTGTAAGTGTCAGAATGCACCAAGAGGGCTGGGCTGAGTTCGGCCTCAACTTCAAGGTTTGTGTCTGCGGTCAAGCGGCCCAGCGACCCAACGGCTCTCGCGCTCCGCAGTGTTACTGAGCCGGCAAGGAGGACCTGATGGACAACGAGCAAGAACGCCGGAATGCCTTGAGCCGCAGACGTTTCTTCAGTTCCGTGGCCGGAGGCGCCACCGAGGCCGCACTCCTCGGCGCAGCCGCCACGGCCGAGGTGCGAGCCGAAACACAAGAAGCGCCCGGCGCCGAAGCGGTCAAGCTGGTTCTGCACGTGAACGGCCAGGCACACGCCCTGCTGGCCGAGCCACGCTGGACGCTGCTCCACGTGTTGCGCGAACAGTTGGGTTTCACCGGAACCAAGCCGGGGTGTGAACGCGGCGAGTGCGGCGCCTGCACCGTCCTTATCGACGGCGTGGCCCGGTATGCCTGCATGACGCTGGCGGTGGAAGCCGGCGGTCACCAGATCACCACCGTGGAAGGCCTCATGCAGGGGGAGGAACTGGGGGCCGTACAGCAGGCGTTCCTGGAGGAAGACGCCTACCAGTGCGGGTTCTGTACCCCCGGGCAGGTGGTGAACATCGAGGCACTTTTGCGCAAGACGCCCGATCCCACCATCGAACAGATTCGCGAGGGCGTAAGCGGCACCCTGTGCCGGTGCGGAGCTTACGCCCATATCTTCCGCGCGGTCCACCGGGCCGCGGAATTGAAGAAGGCGGTGAGCTGAGCCATGGCTGATATGAATCCGAAACCCTGGAGCGAAACGACCGTCGTCGGAAAGGGCATCCCCCGCATCGATGGCCGGGAGCTGGTGAGCGGCGCGGCGCGCTACTCGCTGGATATGGACCTGCCGGACATGCTGTATGCCGCTACGCTGCGCTGTCCTCACGCCCACGCCCGGGTGGTGAAGGTGGATCTGGCCAAAGCGTGCGAGATGCCGGGCGTCCGTGCGATCCTCAGCGATGCCGATAAGGAAGCCAACGTCCCTTGGTTCCGAAAAATGGGACCGCCTGGGGCCAACCCTCAGCCCGTCAGCCGGCTCTTCGATCCGCATTGCCGGTACGCCGGCGACGAAGTGGCCGTGGTGGCGGCCGAAACCCAGGAGCAGGCGTGGGACGCCGTACAGGCGATCGAGGTGCAATACGAGAAGCTGCCCTTCCTCACCAACGTGGAGGATGCGCTGAAGCCGGACGCCACCGCGATCCACGAGGGCGGCAACCACCCGGGGCAGCCGAACGCTTACAGCCGCGGCGACGTAGCCAAGGGATTCGCCGAGTCCGACATAGTGGTGGAAGAGACCTACAGGACGTCCTGCGAGCTTCACACCCCCGTGGAGACGTACGGCGCGGCTGTGCGGTGGGATGGGGATCATCTGACCGTCTGGGAATCCACCCAATCGCCGTTCTCGATTCAGAGCGGCGTGGCGAGCGCGCTCAAGATGCCGCTCAGCAAGGTGCGGGTCATCTGCCGGTACATGGGCGGAGGCTTCGGCAGCAAGCAGGATACGAACAAATTCACGGTGATCGCCGCGCTGCTGGCGCGCCGGACCGGCCGCCCGGTGAAGTACTTCCTCAGCCGGGAAGAGAGCTTCCTGTGCATGGGAAACCGGCCCGCCTACTCCCTGAAGCTGAAGGCCGGGATGAAGAAGGACGGGACGCTGCTGGCCCTGGAACTGAACGCCTTCGGGGAGGTGGGGGCGTATCCCGCGGGTAGTAACCCGGTGGGCGGAATGCTGCGGGAATTGTACACTTGCCCCAATGTGAAGACCACCGAGGAACTGATTTACATCAATGGCGGCCAGATCCGCGCATTCCGGGCTCCCGGTTATCCCCAGGGCGCCTGGGCGCTGGAGCAGATGATGGACACTCTGGCGGAGAAGGCCGGTATGGATCCGGTGGAATTCCGGTTGAAGAACGCCGCCACGGTCTGCGCGACGGACGCCAACAAGCCGTTCACCTCGAATGGCCTGCCCCAGTGCCTGACCGAAGGCGCCAAGGCCTTTGGATGGAAGGAGGCGCGCGCGCGGGCCAAGTCCGACGGTCCCGTGGTGCGGGGTGTGGGCATGGCCGCCGCGCTATGGAGCAATGTGGCTCGCCCCAGGTCCACCGTCATCGTGAAGTACTACCTGGACGGCAGTGTGAACCTCAACATGGGCGCGGCCGACCTTGGAACGGGGATGCGGACTATCATGGCCCAGGTGGTCGCCGAAGAACTGGGTGTGCCGATCGCAAGGATCGAGGTGGAGAACGCGGACACCGGCACCACCCAGTACAGCGACGGAGCCAACGGCAGCAAGACGACGATGATCGATTCGCCCGCCGTCCGGGCCGCGGCTCTGGACGTGAAATACAAGCTGCTGGAAGCGGCGTCCGAGCAATTGAAAGTGCCGGCGGCCGGTCTGACGCTGAAGAACGGTGAAGTCGCCGGTCCGGCGGGATCGCCCCCAACTAAGGTCGGGCAATTGGCGATCATGCAAATGCAGCAGGTGGTGGTGGGCGTGGGGGTGCGTGCCCCTCACCCGAGCGACAAATCCATCCGGCCCTTCGCCGCGCATTTCGCCGAAGTGGAAGTCAACAAGCGCACCGGGGAGGTCCGCGTGTTGCGCATGCTGGCGGCACAGGACAGCGGCCGCGTGATGAACCGGCTGACGTACGAAAGCCAGGTGATCGGCGCCCTGACGATGGGCATCGGCATGGCGTTGACCGAACAGCGCATCCTCGACGGGAACAGCGGGAGGATGGTGAACGCCAACTGGCACGACTACAAGATTGCGACGGCCATGGACGTACCGGCGGAACTGACGTGTCTCCCCATCGATCCGCACGACATGGAGGTCAATTCAACCGGCACCAAGGGACTAGGTGAGCCGGCCCTGGTCCCGGCTCCGGCGGCCATCGCCAACGCCTTTTATCACGCTACTGGCGTGCGGCCCACGGCGGCGCCCTTCACGCCGGCCACCGTGATCAACCTACTCAACCAAGGCAAAAGGCAGGGGTGAGCCATGCTAGGAAAGTTCACGTATAAGCGGGCGCCATCGATCCAGGAAGCGGTCGAGGCAGCCTCCCGTCCGGGAGCGCATATCCTCGCGGGCGGCACAGATCTGCTGGGATGTCTGCGGGACCAGGTATTCAGCGCGGAGACGGTGGTCAGCGTCTCTGGCATCCGGGATCTCAAGGGGATTGGCCCGCGGACGGGCGGGGGTCTCCGCATCGGCGCGCTGGCCACCTTGACGGAAATCGCCGAGAGCCCCCGAGTGCGGGATTCCTACCAGGCGCTGGCCGAAGCCGCGGCGGCCGTCGCCAGCCCCCAGTTGCGCAACCAGGGGACCCTCGGCGGGAACCTCTGCCAGAGACCGCGCTGCTGGTATTTCCGGGGGGACTTCCATTGCCGGCGCAAAGGCGGAGACACCTGTTTTGCCGAAACGGGCGAGAGCCAGTTCCACGCCATTCTCGGCTGGGACCGTTGCTATATGGTCCATCCTTCGGATACCGCCTCGGCGTTGACCGCCTTGGGCGCCAAGGTTAGCATCGCCGGCCGGAAGGGGCGCCGGACCATTCCCATCGAGTCCTTTTTCGTTCTGCCCAAAGTGAGCCTGCTGAAAGAGAATGTATTGGAGGCCGGCGAACTGGTCACGGAAATCCTGCTGGACCCCCCGGAGCCGGGGGCGCGAAGCACCTATCGGAAGGTCCGCGAACGCGGCGCTTTTGACTTCGCGCTGGTGGGAGCCGCCATCCGCGTGACGCTGGCGGGAAGCCAAGTGCGGACCGCCCGCGTGGTGCTCAGCGGCGTGGCCCCGGTGCCCTGGCGATCCGCGGACGCGGAGAAGGCGCTGGCGGGAAAACCGCTCGATCCGGCTACCATATCCGCGGCCGCCGAGGCGGCCGTCAAAGACGCCATCGCAATCGGCAAGAACGAATACAAAATTGCCCTGGCGCGCGGAGTTCTGGAAGAGACGTTGACCGGTCTGGCGAAGGCATAAAGGCGCACCGCCCCGGTCTGCTCTTGTCCTGGCGGTGGTGTACTGGTTTGCAGTACAAATCGAGCTGCGGTTCCCGGATGCGGTTCTCCCTGCCGCCGCGGGCGCAATGGGAATCCTCGGGCAGGCTGTGGACCTCCCGGCTAATCGCACACTGCCGGCGTGAGCATCCACTTCAGCACGCCCTTAGGTTCGCGAGCCAGCCGCTCGCAGTCAATGCGCACCAGCGCGGCTTTTTTCATCTCCACCTGGAGCGCCGGGCTGGCCAGCAGAAACGCGGCCATCGCGCTCATCAGCGGCTCGTGGCTGGCCAGCAGAATCGCCGGTTCCTCGCTTCGCCGCCGTATCTCTTCCCAAAGATCGTTTGGCGAGGACTCCGGCAGCAGCGCGCGCGACTCCACCACCTTGCCGGTGCACTCGAGCACTGCCGCCGCCACCGCCGCGGTTTCCAGTGCGCGCCGCAACGGGCTGGACAGGATCGACGCCGGCCGCACTCCCGCCGCGCCGGCACGCCGCAGCACCCGGCGCAGCTTCTCCTTGCCTTCCGCCGTCAGCGCGCGCTCTGCATCGGGTTGCCCGGAGCGGGCGTCTTCGGCGATACCGTGCCGCAACAAATAGATCTGCATCCGCGCCAGCGCTTATTGTACAACCTGCCGCGTCGCGAGACCCCGTACCAGCATTCTCGCCAGGTCCGCGATCAGCAGCGAGCCGGGGTTGTCCGGCCCCCAATCCGGCTGGGCAATGCCATCCACGGTGATCGCCATCGCGATCCGCCCCGACTTTGAGTAAACGATCCCCACATCGGACCGCAACGCGTCGAGCGCCCCTGTCTTGTTGGCGACTTCCAGATCGCCGAACGGGCGCCGGATGCCGGTGGTATCCTGGCAGCGCTTCAACACCGCGATCATTTCGCGCGACGCCTCCGGGCTCACCAGTTCCCCGCGCTCCATTCGCTCCACCAGCGTAACCATGTCGCGCGCCGTGGAAACGCCCAGGCCGTATTTCCGGTTCTTTTCCAGCTTGCCCGCCGCCGAGACGCCCGCCGGTCCGTTCTTGCCCAGAATCTTGCGCAGCGAGCGCGTGGAGCCCAGACCGATGCGGTCCAGATAGGCGTTGATACGGTCGGCTGAAAAGCGCTCCAGGATCATGTTGGTGGCGGTGTTGTCGCTCAGTGCCATCATCAGATGCATCACGTCTTCGAGTGGCAGTTGAACGCCGCTTGAAAGCTCGCTCTCGATGACGCCCGCCCCGGACACCTTCTCGGCCTCGGTGATGGTCAGGCGCTCGCTCCATTGCAATTCGCCGCGCGCCACCGCGTCGAACAGGGCGGCCATCACGGCCAGCTTGATGGTGCTGGCCGCGCGCACCGGTTCGGTCTCGCGGATGCCGATTGCCTCCCCGCTGTCCAGGTTCTTGGCGTAGAGCGATATTTCGCCGGGAAACTGGGAAATGCGTTTGCGCAGTTGGTCGCCCAGCGGCTGCGCCGCGGCCGCGCTAGCCAGCATCAGGCAAGCCGCCATCGCCGCCGCTCCGCCGCGCGCCAGGTCAGGCACGATCATGCGTTCGATCATAACGCAGGCCGGCAATGAGAAGTGAGACTGAAAGGGGATTACAATTGCGTGGGGACGCCTGCATGGAGAAACTCGCCTTGAGCGACATTCGTAACAAAAGCATCCTGGTCACCGGGGCGGGGCGGGGCATCGGCAAGCGCCTCGCGCTGGGGTTGGCGCAGGCCGGAGCTCGCGTGGGGCTCCTGGCGCGCAGCCAGCCGGAGCTCGACCTGGCCAAGCTCGAAATCGAGCAGGCCGGCGGCAACGCCTTGCGGCTGCGCGCCGACGTGCGCGACCTGGAACAACTGATGGCCGCCGTGGACCGTATGAAAGTTGTTTTCGGCGGCATAGACGGGCTGGTGGCCGCGGCCGGCGTCCTCGGGCCCATCGGCCCTCTGCTTAACAGCCGGCCGAAGGCGTGGGGAGAAACCCTGGAGATCAACCTTCTCGGAGTCGTGAATTCGGTGCGCGCCGTGCTGCCTTCCCTGGTGGAGAAACGCTCCGGCAAGATCGTCGTCATCGTCTGCGGCGGCGCCGGCCATCCCCGGCCCAATTTCGCGGTCTATGCCGCCACCAAGGCAGCCGTCGCCCGCTTTGTCGAATGCGTGGCCGAGGAAGTGAGCGGCGACAACGTGCAGATCAACTGCGTCGCGCCGGGCCGGTCCTACACCCACATGACGGACGAGATCCTGCGGGCCGGCGAGGAGAAAGCCGGCGCCAGCGAGATCGCCGAAGCGCGCCAGGTGCGCATCGATGGCGGCACGCCCGCGGAAAAACAAATCGCCCTGGTCGCGTTTCTGGCCTCCCCGCGGTCCAATCACATCAGCGGCAAGCTGGTCGAGTCCACCGACGATTGGAAGCGTTTCGAGAAGGAAAACATGCGCCCCGAGTTGTTCACGCTGCGCCGCGTGCAGCGCATGTAGAATCGGCCGTGCGCGGGAACGCAAGTTCCGCCTCTGTGCCGCACACCCCATGCGAGGTAAAGCGCACCTCTCGCACGTTGTATTCTGGAACCTGAGGAGCAGCGATCACGACATGGCAAGTGGAGGCGAAAGCGGGTCCAACCAGATTCCGAACACCAATCCGCCGGGCGAGCGCAAAGTCTTCTGCGTGAAGTTCCAGCGCGAGATGGAGGGTTTGGATGAAGTGCCGTTCGACGGCCATCCGTTGGGCCGGAAGATTTACGACAACGTGTCCAAGCAGGCCTGGAAAATGTGGGTGGAGCACATGAAGATGCTCATGAACGAGTACCGGCTCAACCTGGGCACCCAGCAGGCGCAGGAGTTTCTGATCCAACAAATGGACAACTACTTCTTCGGCGAAGGCGCAGCGCTGCCCGCGGATTTCGTGCCGCCCGGGTCCGGTCACTGAGAACGGGATCCGTAGCGACTGTGCGGAGCGGTTGGAGGCGATAGAAGTGGTTGTTTCTTGACAGGTTCGAAAAGCAGCGTGGCGTGATCGGGCTCGCGCCCGGTTGCGCCGACTGACAATCGGCGCGCAGGTTATCAACCTGCCCCGCACGGCACATCCGAATGGAAGGCCTCACGCACGCCGTCGAAACGGGGGGAGATCTGGCGGCGCTCGACTCGCTGCTCGCCCACCTGCCCAACCTACCGGCGGTCTTCGCGCTCTGGCCGGCGGAGGGCGAACCGTACCTGTCGAAAACCGGCATGCTGCGCCGCCGCTTGCTGCGCCTGCTGGCCGCGCGGGAGCGCCCTTCCCGCATGCTCAACCTGCGGCAGACGGTGCGCCGCATCGAATACCAGATCACCGGCTCGGCCTTTGAATCGGCTGTGGTGCTATACCGGCAGGCGCGGCGGCTTTTCCCGGATCGCTACCTGAAGCTGCTCAACTTGCGCATGCCGCCGTACGTGAAAATCGTGCTGCAGAACGAGTATCCGCGCAGCCTCATCGCGGCGCACCTTTCGCGCGCGCCGGGACTGTATTTCGGACCGTTCCGCTCGCGCGCCTCGGCGGAGCGGTTTGAATCGCAGTTCCTGGACTTGTTCCAGATGCGCCGCTGCCAGGAGGACCTGTCGCCTTCCCCGCAACATCCCGGCTGCATCTACGGCGAAATGAACCTGTGTCTGCGGCCTTGCCAGCAGGTGGTGGGGCCGGCCGAGTACCGGCACGAAGTGGATCGCGTACTCGAATTCCTGCGCAGCGACGGCCAATCGCTGGTGGGCGCTATCGCAAGTTCGCGCGACCGGTTGAGCGAGCAGATGCAATTCGAAGAGGCCGCCCGCCAGCATAAACGCATGGAGAAAGTTCAGGACGTCCTGAAGCTGCGCGACGAACTGGCGCGCGATATCGAACGCCTGCACGGCGTGGCCATCCTGCCCTCCGCCGCGCCCGCCGCCGTCGAGCTGTGGTTCGTGGCCGGCGGCCATCTGCAACCTTCCACGCGCTTCGGGTTCGAAGTCGAGGAGGGCAAGCCGGTGTCGCTCGACCAGAAACTGCGCGACCTGCTGGCCTCGCTCGAGCTGCGGCAGTGGAGCGTGCGGGAGCGGCAGGAATCGCTGGCGCTGATCGCGCGGTGGTATTATTCCACCTGGCGCGATGGTGAATGGCTGGCCTTCGAGGAATTCTCCGCGATTCCCTATCGCAAATTGGTCAACGCTATCTCCCGCGTGGCGCATGGCACCGCAGCCGAACCGCAGTGAGGGCGCGCTTCAGGCGTTCAGGAGCTGTGAGATGCGCGCCCGCAAGCGGGCGTTGGCAAGCTAAAAGCGTGGCCCACCAAGCGGCTTCAGTCCGCCTTCTTGCGACGTAGAATTCCCTTAATGTCGGGCCAGTATTCGCGCGCGAGATTGGTCACCGCGAAGGTGCCCATACCGGTGCTGCCCCATTCCACAAGTGACGCGGCTGTGCGGTACTCCCGCGGGCTCCAGAGCGTGGCGATACCCCAACTGCCGTACGCATTGGCGGCCAGCGACCATGCCGGCGTCCGCGAACCATCCTGCCGGCGCGCCGCCACGGTGTCCGTGACCGCGTGTGCGGTGCGACGGAAGAAGTTGCCGTGCCCCAACCGGCGGTAGCGCGTGTCTTCGTAGTGAATGGCTTTCACGGCTTCTTCGAGACCCACCCCAATCACAAACTGCCCGTAGAGCGATGCGATCCGCTTTTCGAAACCGAGGCGATCCTTGCCCCATTGGTCGGGCCAGTCGTGCACCTGCTCGACCAAGGCCGCCGGCAGAGTCGAGGTAAGCGCGTGTACGCTGTACAGCCGCTTGAAAAAAGTGCGGAAAGAGTGGACCTGCACGCCGTAATCCGGCTGGGCTGGCGTGCCGGCCGGCACAGCCGCTGCCGGCTGAGCGCTCGCATCCGCAACCCGCGCGACCGCCTGCTCCTGTGCACGGCAACAGATTGCGGCGAGAGCGGCGAGCATCAGCGGAGCGGCTTTGCGCAACTTGATTCCTTCTCGATGGCGACTGGCAAGCGCAGCCCCTCAAAGGCGGCCGCGCGGAAGGCCGATTCTTTAGTGTATTACGGAACACGGAGTGCCAGGCCCGCTCTGCCGCCCTGTTCTCGATGTAAATTCTTAGGGCCAGGCGGCTTGCGCCAGCGCCACAACGCTACATCCCGTGTCGCTAGCTTTTCAAGTTGTCCGGTTTTATTAGCAAGTGATCTGTCCGGTTTGTGGTACAAAGCGATGCGGCCGTCAGGCCGCTTCCTTCTTGGTTTTGGCCTTTGTCTTGGCTACCAGA
>Ga0187872_10002418_pt1 | contig 16555 bp, 17 predicted proteins | sample June2016WEW_16_4_FD_132973 | JGI IMG/M metagenome (GOLD analysis project Ga0187872, IMG submission 132973) | Peatland microbial communities from SPRUCE experiment site at the Marcell Experimental Forest, Minnesota, USA - June2016WEW_16_40 | ecosystem: Environmental > Terrestrial > Soil >...
GCGCGCCACTTCGTGCAGAAGCCGGTGAAGCCCGACGCTCTTTACGAGATCATCCGCTACGTGCTCAACGACGACGGCGTGACTGCGCCCGTCGGCGCAGGAGAAAAATCCCAATGAGAATGGACTTGATCCAGCCGTTCATCGGCTCGCTCGACGCCGTCCTTGCGGAGATGATGAAGGCTCCGGCGAAAATCGCGGACCTCACCATGGAAGAAGAAGGCTACCGGCGAAAGGGTCTTGCGGCGGTTGTGACTTTCAAAGGCCAGATCGAAGGGCGCATCGTTCTCGACATGGAGCCGCGGGCTGCCGCCCAGGTTGCCGGCTACCTCAGCGGCGGCGAAGTGCACCCGGCCGAGCCGATCGTCCCGGAGACGGTCTGCGAACTCGCGAACATGGTAATCGGCAACGCAGTCACACAGCTCAACGATCGCGGGTTCCAGTTCAAGGTCTATCCGCCTTCCGTGCTCACGGAAGAGCAGTGCGCGAAAGCCGGGCAGGACTCGGAAGCGACGATCCTCTGCTTTGAAACCCCCGCCGGGAACGTGCACCTCAACATTTCAATGCGGTACCACGTGCGGCGAGCCCGCGAGCACGCCCCCATTTCCGTCGGCTAGAAATCAGCGAGACCGGGGACCTACCCTGCGGTATTCAGTGCCGTGCCGGAACAGTCCCGCCTTCGGCATCTCCTCCGAATAAACGATACGTGCCGGCAGGAAAATATTCGCTGCGTCCGGCGAGTAGGGGACTGCCACGTCGATCGGGGCATCGGCTTCGTAGCGGCGCTTGCTCCGAAAGCACATGCCGATCGGAGAAATATCCTCGCAGACGGCGAGTTCGTCGTCTGCGCCAGCCTGCCGAATGCACGCCGTGAGCCGCGTCTTCAGCCGCATCCGCTGGCGCTCCCTTTGGTCACCCCCGGGTGGAAGGACGTCCGGGCCTTCCGCCGCGCGGCGGCCGCGCGCCGCGCGCGCGGTGAGTTTCTTCTCGTCCTCGTGTGGCGCCTGCGTCCAGATGCTGGGCACGCGGCAGGTTTTGCAATGCCGCGCGATCCCGCGGTTTGTTTCGAACGCGTGGAGTTCAAGCTCGTTGAGGTGGACCACCTCGCGGCTGCGGCAATAATTGCATTCGAGCAGCATCCGCGCCACGGCCTCCGTGGATTCTGCAACAGCGGGAAATTCAACTCCCCAGAGATCCATGTTCGAGTCCAGTATCTCAACCCCGTAAAGGTAGCCGTCCCTTTGCCGCCCGAACTGGTTGACCACGCGTACCGGGCTGTGGCGCTGAGATTCATTGGGCGCCTGCCGTCGGATGTGAATCTGTTGTTCGGGAACGAGCTCCCGGTCCAGGATGATCACGGCGCCGTCGCGATTGATCAACAAGGTCCGCGCTGGCTCTTTGAATTCCCGGCCCTGGTTGTCCGTACCGGTGGCATCGAGCAACAAGGTCAGCGATACGCGATCGGTACGCCGCGACGGAAACGGCAATGCCATTGCGCCCTCCTTGCGAGAAAGGTGCCTTCGCCTGCCGCCAAGATAGCATACCGCTGCATTCATTGGGGCCTCCCAGGGGGGCTGCTTCGGGCCTTGCCGAATCGCGACTTCCACGCTATAATATTTGTTCTGGCGATAAGTACTGCAAATCTTAGTGTTTGGGAGCGGAATCCATGGAATGGGTCGCACCGCAGCATGAAGAAATCGAGCTGAACTGCGAAGTCAGCTCCTACGCGAACGCCGAGCTCTAGTCGTAAATGCGTGTTAAAGTCCTCGGCTCAGCCGCCGGGGGTGGTTTTCCGCAGTGGAATTGCGGCTGCCAGAACTGTAGCCGCGTGCGCGCGGGTGCGCTGAAGGGTCGGCGTCGAACTCAGGCACAGGTCGCAGTTTCCCCCTCCAAAGCAACGTGGCTGTTACTCAATGCCTCGCCTGACCTCCGGCAACAGCTCCTGGAAGATTCGGAATTCGCGCCAACGCAAGGCATCCGCGGCACCCCGATCGCCGCCGTCGCCCTCACAAGCGCCGACGTGGATTGCGTGCTGGGCCTTCTTCATTTGCGCGAGTTCCAACCACTGCACATCTATTCGACCTCGTCCGTTTGGCGCCTGCTGACGGAAGAGAACACTCTGTTCCGAACATTGGAGCGGTCGCACCCGCCCGTGTGTTGGGAGGTTCTGCGGCTCGGCCAGCCGGTACCCATTTTTCAGCAAGCGCCGTCGGGAGCCGAAACCAGTTTGCTCTGCAAGGCCGTGCCGCTGGGAGGAAATTTCCCGGATTACACGAGTGATCGACTTCGCCGGAGCCTGCCGGAGGAAGAAGCCGTTATCGGCCTCGAATTGGTACAGAACGGGAAGAGACTGTTCTATGCTCCAAGCCTGCCGGGCCGCGGGGAAGATTGGAAACGCTGCACGGCAGAAAGCGATCTGGCGTTTTTGGACGGCACGTTCTGGACGGACGACGAATTCATCCGGGTTCTGGGCAGCGGCAAGACGGCCACACAGATGGGTCACCTGCCATTATCCGGGCCGAACGGGCTTCTCGAACAACTGCGCAGTGTCCGAGACGCGCGCCGCGTGCTCATCCATCTGAACAATACCAACCCCGCGCTCGACGAAGAGAGCGCCGCGCGCCGCGCCTTACACGAAGCGGGCTGGGAAGTCGCCTATGATGGAATGGAGTTCGAACTGTGAGCGACCTGGCGACCCAGGCGATTCTGCCTGAATCGGAATTTGTCGCGCGATTCCATGCCATCGGCGAGGAGCGTTATCACCACAAGCACCCGTTTCACCAGCTGATGCACGAGGGGAAGCTGACACGCGGGCAGCTTCAGGCCTGGGCGCTGAACCGCTATACCTATCAGAGCAGCATTCCGATCAAGGATGCGGCGATTCTCGCGCGGAGCGACGACCCGGATTTCCGCCGTGCCTGGCGCAAGCGGATCATAGACCATGATGGCGATGGGACAAAACCGGGTGGCATCGAGAAATGGCTGCGACTGGTCGAAGCGACAGGCCTTGCCCGCGAACAAGCGATACGCGGCGAGGGGATTCTGCCCGCCACTCGCTATGCCGTCGGTGAGTACATTCACTTCGTCAGTTCGCGAACGCTTCTTGAGGCAGTCGCTTCGTCCCTGACCGAGCTTTTTTCCGGCAGGCTGATCGTGCTGCGCATGGACCGGCTGCGGCAGCACTATCCGTGGCTTGCGAGCGGCCTCGACTATTTTCAGGCGCGTATCACGCAGGCCCCAGAGGATGCGGACTTCGCGCTTGCCTGGGTTGTGAAGCACGCAATGACGCGCGACGAGCAGGAGTTGGCGCTGGCCGCGCTCCGTGCCAAGTGCGATATTCTCTGGGCGATGCTGGACGCTCTCTATTTTGCCTACGTCGTGCCAGGCTGGCGGCCTCCTGGCGCGTTCCAACCCTCCAAGGGATCGTCGTGACGCCCGAACCGAATAGCCGCCCACGCCTTGCGCCGGGCTGCCGCCTTAACGAAAAGACAGGTCAGCCTCGCGTGCTGCTGATGCCCGAACGCGCACTCCGGCTGAACGGCCCCAGCCTCGAGATCATCGAGCGATGCGACGGCGAGCACACGATCCGGCAGATTATTACCGAATTGCAGGACCTATACTCGAAGGCGGAACCCGGGAAGGTCGAGCAGGACATCCTAGGGTATCTCGCGCGGCTGCAAGAACAGCGAGCGCTGGACTTCGAATGAGTTGTAGAACGTTGTGTCGAAAGCATCCGTTGAAACATCCGCTGGTTTCTCGGAAAACGTGACCCACGATGAGCGCTTCCATATCGGGCCCGCTTGCGCTAGTTGCGGAGCTTACCCATAGGTGTCCGCTTCACTGCATGTATTGTTCGAATCCCCTCGTATTGACGCAGCGCGGACGCGAACTTCCAACGGATGTGTGGGCCCGAGTCCTGCGCGAAGCGGCGGGACTTGGCGTGTTGCAGGTGGACTTCACCGGAGGAGAGCCGCTGGCGCGCCCGGACCTCGTTGACCTTGTTCGTGCTGCGCGCGGCGCGGGGTTGTACGCGAGCCTGATTACCTCGGGCCTTCCGCTCGACGAAAAACGCCTCGAAGAACTCGTACGGGCGGGCCTCGATCACATCCAGTTGAGCTTTCAGGGCGCGCGCGAAGAGAGCGCCAACGAATTTGCGGGGACGCGCGCACACGCGCAGAAGTTGCGCGTGGCCGGATGGGTGAAGCGGCACCGCATCGCGCTGACGCTTAATTTCGTGATCCACCACGGCAATCTGGATCAGCTTGAGGAAATGCTGGCGCTCGTGGAGGAAATCCGTCCAGGACGCGTGGAGTTCGCGCACGTCCAGTATTACGGCTGGGCGCTGGCAAACGTGCAGCGCCTCCTCCCGGCGCGGGCGGAGCTCGATCGTTCGCTTCAGATTCTGAAAAACGCGCAGGAGCGGTTGCGGGAAAGGATTCGCGTCGAATACGTCGTGCCGGACTATTACGCGAAATACCCCAAGGCCTGCATGGGCGGCTGGGGGCGCAAAGTGATGCTTGTGACGCCCGGCGGGGATGTGCTCCCGTGCCACGCCGCCGGTGTCTTACCTGGGATGGCGTTTGAAAACGTGTCGGCGCGATCCCTCCGGCAGATTTGGGAGAATTCAGACTCATTCCAGAAATTCCGGGGCGAAGCCTGGATGGCTGAGCCCTGCCGCAGTTGCGACCGCCGTACGCAGGACTATGGCGGCTGCCGCTGCCAGGCTTTTCTGCTAGCAAAGGACGAAACGGCCGCTGATCCGGTCTGCTCGCTCTCCCCGCACCGGAGCGTTGTTAATGGAATCCTCGCCGAGGCGAACTCGGCTGCGCGACCAACCGCGACCCGCGAAGAAGTTGAGTGGCTGTACCGAAGCAATCCGACCTGAGCGACGATTCGAAATTTCGCGACTTTGATGGGAACGCTGTTCTTCGCCGGGTCTCGCGTATAATGCCCCCCGATGACATCCGCCCAGTCGTGTCCAGCCCGCGGCTGCTGTAGCCGGTCGAGCGTGCATGCCTTCCTTGTGGCAATTCGCACTGTCGCTGTCGGTATCTTGCTCGGCGTTGTCGTGGCGCCGGTCGTGCGGGCTCAGGGAATCCGCGTCGAGGGAATGGTGCGCGATGCGAGCGGTGCGGCGAGACCGGTCTGAACGTGACGGGGTTCAATCGGCGCCTCGAAGTTCGCGGAGTTTTCTTCTTCAATGAAGTGATCGATCCGGTCGCGAATGTCCCGTGCACGTCGTCGACGCCCAACTGCGCTCTCGCGGCCACCGGAACCACGCAGCTCCGCGAGAATCTCGGCCGCACGAGTGCTCCCGGCTTCGAACTCGACGGCGTCGGAAACATCACCAACCACATCCAGCTATCCGCAAGCTATCAGTACGTCAACGCCACGGTCCTCAGCGCTCCCGGCATCACTCCCTCGCTTGCCGGATCGTGGGTCACTCAGATCCCGCACAACGTCCTCACGGTTCAGGCTCGCTACGCGAATCCCAAGCGCATCATGGTTTCCATGGATGGTCGAATGGTCGGCAAGCAGTACGACTCCACCGACCAGTTCCTCATGGGTGGATTTTCACCATGGACGCGATGGTATCGCGCTCGATCGGCGATGGCGTCGAAGTTTTCGCTGCCGCCGAGAATCTCCTGAATAGAGGCTACCTGTTCGCCCTAAATGGTGGACCCGAACTCGGCCTGCCGATCGCGGCTCGCTTTGGTTTCCGGTTCCAATTTCCCAAACGATAGCGCCTGCTACAGGTTGCTCGCGGACAAATCTGGAAGGAACACAACAACCATGCTCAGCGCTGCGTGAATTCTTCGCTGTGTGTGACGGATTCCGGATAAGCTCCGGCGCCTAGTTCGTAGAGGTCCATGCCTTGCCGCTCGCCTTCCGCGGCCACACGTTGCGGGTGAATCTGGTTCAGGAGCCAGTTCAGACCGTAGGTTAGCGGCAGCACAAATCCAATCAGCGTTGCAATTCCCACAAGCTGCGCCAGCCACTGGCTGCCTCCATTTATCGGTAGGCCTGACGAATTCAATTCGGGCGCGGCAACGTGGGCGAACAAGCCCACCGACAGGACGCCCCATATCCCGCCCACGGCATGCGCCGAAATTGCGCCGCCGGGATCGTCTACCGACATCCGCAATTCGAACCACTCGACCGAAAATGTCACCAGGATCCCCGCAACGATGCCGATCGCGGCCGCTGCTGCCGGCCTCGCGAAAGCGCAAGCCGCGCTGCTGGCCACAAGCCCTCCGATCCAGCCGTTCGCCGTGAGGGACGCGTCCGGCTTGCCGAAGCGCGTGCGCGTGATCAGTGCGGCGGTCAGCGCGGCGCCGGCGGCGGAAAGAGTCGTGTTAATCACGACCAGCACCGCGTTTCCCGGCGCCATGCCGTTCAAAAGCACGGCGCCGGCGGAATTCAAGCCCCACCATCCAAGCAGCGCCAGCATGCAACCAAATAACACGAAAACAGAGTTGTGCCCAGGGATCGCGCTCGGCATCCCCTCGAGCGTGTACTTTCCGTGTCGAGGACCCAGGATCCACGCGATGGACAGCGCGGTTAGTCCGCCCACCACTTGAATCGTGCTGGCGCCCCCTGCGTCCACAAAGCCCCGGCCGAGTCCGAAATTCTCGCCGAGCTGAGCGAGCCAGCCTCCGCCCCACACCCAGTGCGCAAACAACGGATAGGTCCATCCGGCCAGCAGCGCCGTCGACGCACAGGTCGCACCCAGTCGCCAGCGGTCCGCTCCGCTGCCAAGCGGTATCAGCGACGCTAATCCAACGCTGAGCATTCCGAGCAGCGCAGCAAGCGATGCCGGCGAACCGTCGAGGGGCAGATGGCGCAGGAAGAACGGCCCGGCAGCGATCCAATCCCAATCTTTGCCGCCCACGGTCAGCATATGCGCAGGCATCCCGATGAATCCCTGCCACGCGAAGCCGCAGATGAAGTACGCAAAGGCCGCAATCGACACAACGCACAAGGATGACATCATCAAGTGCGCGGCGCTGCGCGAACGGCCCAATCCCGCACTGATGAGCGTCAGGCCTGCGCCCGCGAATGGAACCAGAAAAATGAAGAATATGCAGACCACTGTCGTGGTGTCGGAAAGGGCGGGAGTGAGCACAGCGATCAATTGTGTTCAGCTCGCTGAATGGGATGCGCGCGGATGACCAGTGCCAACCCCAGAGCTTCTACGCCGAGGCCGGCAAACACGAAGACGCTTCGCGGCGCCCCCGCCAGTAGTGCAACGGCAGTCACAACGATCCCCCAACCCGCCGGCAAAATTAGAAACCCTAGAAGTTTCATCTGGGAAAGCGCCGAAAGTCCGCGCACGAAAGCCTCGCGCGGCGTTAGCGTAACACTCGCGAGGAGAGCCATCCAGTCGATTTTCTTATGTTGTGGATCACGTGAAGGCCGCCGGAGGACAAAGAAGAGGGCGCGAAGTGGACTTTCCGCCCCCCGCCCGAGATGTGTTCCTGTTTCCTCCCCGCGTCTCTACTCCGCTCCCGCAGTAGCGTGGGGCATCACTGTCACGGTCACGGGTTGATCGAGTTGGAAATCCAGCTTGGTTTCCGAGGGAATCTTCACCTGCTTGCCGTGTGTCATTCCCTGGTACACGCCGCCGCCTGCGCCGCCCACGCCTGCGCCGATGGCCGCGCCTTTGCCTCCGCCAGCGAGCGCGCCGATGATTGCTCCAATTACGGCGCCGCCGCCGACCTTCGTGGCCGTGTCCTTGCCGCGTGAGCTGCCTGCGAGCGAATACGTGCTGCTCACCAGCGGATACGATTGTCCTTGAAATTCTAGCTTGACCAGTTCGAGATGCAGATCACTCTTGCCGGAGAATTTTCCCGCGGAGTTCGCATCGACCAAGCGCACGTAGACGTCCGCGCCCCTGGAAACGATCACTTGATTGTCGACCACGATGGGGTTTTCAAGTGAAGCGTGGAAGATTTCACCTGCACGGTTCACGGATGAATCCACGCCGTCGATCATGCGGATCGTCAGCGTCGTGCTCGCCGCGATCTGCACTTGCTTCGGTTGAGGTGGCGGCGGTGGTTGCGGAGCGGGTGCCGGAGCCGGTTGCGGCGGCTCGGCCGGTGTCGCCTCCATCGGAGGAGGCGGAGGGTTGTTTGCAAATTGCGCGTCTTCCTGCGCGGGCGCGCGCTTCTTGACGTGCGCCTTACGAGTTTGTTTCGCGGGCTTCGCCGGCTCCGGTTGTGGGGGCTGAGCCTGGGCCTCCTGTACGATGATCTGATCGTTGACTTTCGTCACGCCCGGCGTCTGCGAGGCAATCTTGTATGCATCGAGGTGCGCCGAGGCGCTTGGCACCGTGCCGGTCAGTGTGATTTGGCCGTTATCCGACGTCACCTGGAGATTCGCGTTCTTCAGCAACTGGTCGGCGAACATCTGCGACTGGATGCTGGTGACCAGCGCCGCATCGTCTGATTTCTTGGCGCAGTCCACCGCGAGCACAACCACCAGCAGCGCGACCAGAAGCATGGATTTCTGGCGCATCGACTTTCTCCTTTTGTTCTCGCGTCCCACGACTTCAGTCTACTACGATGCGCCGGACCGGATAAGTGCTGTCCTCCAGAGTTGCAGCCATTCCCGATTGTGGCCGGATCGCGCAACTTTTCTCGCGTCCTTGTGTTCTATCCGCAGCAGCCGAATCGAGTGTTTCGGCTCCAGCAGTCATACTTCATAGGGGTGAAGGAGAATCATCATGTGGAATCTCAAAGCTACGGGTGTGTTCCTTGCGCTTCTGGCCGCTTTCGGTCTGTCGAGTTGCGGCGGATCGTCCTCGGCCACCAATCCGGGATCTTCCGACCAGCAGGCTTCCGTCTTCATTGTTGGCACCGATGCGCCGCTGCCGAGCGTCGTCTCGTGCCAGATCATGGTCACGGGCGTGACGTTGAACAACGGCACGACCAACGTCCCTGTGCTCACCGCAGCGCAGGTCGTGGATTTCGCCCAACTGAGCGGACTCCACCAGCTTCTCGATCTCAACGCCGTACCGACGGGAACCTACTCGTCCGCCACCGTCACGATTGCGAACCCCGTTATCGGCTTCATCGACACAACTCAGAACCCACCGGCTGTTAACACAATCAACGGCACACTTACGCAGTCGAGCGTTACCGTCAACTTCGCGAATCCGTTCGTTCTGAACAACGCCGACCTCGTGGGCCTCCGTATGGAGTTCGATCTGCGCCAGTCCCTACAGACCGACCAGAACGGCCAGGTGACCGGGACCGTAAACCCGGTGTTCCACATGCAGTTGCTCGATGCCACTGATTCCAATGTCTCGATCGACGATTTCCATGCCGGCGTCGTCGGCGTGACGGGTGCCAACTCCTTCACGGTGCAAGGACCGAAGGGGCGGCAATGGACCGTCGACACCAATTCCAATACGGTCCTCGACGACCCGAGCGAGCCGATCAGCTCGTTCACTACGAACACCATCGTCGAGATCTCGGGCCAGCTCGATCCCGTGACCCACGCCATCGATGCCTCGGAAATCGAGGTGGTCTCCGACGACGGATTCGTTTTGGGCGGATTGTTCACCAGCATCCGGCCGCCGTCAGGTGCGGCGACGCAGGCCGATCTCTACGTTCGCTACGAACTGCCGGATATCACGGGCATTCAGGACGGCCAGATCGAAACGCTCACACTGAACGGCACGGAGCGCTACAAAATCGCGAACATCAACAATCCAATCACGACACTGCTGTTCAATAACTCCGCGCTGGCCGCCGGGCAGGTGGTGGACGTTGGAGGTTTGCTCACCACGACAAACGGTGTCTCGACCCTGACCGTTCATCGCGTCGTCCTGCGGCGCCAAGGCCAGGAAGGCACGTGGGTCCCCGGCAGCACCGTCGTACAGTCAGGCAACGCGGGCAGCTTTCAGTTGAACGACAACTGGACGGCCGGCGTGCTGCTGCCGAGTCCGCTCACCGTGATCACGACGAACGGCACCGCCTTCGTCAACCTGAGTGGATTGTCCGGGTTGAGCGGATCGCAGTCGATCCCCGTAGGAGTAGTCGGGTTCATCCTGATCGACCCGTCGACCAGCCAGCCCGTCATGGTGGCTCGTACAGTCGAGCAGTTGACCGATTAGGAAAGCGAAGCCGTCGCAGTTGCGCCACTGTCTCGCTTCGTTGGGAGCGAGGCAGTGGCCTTTTTCATGCAGCCCCTGGAACGGTTATTCCGTTCTCACCGCGACAACGTCTTTGCCTTCGGTGCGGATTTCGATGGCCATCGGCGGCCGAACCCCGATCCCCGCCACGATGTCGCCGCGCACGATCCCGCCGTTGAGAGCGCCGTCACTGTAACGCATTAGGTCGTAGACCGCGCGGCTGCACGGGTTCACTACCATCGGATGATCGGCCTCGAAGTGGTAGTCGCTCGCGATTCTCTTCAGGTCGGTCACATATTCAAGTTCGCAGTCGCCGAACGGTTCCCGCAACGAAAAACCCCAGTACTGTCCGCCCGGCAAGCGCACGACCATTGCCGGCACAGGTTTGGGTACCAAAGGATCGCGAAACAGGAAGCGTTTGGAGGACCATGCCTTCGCCAGTTCGTCAGTCGTCCCGACCGGTCCCGGCCCAACCGCAAACTTTTCCGCGGGCTCGGGCTTTTCAGCAACCGCGGGCGAAGCAGCCACGACTGCATCGGAGGCAGGCAGCTTCGATTTCCGAGAAGAGCTTCGGCTCCAATAGAAGAGTCCGCCGAGAACGATCACGACACCCACGATCACCACAGCGATCTTGGTGGGAGGCAACTGCCCGGCCGGCGCCTGAGGCGCGCCCGAATGCTGCTGCATCGGCGGCGCTGGGCTTTCCTTCTTCTCGCCGCCTGGCGACACACCGGGGATGGCCGGTTGGATGGGCTTAAAGCGGTCGAGTTTCTTTTCGTCCGGCATGCTGGGTCGGGCCGAATCTCATGTTCAGATTGAATCGCCTGTCGTGGAAATGCAAGATGCGGCGCGACCGGGATGTTGACACTTTCGCATGTGGGGTGGACCCGTCCCGGTCCAAGAAGCCCAGCCGGAATCAGGCAGGCCGGTTCAGACGGATCGAATGGTGCGCGACGTATTCGTGAAGATTTGCGAGGATCAACAGCAGCTCCAGCATTCGGTCCCGCTGCTCGGGATTTGGTTCGTTCGCTCCTGCCTCCAGGTTCTTGACGATCGCAAGCGCGTCTGCCAGCAGCCATTCAACGTCCGCACGCTCCAACGGACGCCCGTCGCGGCACCGGCTGAGCGCGTGGTCGGTGCGCAGAAACGCCTCGTCGAGAAAATGGTTGAGACAGAGCTGCTCACTCGCCAGAGCCGCGGGAATCGGGTTTGCGCACGCTGTCCTTAGACAACTCCGGGGGACGGCGGTCATGGCATCACCCCACAACCTCGAGGTAAATCCCAAGGCACGTGGAGGAGAGCCTACCACAATTTATTCGCCCTGCAAGCGCAGAGGTGCGCGAAACGGGGGAGTTCGCCGCCGGCATTGGCAGGGAGATCTAAGCAGATCAGAGCCGGCTGCTTCCGCTGGCTCCGGAGCAAGACCGAGGCTGACAGGCTAGAATCGAAACACGATGCCTGCGGAGATGCGGACGCTATCTTGCCGGTCGTGGATTCCATCTTTGAACTTCGTCAACAGGTATTCTGCTTGGACCAGACGAACGCCGACGTGGTCTGTCGCGTTCACGTCGAGACCCCCGCCCACGGCCATCGCGAACGTATTCGATGAACCGAACACGCCTCCGCCCGCGACGCCCGCTTCCGGCCGCGGCCGTGCCAGTGCTCCCAGTTGCGGCGGCGGATCGGCTGATGTGTGTGCGCCGCCGAATAGCCCCTGAACGAATGGCGTGACACGCCCCTTGCGGAACGCAACCTTCGGACCGAAAAGGTACGTCAGCACACTGCCATCCAGACCACTCTTGGTCCCCTGATAGCCGCCAAAGTCGCCCACGATTCCCAGCCAGCTCTTCGGATTGAACGACACAGAGCTGCTGCCACCGTTCAGGTTCGCCGAGCCGACATCGCTCACGTGAACATACGAGTAGCCGCCGAAGATCTCTGCCTTGGGACCTTCTTGAGCTGACGCCACCATGGGAAGCAGCAGCATCAGGCCGCAAAGTAGTATTCGCCTTTTCATGGAGGTTCTCCGCCCTGGACCCGAGGCATGCGGCACCGCAGTCCCAATCTGAGTAATCAGTCCGTCACCGTACCATCCTATGCACTCCTGGCTACTCCCGGCAATAGTACGTGTATGTCACTATGTGACTTAACCGATACATATACACGGTGGTATGGCCCGGCCGGGATAGTACAGGGCAGAGCCCACACACGGCGAGAGACGCGACGTTTAGGCTGTGGAAACTAGGCGCTCCTCAGGCGTGGCGGGCTTTGGGAGGGAACGTCCCGGCGGTACGACCGGTCAAGTTGGCAGGAAACAGCGCAGCCGTCGCAAAAGAAAAGGGCCGGCGGAAAAACCGCCGGCCCGGTAAACCAGACAGGAGAGAAACTAGAAGCGGAAAACAACGCCCGCGGAAACCCGGGCATTGTTCTGCCGGTTGTTGACGCCGTCGTTGAACGTCGTCAACAGGTATTCGGCTTGGATCAGTCGCACGCCGATGTGTTCTGTAGCGTTCCAGTCCAGGCCGCCGCCGAGTGCCATGGCGAAAGCATTTTCCGATCCAGAGCCGCTGCCGCTAAACGTCTCCGCCTCCGGTCGTACTCGCACATCGGTGCCGCCGGTACCGCCAGAACCACCCGACCCGCTACCGGAGAGATGCGCGCCGCCGAACAGTGTCTGGACGAACGGCGTAATCTTGCCGCTTCGGAACGCAATCTTGGGCCCGAACAGGTATGTGATAACATTGGCGTCTACCCCGGAATTGCTCCAGTGATAACTAAGCCGCGATCAAAGTAACTCACTGATTCAGATAGACATGCGTGGAGTCGGCGCTTCTGCATAGCCAAGATTCGCCGCGCAGGTTGTTTGCGGAAGGATTCGGCGGGATCAGGCTGCTGCGCCGTGGCATTTCTTGTACTTCTTGCCCGAGCCACAGGGGCAAGGGTCGTTTCGCCCAACTTTGGCGCCCGCTCGGACCGGCTTCGGCGCTTCGGCCTGGGCTGGACCGGCCTGGAATTGCAGGTTCTGCTGGTGGCGGCGCTGGCGCTGCTCGATCTGCCTAGCGATGGAGGAAGCCGGGGTGGCGGCCTCCGAGTTCGGAGGCGCGCCCGGAACGGGACGCCTCGGCACCGGCGCCGCCGCTGTCCCTGCCTGCTGCGGCTCGGCCGGGCGTACCAGGAAGAGGAACCGCACGGCCTCGGTATCGATCCGGTCCATCATGTCCTCGAAGAGGGTGAACGCCTCCCTCTTGAATTCGACCAGGGGGTCCTTTTGTCCGTATCCCCGCAGCCCGATGCCTTCCTTGAGGTGGTCGAGTGTCAGGAGGTGGTCCTTCCACTGGCCATCGACAATATCGAGCAGGATATGGCGTTCGAGCCAGCGCAATGTCTGCGCGCCGAAGAGCTTTTCCTTTTCCTCGTAGCGCTCGTGGACCTTCTCGATCAGGGTGTCGGCGAGCTGATCGTGATTGAGGCTCGCCGCATCGATTCCCGCCGTTTTCAGGTCCATGCCGAACTGATTGAGCATCTCGTTTCCGAGCTGCGTGACGTTCCACTGATCGGGGTGCTGCTCGCGCGGGCAGTAGGTCTGGACCAGCGACTCGACAATCGCATCCGCGCGTTCGACCACGAACTCTTTCTGGTCGCGCCCTTCCAGAAACGACCTCCGCAGCGAATAGATCGTCTCGCGCTGCTTATTCATCACGTCATCGTATTCGAGCAGGTGCTTGCGGGCCTCGAAGTTCTGCGCCTCGACGGCCTTTTGCGCGTTCTCGATCCGTTTGCTGATCATCTTGGACTCGATCGGAATGCCTTCCTTCATCCCCAGGGCATACATGATCGACTGCACGCGCTCACCGCCGAAGATTCGCAGTAGATCGTCTTCGAGCGAAAGGAAGAATCGCGACGAGCCCGGGTCGCCTTGGCGCCCGGCGCGGCCTCGCAGTTGATTGTCGATCCGGCGCGCCTCGTGGCGTTCGGTGCCGAGGATGTGCAGCCCGCCCATGGCCACCACTTCGTCGTGTTCGGCGCGACACTGCTCTGCGAACTGATCGTAAGCCGGCTTCCACTGCTCGAGCGGCACCTGAAAGATTTTGCCTTCCTGCTGGAAGAGCACCATCGCAGGGCTGCTTCCGCCGTTGGTCCCGGCTGCGTTGCCATCCGGCGACGCAGCATCCGCCTGCGCGGGCGTTTCCGTTCCGGCCTGCGCCCCGATCACGGAGCCTGCCGGCGCATACGGCATCGCGATCTTGTTCTTCAGGTAGTATTCGCGCGTCATGGCTTCGGGGTTGCCGCCGAGCAAAATGTCGGTTCCGCGGCCGGCCATGTTCGTCGAAACGGTGACGGCGCCTTTGCGTCCCGCCTGCGCGATCACTTTCGCCTCGCGCTCGTGCTGCTTCGCGTTGAGCACTTGATGCGGGATTCCCGCCTTCTTCAGCAGGTCGGCGATTTTTTCCGATTTCTCGATCGAGATGCTGCCAACGAGCACCGGCTGCCCGCTCTCGTAATACTGGCGAATCCCCGCTGCCCGCGAGCCGTCTTCCTGGATGATGCCGTTCACCGCCGCCTCGAACTTCTCCGCTTCCGTGCGGTAGACCACGTCCGGAGACTCGATGCGGATCAAGGTTTTGTTCGTCGGGATCGCTACCACCTCGAGCTTGTAGATCTTGTGAAACTCAGGTGCCTCGGTTTCGGCCGTGCCAGTCATGCCCGAAAGCTTCTTGTACATGCGAAAATAGTTCTGGAATGTGATCGTGGCGAGCGTCTGATTCTCGCGCTCGATCTTCACGCCTTCCTTCGCCTCGACGGCCTGGTGCAAGCCGTCCGACCACCGCCGCCCCGGCATCTGCCGTCCAGTGAATTCGTCGACGATCACCACTTCGCCGTCTTTCACCACGTAGTCGACATCCTTTTCATACAGTGTGTGCGCGCGCAACCCCTGATAGACGTGGTGGATGATCTCCATGTTCGCCGGATCGAAAAGGTTCCCGAGGTTCAGCAGCCTCTCGCACTTCGAGACACCTTCTTCAGTCAGCGTCGCCGTGCGCAGCTTTTCGTCGAGTGTGTAGTCGATGTCGCGGATCAGTTTCGGGATGATCTTGTCGATGCGGTAGTACTTGTCGGTGGATTCCTCGGCCGGACCCGAAATAATCAGCGGCGTGCGCGCTTCGTCGATCAGGATCGAGTCCACTTCGTCCACGATTGCAAAGTGGTGTCCGCGCTGAACGCAATCCTTCAGGTCGTACTTCATGTTGTCGCGCAGATAGTCGAAGCCGAACTCGTTGTTTGTGCCGTAGGTGATGTCCGCGGCGTAAGCGGCGCGGCGCTGCACGTCGTCCAAGTCGTGGACGATCACGCCCACCGTCAGCCCCAACATCTTGTAGATCGGGCCCATCCACTCCGCGTCGCGCCGCGCCAGGTAGTCGTTCACCGTGACGATGTGCACGCCCTGGCCGGTCAGCGAGTTCAGGTACGCGGGCAGCGTGGCGACGAGCGTTTTTCCTTCGCCCGTCTTCATCTCCGCGATTTTTCCCTGGTGCAGAACGATTCCGCCGATGAGCTGCACGTCGAAGTGCCGCATGCTGAGCGTACGGCGTCCCGCCTCGCGAGCCACGGCAAAAGCCGATGCCGCGGCCGGCTCGAGCGCATCCTGAAGCTTCTGCTTGTAGTTTGGATCGTCTCGCTCGACGCCCTCGAGCCGCTCCTGCACCTCGCTCCGGAGCGCAAGCGTGCGCGCGCCGAGCTGCTCGTCCGAGAGCTTCTTCATGTCGGGCTCCAGCCCGTTCACCGCTTCCACGAACGGCTGGATTCGTTTGACGTCGCGCTCGTGCTTCGTCCCGATAAATCGCGCGACTACGCTGTTTATGACTCTTTCAACGTCCATCTTTTGTCTGTGTCATTCCGAGTCCCCGCGCCATGCCGGCCGAAGCGCGTTCTGTGCGTCCCGGACGAGGTTTGCGGGGAATCTCTCTTCGTTGGTTATCTTGCCACTGACACGTTAGACGCGCTCTTTTGCATTGTAGCCGCTCACTGAGTCTCACGCAAAGTCGTGGGGAACTGTGTTGTAGATGGGTTCCGTGAACGACCCAAATTCAACGGGGGGCGGCGCTGGCCTGCGGCGTGGCTGGCAGGCGGATGAGCCGCGCCTCGGTGACGGACGGCAAGCCGAGAATCTCCTGCACGACCGATGCGCTCACGTTGCCGTCGAGCCCGACCAGCGCCAGCGCTTCGGCGCCCCCGGCGGGCGCTCGCCGGCCTAAGGCAAACGTCGCAATGTTGATGCCGAGGCTCCCGAGGGCCGTGCCGATCCGGCCGATCACGCCGGGCACGTCGATATTGCGCGTGAGCAACAGCGTGCCTTCGAGCGGCGCCTCGAGGGCAATCCCGTCGAGCGCAAGAATGCGCGGCGACCCATCCTGCGCGACC
>Ga0187872_10002422_pt1 | contig 16530 bp, 10 predicted proteins | sample June2016WEW_16_4_FD_132973 | JGI IMG/M metagenome (GOLD analysis project Ga0187872, IMG submission 132973) | Peatland microbial communities from SPRUCE experiment site at the Marcell Experimental Forest, Minnesota, USA - June2016WEW_16_40 | ecosystem: Environmental > Terrestrial > Soil >...
CGAGCCGTTGTTGCCCGCCGCCGAGGTGTACGCATACAGGACCTGCGAGAGTCCGTGCGGCCCGTGGTTCGAGATGCCCGCCAGCCCCGCGGGCAGCAACACCGACACCGCGGCAAACCCCAGGATGATCAGAGGAAAGATCAGCACGTAGAGCATGGACAACTGCACTTCATACGCCTGCACCTTCTTGCCCAGGTACTCCGGCGTTCGGCCCACCATCAGGCCCGCGATGAACACCGACAACACGACGAAGATGAGCATCCCGTACATGCCCGCGCCCACGCCGCCGAAGACGATCTCGCCCATCATGATATTGGCCAGCGGGACCATTCCGCCCAGCGGCATGAACGAGTCGTGCATGGAGTTGACCGCGCCGCAGCTTGCGTCCGTCGTGACCGTGGCAAACAGAGCGGAGTTGGCAATGCCGAAGCGCACCTCCTTGCCCTCCATGTTGCCGCCCGGCGACACTCCTCCCAAGGACGTGCGCTGGTCCACGCCATGCAGCAGCGGATTGGGCTGCGACTCCGCCCAGTAGCAGGTCGCCACGCCGGCGAACCACAGCACAGACATCGCCGCAAAGACCGCCCATCCATGGCCCGGCGAGCCCACCATCTTGCCCAGCGTGACGCAGAGCCCGGCGGGAATCAGAAAGATCGAAAGCATCTGCAGCATATTGGTCAGCGGGGTCGGGTTCTCGAACGGATGGGCGCTGTTGGCGTTGAAGAAGCCGCCGCCGTTGGTCCCCAGCATCTTGATCGCCTCCTGCGAGGCGGTTGGCCCTTGCGCGATGGTCTGCGTCGTCACCCTCGTCGTCACCGGCTTCCCGTCGGCGCCGGGCGCGGTTACAGTCTGCGGTTCCACCAGCGTCGCAGTGTCGTACGGCTTCAGGTTCTGCACCACGCCCTGCGACACCAGCGCCAGCGCGTACACCACGCAGATCGGCAGCAGCACCCACAGCGTTCCGCGCGTCAGGTCCACCCAGAAGTTGCCCAGCGTCTTCGACTCGCGCCGCGCGATCCCGCGAATGAACGCGATGGCCAGCGCCATGCCCGTCGCCGCCGACCAGAAGTTGTGCGTCGCCAGCCCCGCCATCTGGGTCAGATAGCTCATCGTGGTCTCGGGCACATACGACTGCCAGTTGGTGTTGGTGGTGAACGACGCCGCCGTGTTCCACGCCAGATACGGTTCCACCGCGGCGAGATGCTGTGGATTCCACAGCGGGATTGCGTGCTGCAGCCGCTCGAGCGCATAGGTCAGCAGCAGGGTCGCGCAACTGAAGACCAGCATCGCCGCGCCGTACTCCGTCCAGCGCATTTCGGCGTCGGGGTTGACGCCGGTGATGCAATAGAGCAGCCGCTCCACCGGGCCAAGTACGGGGTCGAGCCAGGTCTTCTTTCGCTCGTAGACCCGGGCCATGTACAGCCCCATCGGCTTTGCCGCAAGCAACAGCAGAGCGAAGAAGACCGCAATCTGCAACCATCCATTGGGGGTCATCTCAGAATTTCTCCGGACGCAGCAGCGCAACGACCAGATACACCAGCAACCCGGCGGTCAACAGGAGGAGGAGAATGTTCTCAAGCATCGTCGCGCCCGCCCTTCAGCGACTGGCAGCCGTAAACATACAGCACGGCGACGAAGAAGAATGCTAACGAAGCGGCGAGGAAGACGAGATCGCTCATAACTCAACTCCTGCGGCCCACCGCGCTCATTGGGTACAGCGCGTCAGGACCGCAACTTAGAGTACACCAGCGGGCCGCGTAGGAATGCCGTAGGAATCGCGTTAAGATTATGTAAAGATCGCGCGGTCCTAATTGTCTTCGTTCTGGCGGGCCTCGTCAGGAGAGGCGGGCCGCGGGCTCAGCCGATAGCCCACCCACGGTTCGCTGAGGATATACTGCGGCTCGCCGCCCCTACCCGCATCCGGCTCGATCTTCTTGCGCAGTTGCGCCACCAGCACGCGCAGGTACTCCGGCTGGTCGGCGCCCGCCGCGCCCCACACCGCCCGCAGCAGCACCTTGTGGGTCAGCACGCGGTCCGCATTGCGCACGAAGTACAGCATCAGGTCGAACTCCTTCGGCGTCAGGTGCACCTCCACGTCGCGCACCAGCACCTGGTGCCGCTCCACGTCGATGCGGAAGTCGCCCAGTTCGATCAGACTCGCCTGTGGCTCGGTCGCCGCAACCGCGCGCCGCGACTGCACACGCACCCGCGCCAGCAGCTCCTGGATGCTGAACGGTTTGGTGATGTAGTCGTCCGCGCCCTCGTCCAGCGCCGCCACCTTGGCCGCATCCTGGCTGCGCACCGAGAGCACGATGATGGGCGCCTGCGAGCGCGCGCGGATCTCGCGCGTCAACTCGATCCCGTCCATCCCCGGCATCGCCAGGTCGGTAATCACCAGCTCCGGCTGCGCCTTCATGAACTTCGCCAGGGCCTCCGCGCCGTCCTGCGCAACCGTTACCTCATGCCCATTGCTCTGCAGCGAAGTGCGCAGCACCCGCGTGATCTGCGGCTCATCATCCACAATCAGAATCCGCATGGCCCCAACCCTTCAACTCCACCAGCTCGAACCTCGAACCTCGCAACTACGCCGGCTGCTGCGTCACGAGATGCACATCCACGTGCGGAGCCTCGTTCATGAACTGCTGCAGCGCGATATAGTACAGATACTTCTTCCATCCCTTCACCGCCGACCGCCCGAAGATGACCTGTGTGATTCTGTTCCTTGAGACATACTCGGCGGTCGCCGTGGGGACGCTGCTGCCCTTCAGCCGGACCACTCTGGCGCCCACGTTCTCGGCAAACTGGATGTTGGCCTCCAGCGACCGCCGGAGGTTCTCCGGCACCTCCATCGCACTCTCGACATGGAGCACGAAGAACTCGCCATTGATCGCGTCCGCCAGGCGTGCCCCGCGCGCGATCAGGTCGCGCGACTCCGGGTTGGAGCTGATGCACACGGCCACCCGCTCGGCGATCTGCCAGTGCCCGCTCAACTGCTTGCGCGTCACATAGTCGTCCAGCGTACGGTCCACCGCGCGCGTCACCCGCTGCAGCGCCATCTCGCGCAGCGCGATCAGGTTGCCGCGCCGGAAGAAGTTCTGCAGCGCCCGCTCCACGCGCTCCTGGGGATAGATGTCGCCGCGGTCCATGCGGTGCACCAGCGCCTCGGGCGTCAGGTCGCTCATCACGATCTCGTCGGCCCGGTCCAGCACCCAGTCCGGCACCGTCTCCCTCACCGTCACCCCGGTCAGGCTCTGCACCCGCGGCGTAACGCTCTCCACGTGCTGGACGTTCAGCGTCGTCAGCACGTCGATCTTCGCCTCCAGAATCTGCAGCACGTCCTGGAAGCGTTTGGGGTGCGCGCAGCCTTCCACGTTGGTGTGCGCCAGCTCGTCGATCAGCACCACTTCGGGCCGCCGGGCCAGCACCGCATCCACGTCCATCTCTTCGAAGATCGCTCCCTTGTACTCCATCTGCTTTCGCGGGACCTGCTCCAGTTGCGCAGCAAGCTCGGTCGTTCTGCTTCTTCCGTGCGTCTCCACGATGCCGATCACGACGTCTTCGCCGCGGCTTTTGCGGCGGATCGCCTCGCTCAACATGCTGAAGGTCTTGCCCACCCCCGGCGCGTACCCCAAGAACACCTTGAACCGGCCGCGCTTCTGGCCCTCCGCCGCGGCAAGCCACTCTTCGGGGGTCTTAATATGAGGCTGTTCTGAATTCATCTGGCCCATCTTTCTATACAATTCTGATTGTGTCCATCAAGCATATTGTCGAGGCGGCCCGCTGGATTCTCATCGCGAGTGGGCTTGCCGGTATTGTAGCTCTCTATCATCACTTTCCCCGGGCAAACAACACCACCGTTTCGCTGACTCTTCTTTTCCTTGTTCTGCTCTTTGCCGGCAGTTGGGGCCTGCGCTATGCCATTGGCGCATCGCTGGGCGCAGCCCTCCTCTTCGACTACTACTTCCTTCCCCCGGCCGGCACCCTCACCATCAGCGACACCCAGAACTGGGTCGCGCTCTTCATCTTCCTTGGCACCGCCATCTACGCCAGCCACCTGGCCAGCCGCATCCGCGAGGAGTCGCACGAGGCCGACACCCGCCGTCTTGAATCGGAGATGCTCTACCGCCTGGGGCGTCAACTGCTGCAACCGGAGAACGTCGCCCAACTGCTCAACTTCATCCCATCCAGCGTGGCCAATGCCTTCAACAGCCCGGCCGTCACGCTCTATCTGGCCGACGGAGACCGCATCTATCTCTCCGACCCCAAGCGCATCTCCAGTCCGAAGATCGCCTGGAACCCGGGAGATACGCCGGTCCCCGCCATCGAGCGCACCCGCGTGGAGATCGTCAACGATCTGCGCGAGGCCATGCTGCATCCCGTCACCACCTCCACCGCCGACGGCTTTCCCGCCGTGATTCCGCTGCGCGTCGGCGTGCGTCCCAGCGGGGCGGTGCTGCTGGAGGCCACCACGCTCTCGCGCGAGACCATGGAGGGCCTCAGCGGACTGGTCTCCATGTCCATCGAACGCGCCGAGGCGCTGGAAGACAGCGCCCGCTCCAAGGCCGCCAAGGAGACCGAGCGCCTGCGCACCGCCCTGCTCGACTCCGTCACCCACGAGCTGCGCACTCCGCTCACCTCCATCAAGGCCTCCATCAGCTCTCTGCTCTCCCAGCAGGCCCTCGATGCTCCGGCGCGCAAGGACCTGCTCGCCGTCATCGACGAGGAGTCCGACCGCCTCAACCACCTCATCGAGCAGGCCGTCGAGATGGCGCAACTGGACGCAAACAAAGTACAACTCGACCTGAAGCCGCAGTCCATCGCGGGCCTGATCTATGTCGCGGTCGAGCAGAGCCGTTCCAGCCAACCCTCCCGCGATATTCGCGTCTCCCTCTCCAGCTTTCTGCCCAACGTGCTTGCCGACAAGGCCTGGATCGAGAAGGTGCTGGCCAACCTGCTGAGCAACGCCATCAAGTACTCCCCGCCGGACCAGTCCATCTTCGTCTCCGCCGACCCCCAGAAAGACATGCTTGCCATCAGCGTCGCCGACCGCGGAACCGGCATCGACCCGCTGGAGCAGGGCATGATCTTCGACAAGTTCTACCGTGGCCCAAGCCAGCGCAACCAGGTCAGCGGCACCGGCATGGGTCTGGCCATCTGCCGCGCCATCGTCAACGCCCACGGCGGCACCATCGGCATCACCAGCCAGCTCGGCCACGGCTCTGTCTTCACCTTCACCCTCCCCATCGCTACCCCGGAACCAGCCCGCCGCTGACCCTGCCCCCCGCGCGCGAATTTTTTACCCAGCCATGTAATCCACTCCGCGCGATTTGCGTCTATAGTTGCTAAGCAGGTAGGACCCTTCAGATCTCTTTCCAGGGAGACTCACATGAATCTTCATAGCATGGTTCGCACCACGAAAGCGACACGGTTTCTTGGCGTTGCCGCCAGCCTCTGCCTTGCCGCGGCCCTTGTAACGGGATGTTCCACCGCCGTCTCGCCGAGCGTCAGCACGGGCAACATCAACTCCCCGGCGGTCGCCGTTCCGGTGCTCATCACCGACGCACCCAGCGACCAGCTCGTTGCCTTCACCCTGACCCTGAACAGCATCACCCTCACCGACACGGCCGGCAAGACCGCCAGCGTCCTCAGCTCTCCCACCACCATCGAGATCTGCCATCTGAATGGCATTCAGGCGCCGCTGGTCACCGCCAACATCCCCGAGGACACCTACATCTCGGCCACCATCGCCTTCTCCAGCCCGCAGATCACCTACATCACCGGCGCAGGCCTGCCGGTAACCGTGACGCCGACGCTGGCCACCACCTCCTACACCTTCACCTTCTCGCCACCGGTCGTCGTCAGCAACACCTCCACCTCGCTGCTGGTCGATCTGCTCGCCGGCCAGTCGGTTGCCATCAACGGCAGCACCGTCACGGTCACGCCGGTCTTCAACGTCAAGGCCGTCCCGCCGCCCTCCACCATTCCGCCTCCCGGCCAGAACGGCACCGGAATGCAGCAGATGGGCACCGTCGTCTCGGTCAGCGGAACCACGCTGGTCATAGAACCCGGCAGCGGCCCCAACTTCACCCTGACCACCAACAGTTCCACCGTGCTGCAGGGCTTCACCTCGCTCTCCGCGCTCACCGCCGGCGAACTGGTCCAGGTTGACTTTGTCCTTCAGTCCGGCGGGGTCTACCTGGCCACGCGCATCCAACTTGCGCCGCCGCCGCCCACCGGCCTGCCGCCCATCAACCTGCTCAGCGGTCCCGTTACCTCGGTCTCCTCTGGCAGCTTCAAGATGGTCCTGATGCAGGGCCTTGGCCCGGCGGTCAGCCCCGTCGCTGCCTCTGCGGTCTCCGTCTTCACCGTCACCACCAACAGCTCGACCGTCTTCGCCATCACGCCGCAGTTCGTCTCGCTCGCGGGGCTTCCGTTCACGCCAACCTTTACGGCGGCGAACCTCAGCCCCGGCCAGACGGTCGGCGTCCTCGCCTCCTCCGTCTCGGGAACCACCGCCGTGGCCTCCAACGTCTACCTCATCCCGCAGACCATCGGCGGCACCGTCTCCGCGATCTCGACCAGCGGCAGCTACACCGTCTACACCCTGACGCTGGCCAGCGGCTCGGCCTTCACCTCGTTGAGCGGGGCCTCCACGGTCACCGTCTACACCTCGGCCGCAACCGCAGGCCCAGTTGCACCCACTGCCACCAACAACACGCCGATCAAGGTGGGCAGCCAGGTCCGCTTCAACGGCCTCATCTTCAACACCGGCTCAGGAAGCTTCAGCATGGTCGCCGGATGCTCGCCCGACGGCCCGCCGGGAATCTAACCCCGTTGTGGGTGGCGAACGACCCTCCCAGGTCTGTGACCGCGCCACAAATCAAGCCGGGAGCCTGCACCACGCAGACTCCCGGTTTTTTGTGTCGCGGGCCGTTCTCCTCGTCCCCAGCGATCAATACGTCATTCTTGAGCCGGGTGCCCCATGCATCGCAAACCTGTCGCGATCAGTGGGTCCCTCCCGCACCGCCTCACGACTCCGGCGCAGCAGCCCCCGCCGCCGGCCTCCGCAGCTGCTCCGTCGGCACATTCATCGCCGGGTGCGAACGCACCCATTCGGCGGGAATATAGTCCGGCCCCACCGACTCCATCACAAACGCCAGCGACTGGTTGTAAATCTCGTGCATCAGCGAGCGCGGGTTGCCCAGGTTCGGTCCGCCTGAGCGTGGATTGCCCAGGTTCGGCCCACCCGAGCGCGGGTTGCCCAGGTTCGGCCCGCGCCCCAGCTCGCCCAGCGTCACCCGATAGCAACTCAGTTTCTGCGCCGGATCGTACTGGAACAGCTTCGGCGCCTCGGCTTCGACCAGGTCATACGCCGCCGCCAGCTCCTTCATCTGCTTCGGATCGGTGGTTAGCTTCGCAGCCAGCGCGCGCAGATAGCGGAAGCGCCACAGGCCCACGTCGAGCGTGGTATTGCATATGGCAAAGTGCCGGAACCAGTCGAAGCGCGTCGCAACCTCCGCCGCCTGCGCCTGGGTCAGATGCGGTTTTGCCGCCTCCAGCGCCGCCGCCATCTCGTCCAGTTGCTTCATGCAATCGGCCTTCTGCTTCTCCATCCGGGCGATATTTTCCAGCGTCGGCTCAAGATACGCCGCGTACTCCGGCAGATAGTTGCGGTTGGTATAGCGCAGCAGCACCTCGCGCCGCGCAATGCTGCCGGCAAAGTCCGCGTTGGTGGACGACCCATGCCCCAGCGGCGACCAGCACCACGTACACGCATCCTCCGACGCGCGCATGAACTTCACCATCGCCGGCGCGGCCGCCTCGCCGTAGATGCCGGCGGCCCACATGTGCCACAGGCCCGCGACATCGGCGTTGGCGTTCCATGCCAGTTCGCGCCAGAAGAAGACGCAGTGGTTGTTGATAATGTCGGCGAAGATGTCGAACGTGGCCGGCTGGTTCGTTCCGCCGGCATAGATCTCCGTGCCGCCGTTGGGGCCGATCAGCTTCAGCGCGCGCTGCATCGTCGCCGCCGTGTAGTTCACCGTGGAAGCGGGGAAGTAATGCCGCCCGATAAACTGCCCCACCATCTGGTACTCCGCGATCTCGGTATGCGGAGCGCATTTACCCAGCAGCGTAGTGAAGCGCGCATTCGGCTCGCAGTCCGAGTGGTAGACCTTGGTCTGCATGATCACGTCGGCGGGCGTCTCCTTGATCACGCGGGCCCACAGCTCGGGATGCGAGAGCCCGAACTGCCCGTAGCCCGGCGCGTGAACGTAGTTTGTCCCCAGCCAGTGCGGGCAGCCGCTGGACCATGTGCGCAGATGCAGCCGCTGCCCCATCGGCTTCAGCAGCGCGTGGTAACGCGAGATGAACTCGTACAGCTCGTTGGGAAACTTGTTCAGCCCATCTGCCTTGCAGCGCGCGTCCTGGCAGTACGCGCTGTAGTTGTCCCAGAAGGTGGCCGAGATGCCATCGCCCCCGGTCTGCTCGGCCCACTCACGGACGAAGGCTTCGATCACCTTCCACGTCAGCGGGTCTGACGGGCACAGCGCCGCCGACTCATGCGAGTTCGCCTCCGGCGTGCCCTTGGCCGAGGGATACGCCTTCAGCACCGCCGCATACAGCGCCGGCGACCACGTCGCAAAGTTGTTGCCATACGGCAGCAGCGCGAAGACATCCACATCGGCGTCGTGGAACTCCTTCACCCGCGCAGCGTTCTGCGTCTTGTGCGTCTCAGCGCTCGCCACCAGACCCTTCTGCTGCGCCGCCGTCAATTGCCCAAAGACATCGGGCAGCGCCTCGAGCGCCGGCGAAGCAGGCAGGTTCGCGGTATAGAAGTTCGCGCCGAAGATGGCGGTCTGTTCGGCGACCGGGTAATCCGGATGCCATTGCGCGGTGCGAATTGCAAAGTCCGGATTGCGCCGGTAGGGTGCAGCCTTGGGCGCGGCCCAATGCTCCGGCTCGCCCGCCGCAAACAGCAGCGACCGCGGACGCGCCCCATACACCACCGTCCCGCCCGTGTAGGTCACCGTGTAGCCGTCCTGCTTGGGGGCTTCGGTCGCCGGCAGCTTCCCATCCTTCGCCAGCGCCAGAACGATGGCCCCGGCCGTGGGCTTGGGCGCGCCCTCGTAGGTCTGGATCGCCGACTCATCCAGCTTCAGCTTCTTCGCCAGAATCTTCGCGGTACTCTGCATTGCCGCGTGGCCATTGGCCGGAACAAGAATCGACTTGGGGCTGGACGCGGGCGCGTCGGCGAAGAGGTTGAGCGGGCGGATGAGGCTGGCCCCTACGCCGGTCATTCCGGCCAGCAGAAGAAAGTCGCGGCGCGTGGTGGACAGATCGGCGGGATTCTTGGACGACGAGTTGACAGCTAGCTTGGACGACGAATCGGCAGATTGGTTGGACACGGGAAGCCTCCTGGTTGTTCTGCGGCGTGCATTCGACAATACGCGCCCGGCGCCAGACTAGTCTCAATCGCTCTGCAAAAAATACGGAATTTGCGGCGGTGCGCAGCTTTCAGCCAAGGCCCGCTCGCCGGGCTATTTTTTCATGTGGCGCGAGCAAAGAAAAAGCGAATATAATGGACGGCGACGGAGGCCGCATGGCCGATGCTCCCCAACCCGACCGCTTCCGCTTCCTCTACGTCGACCTCAACAGCTTCTTTGCGTCGGTCGAGCAGCAGTTGCACCCGGAGTATCGCGGCCGCCCGCTCGCCGTCGTGCCAACCCAGGCCGACACCACCTGCTGCATCGCGGCCAGCTACGAGGCGAAAGCGCTCGGCATCAAGACCGGAACGCTGGTGGGCGAGGCCAAGCGCATCTGCCCGGAGATCATTCTCGTCATGGGCGAGCACGGCGTCTACGCCGACACCTCGCGGCGCATCGCGCAGGCTGTCGAGCGGTGCTGTCCCGTGGCCCACACGCCGTCCATCGACGAGATGGTCTGCGAGCTGATGGGGCGTGAGCAGGAGCCACCGCGCGCCCGCCAGATCGCGCTGGCCATCAAGCAGGCGATCCGGGACGACGTGGGCGAGTCGCTGCGCTGCTCCATCGGCATGGCACCCAACCGCTTCCTGGCCAAGATCGCCAGCGACATGCAGAAGCCCGACGGCCTGATCGGCCTGCTTCCCTCGCAGCTTCCACGGTCCATCGCGCACCTGGAGCTGCGCGACATTCCCGGCGTGGGCGCGCGCACCGAGGCGCGGCTGAACGCCAGGGGAATCCACACCATGCCGCAGCTCCTCGCGCTCGACCGCAAGGGGATGCACGCGCTGTGGAACTCCGTCTGGGGCGACCGGCTCTATCACTGGCTGCGTGGCGCCGAAACCGGCGACGACGGCGCTCCCGTGGATTCCGGCGCGCAGAAGTCCCTCGGCCACTCGCACATTCTCGGCCCCCAATACCGCACGCCGGAGGGTGCGTGGGCCGTGGCGCACAAGCTGCTGCACAAGGCCGCGATGCGCCTGCGCATGGAGCGCCTCACCGCCAGCTCGATGCATGTGACCATTCGCTACGCGCTCACTCGCGAGCAGGTCGCGCAGGCGGAGAACGCGGGTAAGCGCGCGAAGAAGCACTTCAGCGGGCTGTGCCACTCCGGCTGGCGGATGGAGGCGCGCTTTCCGCCCTGCCAGGACACACTCACCCTGCTGCAGGCGTTGCGCGGCATGTGGGACAGGCGGCCCGAGGGCGCGCAGTTTGCGCGTCCCTTCTTCGTCGGCGTCACCATGCACAATCTCATCGCGGAGAGCGATCTACAGGCCTCGCTCTTCGCCGATCCGAACCATCGCGCGGACCTGGCCGCCGCCATGGACCGCCTCAACATGAAGTACGGCAACACCACCTTGCACTTCGCCGCAATGCTGCCCGCCAGGCAGTCCGCCCCAACCCGCATCTCCTTCACCCAGATCCCCGTGAAGTACGGCGTGGATTACATCTAGAGCAGCTTCGGTAAAACGCTCTATTGCGGCGGCGCTGTGGGCTGAGGCTGTTTGTCGCCGCTGCCGAATATCTTCTGGATCAGGCTCTGCGGGGCCTCGCCGCCCATGTGGCTGCATGTGCTTGCAGGGACGGTGCCGTCCAGGAACGCGAGGTTGTAGTCCTCGGGGCAGCTATCGTCGGCCGGCAGCCAGGTGTTCTTGTCGATGCGCACCAGTTGCACGCCGTCGGTCGGGCTGAACGGCCTCATGTCGGAGTACTGCGGCAGCTTGATGGCGCGGTTCATGAACTCCGCCCAGATCGGCGCGGCAGTGTCCGCTCCCTGCAGCGCATGCGACAGTCCATGCGAGATATCGGTGTAGTCGTCGTTGCCGACCCAGATGATGCAGAGCAGGTTGGACGAGTAGCCGGCAAACCACGCGTCGTGCTCGGTGCCGGTCTTGCCGGCGGCGGGAGCCGTAAATCCGTGCGCGCGCACCGCAGACGCAGTGCCGTAGTTCGCCGCGAATTCCAGCAGCGACTGGGTGAGGTAGGCGGCGCGCGGGTCCAACACCTGGTGGGCCTCCGGCGCGAAGTCAGCGACGATGTCGCCATTGGCGTTGCGCACGCTGGCCAGCATCCACGGCTTCAGGTGCACCCCATTGTTGGCGAAGACAGTATAGGCGCCCGCCATGTCGATGGGCGTGGCGTTGTAGGTGCCGATGGCGACCGAGGGCGTGCCTCTTGCGTTGACGATGCCTGCCGTGCGCGCGAGCGCCGCCACATTCTCATAGCCGATCTGCTCGGCCAGGTCGATCGTGGCAATGTTCAGTGAGTGGGCGATCGCCTGGGCGGCCGTCACCATCCCCGGGTATTCGCCTTTTTCGAAGTTGCCGGGATCGTACGGCTTGCCATCGAACATGAAGGTGTGTGGATCGTCATTCAGCCGCGTCAGCGCGGTAAAGATGCCGTTGCCGCCCAGGTCCATGCCGTTGAGGCTGGTGTTGTAGGCCGCGGCATAGACGAAGGGCTTGAAGATGGAGCCGGTGGGCCGCTCGGCGGTGGCGTGGTTCAGTTGCGAGATGCCGTAGTTGCGCCCTCCGATCAGCGCCAGGATCTGCCCGGTGTGCGGATTGAGCGCCACCAGCGCGACCTGCGGATACAGGATGTGGCTGTCGTTCTTCTTATGCCGTTTGCGCACCAGGTCGTCCACGTTCTTCATCCCGGCGTCCACAGCCTCGGAGGCAGCGCGCTGCAGCTCCGGGTCGAGCGAAGTATAGATGCGCAGCGCGTCGTGGCCCAGCTCCTGGTCGCCCACGCGCTGGGAGAGCTGGTCATGGACGAGATCGACGAAGTAGGGGGCCTCGGCCGCGTCGATGTTGGGCGCCGCCAGCCGCAGCGGCTCGGCCTTGGCGCGGTCGGCCTCCGACTGGGTGATGGCCCCGGTCTCCACCATCGAATCGAGCACCAGGTTGCGCCGTTCCATGGCGCGGTCGGGATGGCGATAGGGATTGCGCCAACTTGGGTTCTGGATCAGACCCGCGATCAGAGCGCACTCCGCCAGATCGAGCTGCCGCAGGTCCTTCCCGAAGAACGACTCGGCCGCCTCGCCGAAGCCGTTGATCTCAAACGACCCGCGCCGCCCAATGTTCACCTGGTTGGCGTACATCTCGAAGATCTGCTGCTTGTTGAAGCGCGCCTCAAGCTGGAAGGTGATCATGATCTCGATCAGCTTGCGGGTGAACTTCTTCTCCGGCGAGAGGAAGAACCCGCGCGCCAGTTGCATGGTGAGCGTCGATCCGCCGCACTCCTTGTGGCCGGTGAGGGTGTCCTCGACGGCGCACTTGGCGATGCGCATGTAGTTGATGCCACCGTGCTCGAAGAAGCGGCGGTCCTCGATGGCCAGCACCGCCTGCACCATGTTGGGCGGGATTTCGTCGTACGTCACCAGGCGACGCTTGGTGCGGTTCTCCCCGGAGAGCGCGGTGATCAGTTGCGGTTCAAGCTGGTACGCGGCCAGCGGCGCGCCATTCTCCGCCGTGATGGATTGCACCACCGGGCCGCTGCTTGTGCCCGTGTCCGCATCGCTGCTCTGTCCGGTGGTGATGGTGGCGCCGTCGGGGGAGTGGTAGCTCTCGGGGCCGGGCTTGATCCGGATGCTGTTGCCGCTCAGGGTAAAGGCGCCAAGCTGCGGGTTGGTGTTGTAGCCCGCCTTGCGCAGTTCCTGCGCGATAAACAGGACGGTCAGCCGCTGGCCCACGCGCACCTCGCGCGGCGCGGCGTAGATCTGCGAGGTGTTGGCAAAGATCGGCCCGGAGGCGAGCCGCTCGTCCACGATGGACTGGTACTTGAAGTAGCAGATGCTGAGGACGCACACACCCAGGACCATGCAGAAGAGCGCGGCAAGGAGCAGGCCGCGCAGAAAGCGGTGCTTGAGGCCAGGAAGGCGTCCGCGGGAGTTGCCGTTGCCGCCGAGTTTGAGTTTGATGGCCATAAAACAGGGAACAGGGAGCAGCGAACAGGGAACAGCGATCAGCGATCAGACGGCGTGCAACGCTGCGGTCAGATGTTGGACGGCCTCGCCCGTGGGAATGTCGTCGGTCCGGTTGGCGAGGCGGTCGAGCAGCTCCACCTTGCCCTCGGCCAGCTTCTTGCCCACGGCGATGCGGAATGGCACGCCGATCAGCTCGGCGTCCTTGAACTTCACTCCGGCGCGCTCGTCGCGGTCGTCCAGCAGAACGTCGATTCCCGCGGCGCTGAGGTCGGCGGCAATCTTCTCGCCGGCCGCCAGCAACTCGGCCTCGCGCACGTTGGTGATCGTCACCACCACCTGGAACGGCGCAATCGACGGTGGCAGCGCGTAGCTGTCGGGTTGATTTTGCGCGGCGAAACGCGCGGCGGAAGACTCGATCGCAGCCGTCAGAATGCGCTCGATGCCGATCCCGTAGCTGCCCATGATCGGCGTCGTCTCCTTGCCGTCGCGGTTCAGCACCGTCGCGCCCATCGATTTGGAATACCTGTAGCCCAGCTTGAAGATGTGCCCAACCTCGACCGCCTTGGCGATGTGCAGCGGCTGGCCTCCGATGGGATCGAGCTCGCCCTCGTTGACGCTGCGCACATCGGCCACCAGCGTCGGCTTGAAATCGCGCATCGGCGTCACATTGCGCAGGTGGTACTCCTCCTTGTTCGCCCCGGCGATAAGGTTGGTGCGGCCTTCCAGCGCTGCATCCAGAATCACCAGCGTTCCCGGCTTCTTCGGGTGCGGCGCGGCAGTCAGCCCGATTGGCCCGAGGAATCCGGCGGGAGCATTGAAGGTGGCAACCATCTCCTCCGCTTGCATGGGGCGAAGTTCGCCGCCTGCGATCGCCGCCAGCTTGGTCTCGTTGAGTTGGTGGTCGCCGCGCAGGAACACAACCACGGCGCGCGTCTTGCCTACGGTCTTGATCTGCTTCTCGTCGCTGTTGGGATGCTCAACGATATACGCCATCGTCTTCATCTGGTGAATCGGCTCGACGCCGAGGAACGCGCCAACCTCGTCGATCGTCTTCTGCCCCGGCGTATGCACCAGCTCCGGCAATCCGTCGCCCGTCGACGCGAGATCAGTAACCGGCGCGAGCTTCGATGTCGCCTTCTCCACATTCGCGGCGTAGCCCGAACTGGAGCTCGCAATCAAATCCTCTCCCGCCTCGGTGGAGACCATGAACTCCTGCGAGCCCGTTCCGCCCATGGTGCCGGAGTCGGCCTCGACCACCAGGAACTCCAGCCCGCAGCGCGTGAAGATGCGCCGGTAGACCTCCTCATGCTTGCGGTACGACTCGTCCAGCCCCGCCTCGTCGATGTCGAACGAGTACGAGTCCTTCATCAGGAACTGGCGCACCCGCAGCAGCCCGGACTTCGGCCTCGGCTCGTCGCGGAACTTGGTCTGGATCTGGTACCAGATCTGCGGCAGTTGCTTATAGCTGCGCAGCTCGGAGCGCGCAATCGCGGTCATCACCTCTTCGTGGGTCATGGCCAGGCACAGCTCCGCGCCCTTGCGGTCCTTCAGGCGGAACATGGTGTCGCCCATACTGGCCCAGCGCCCGCTCTCGGCCCATACTTCCATCGGGTTCAGCGCGGGCAGGTGCATCTCCTGGCCGATGCTGTCCATCTCTTCGCGCACGATGGCCACAATCTTGTTGATCGCGCGGTTGCCCAGGAAGAGATAGCTGTAGATGCCCGCGCCGAGCTGGCGGATGTAGCCCGCGCGCAGCAGCAGCTTATGGCTTGCGACCTCGGCGTCGGTGGGGGCCTCGCGGAGGGTGGGAATGAAGAGTTGCGACCAGCGATGCATGAGTTGAGGGGAACGCTTTCCGGCGGGAATCGCCTGTGGGCCCCTGGCGCTTGCGGCCTGCTCGACGAGCGAGGCGCGAGCGCATGGGAGCCCAAGACCATTCTAAACCGGCGAGCGCGAAGCCATATCAGCGCGCGCGCGTGGCACCATCAACGGATTGCGATGTTGCCGGAGCCGGTGGTGGCGCGCAGCGTCGGTCCGCCGCCGTTTACCGTCCCGACCACGTGCTGTCTGTTGCGCGTGTCCTGCGACAGCAACGGCTGTTCGACGTGGATGGAGCCGCTGCCGGTCTCGGCGTTCAGGGTGAATTTGGCTGCGCTGCCCACATTGGCGGCAACACTGCCCGAGCCGCTCTCCAGGCGCCACTCGGCGGCCGGGTTGCCCGCGACCTCGATGCTGCCCGATCCGGCCTCGGCGCGCAGTCCGCCGTTGACGCCGCCGATGCGGATGGAGCCCGAGCCGGTCTGCGCCTTCACGTCGCCTGCCCCGCTCAGTTCGAGTTCGAGGTTGCCGGAGCCGGTCTGCAGCGTCGCCGCGCCATGCACGTTCGTGGCATGGATGGAGCCGGAGCCGGTTTCCAGCCGCGCATTCGCTCCGATATTCTCAACCCTCATCCCTCCCGAGCCGGTCTCCGCGGTTACCGCGCCTTCAATGCCGCCGATCTCCAGGTCGCCGCTTCCGCTCGCGGCCTTCAGCGTAGTGCCGCTCGGCGCGGTGATCTCGTAGTCGATCGAGACGTTGTGAAAAAGGCTGGATTCGCCGTGTTCGGCTCCAATCGTGATCGTATTGCCAAACTGCTTGATGGGCGGATCAGCGACAATCTGCTTGACCTTGGCCTCCGCATCGCCGCCGAACAGACCGGCCCGGACGTGGACCCGCCCGATGACATGTACCTGGCCATCCGTGCCGGAGTAGACATGCACATAGCCTGATCCGGTCGCGACCGAGACGTTCGGCGCGCCGCCGACGGCAAGGGTTTTCTCGAAGCTGCCTTCGGCGGCAAAGGCTGAGGTTGCGGTCAGGGTAAGGGCGGCGATCAGTACGGCAATGCGATTCATAACGACTCCTCTTGGCGCGCGGTGTGCGCACAGTGCTGCGGTGCGCGATACAGGATGCGGACGGAAGACAAAAGACGCGAAACTCCTTCGGCCCAACCGTCTCGAAAGAGTGCTACGCAGAAGCGCGCGCAGCGGTTCCATGAAAATGTCAGGCGTACTTGCGCAGGATTCCCAGCACCTTGCCTTGGATGGCGACGTTGGCCGCGGGCGCGAAGATTGGCGCCATCTC
>Ga0187872_10002430_pt1 | contig 16480 bp, 14 predicted proteins | sample June2016WEW_16_4_FD_132973 | JGI IMG/M metagenome (GOLD analysis project Ga0187872, IMG submission 132973) | Peatland microbial communities from SPRUCE experiment site at the Marcell Experimental Forest, Minnesota, USA - June2016WEW_16_40 | ecosystem: Environmental > Terrestrial > Soil >...
CAAACAAACCCGGGCTTGGAATCGCCGCATGAATCACACCCGCGTTGCTATCGACTGGAAGTTCACCCGCAAGCAGGCCCGACACAAACTTCATTACACAATCAAGCGGTCGGGGTACTAGGTGACGAAAATGAGTGTCTGCTCATCTTTTACCAATGCAGTGCCGTCGTGTGCAATCTTGAGCATACAACTTGATTCTGAGCTGCTAAGTTTGGGCACTAGAACGAGGTATGGCGGTAATTGAGCCGAGAAGAAGAGGTATGTATGCGAACAGACCGGCTAATACCTCGGCCCCCGCGCCGCAGTCCGCATACGAACAGCTTGAAAGCGGCCCAAGACTGAGCAGTTGAAAGATGGAAGAGCATGCTGCGAATACGTAACCGGCACGGTAGGGCATTACTCACGTACGTGGCAGACTGGGAGAGCCTTGCTGTTATTTGGTTCAAGCGTATGCGGGCGCGCACCTTGGCGGCGAGGCAACTTCGTCACAACCACTCAGGCGGGCTGCGTTGGGCGGTTCGCGTTGTAATCGGCACAACCGGCACCGCTGCCATAATTGTTGTCCTTGTGCTTCTTGTGGGACTTTGTCACGTCTATTGTGACCGGACCAACCTGCCTGACATCGAGCCATTCGCCCGCTTTGAGTTTCCTGCCATTGGACACGTCTACGACACCAACGGACAGCCGCTGATCGAGCTGGCAAAAGAGCACCGCCAGATCATGCAGTATGGGGATATTCCCCCCATTGTCCGCGACGCGATTCTCGCCGCCGAGGACAAGAACTTCTTCTCCCATAACGGAGTTGACTATTCCAGAATCCCCCGGGTGCTGAGTAGGGTGAGAGTTGGGACGCTGCTGACACGCATTACACGGATCGGGCAGCTAGACGAATCTGATAGCCTTGCCATGTTGCGGCAGGGCGGCTCGACGATCTCGCAGCAGCTTGTGCGGGCATTCTTTCTGCGAGATCTCACGGACGCAGAAAACAGCAACGAGCTTCGGCCGGGCGCGCTTTCGTATGTGATTGGCGCTCGCAGTGCCAAAAAACTGGTTCGGAAACTCGAGGAGATTCGACTGTCGTTGTGGATGGAACGGCAGATGCGAGAGCGTTTCGGTTCAAAACGCCGCGCTAAGGAAGAAATTCTCGCCCGATATGCCAGCTTTCTTTATATGGGAGATGGGCAGTACGGGTTTGGGGCGGCTGCCGAATACTATTTTGGGCGCCCCCTCGCCAGCTTCACCGTAGCCGACGCCGACAAGGCAGCCCTGCTGGCAGGAATCGCAAAATCGCCTCGCGTCTACGCCCCCAGCGCACCTGACGTCGAGAACATCTTGCATCGCCGAAACCAGATCCTTGGCCTCATGGTAAAGCGCGGTTTCATATCCCAGCATATCGCCCGAGTGGCCGAACAGCGCCCAATACTGGTGGTCGCGCCGGGCAAGGACAATATGCCGCAGGCGCCGGCTGTCGTTGAAAGCGTGCTCAGAGAGCTGAAAAGCGACGACCCCGAACTGAGTGTTCAACACCTGCTTCTGGGACGTATCCAGATTTACTCCACTGTGGATACGCGCGTGCAGCACATTGTAAACGAGGCGCTGGAGCATGGCCTCTTGATGTATGAGAAGCGACACCCAAGTGCAAGAGGGGTAATCCAAGGCTCTGTTGTTGTGCTGCGAAACCGTAATGCCAGTATCCTCGCCGAGAGCGGAGGACGTGAGTTCTACAAAGAGCGTTCCAACTCCTACAGCGACTTTAATCGTGCCACAAAGTCACTGCGGCAACCTGGTTCCGCAATGAAGCCCTTCGTCTATCTCGCTGCTTTTCGCCAGGGAGTATTCAACCTTGAAAGTATGGTTCCCGACGCACCCATCAGCGTGCCCGACCGAGGTAAGCAGATTACGAAATGGATCTCAAATTACGACGGCCAATTTAGAGGCATGATTTCCCTTCGGGAGGCGCTCGCCGAATCCCGGAATGCGGTTGCGATTTGGATCACGACGCAGATTGGAATTGAAAGTGTGCTCCAAACATCACGCAGCTTAGGACTCCGCACAGCATTGCAGCCGTACGCCACCACGGCATTAGGCGCATCCGAAGTAAGCTTGTTGGAACTGGCGAATGCCTACCGCACGATGGCGTCGGGCATTTTCGCCGAGCCTCATGTGATCCAAAGAGTTCTTCTCGAATCTGGAAAGGTGGTCTTGGACAACGAAGATGGATGGCCTCAAATCAATGTGGACGACAACGCGCTCGTGCTCATTCAGGAAGGGCTGCGCGGTGTCGTGCGTTTGCCGAGCGGCACGGCACACGCGCTTGATTCGCACGGATTTCCGGTAGCTGTTATGGGCAAGACAGGAACGACGAACAACTTCAGGGATGCAATATTTGTGGGCTCCACTTACGGTCCCGAAGGAATCACCGTCGCCGTCCGCATCGGCTTTGACGATAACCGTTCCCTCGGACAACAAGAAACCGGCGGCAGGGTTGCGCTCCCGGTGTTCAAAGAGATCATGCTCAAAGTATACGGTGAGAAACTGGTAGGATCTGTGCCGGAGTTTCCACCCGAAATCGAACGGAACATCACCATTTATCTGAATCCCGGTCCGGTCGAAACAGCCGCAGCGGCAGACGCTTCCCTCGCGGGGATATTCAAATAAAGAGAGCTGCATGTCCGAGCCGGCAATGCTCCTGCACCTTTTCCTTCACTGATGGTCACTTCTGACCAGTTTTACTAACACAAGTCGCCTTAAATGGTACTGGCAGAGGTTCCCTCTATGCCGGCGACACCGGCGGAACGGCAATTGTGATTCTGGGGGGCGCTGCATGAAGATCGCGCTGGAGGTCGCCCGCAACCAGGTTCGCTGGTCAGGCGACACTCGGAGAACCTTATGAAAACGAAACTATTGTACATTGCCGGGGGACTAGCCGGCGCGGTGGTGATTCTCGTTATCACTGCATACTTGTTGATCGATGCCAACAGCTTTCGTCCTACCATCGAGGCACAACTCAGTAACTCACTAAACAGGAAAGTGCAGGTAGGTGATTTGAGCCTGTCGCTGTTCTCGGGTGGAATCTCTGCGCGAGACATCAGCATTGCGGACGACCCCGCATTCAGCCAGGCACCATTTCTGAGCGCAAAATCGGTCGACGTCAGTGTGGAACTGATGCCTCTGTTGCTTTCACGTTCCGTGCGCCTGACCGCCCTGACACTCAAAGAACCGGAGCTCGTCTTGCTGCGTTCATCCTCGGGCAAGTGGAACTTCTCCAGCCTGGGCGGCGGGCCGAAGACGGCAACGACCTCCACGCCACCGGAGTTGGCGATTAAAAAACTGCAGATCGTCAATGGTCGGGTAACGGTCGGCAACTGGTTAACCCGGGACAAACCGAGTACGTATGCGGCGGTGAACGTCACCGCGCGCAACGTCTCCTACGAATCCCAGATTCCGTTTACGGTTGCAGCCAACACGCCCGGCGGCGGCGAGGTGAAGGTGGAAGGCACGGCGGGACCGATCAACCGTGTGGATACCGCGGAGACGCCTCTTTCGGCAGCCATCACGTTGCAGCACTTAGACCTCGCCACCACCGGTTTTATTGATACGTCTTCCGGTCTGGGTGGCGTGCTCGACTACACGGGCACCTTGAGGTCCGACGGCAAGAAAGCGCACACCGAGGCCACAGTGAAGGCGGAAAGGCTGCAGTTAACACGTAACGGCGGGCCAGCCAAGGCGCCGGTGACAGTCGATTACGCGTCCGACTATGATCTGGTCCAACAGGCCGGCGTACTTTCCCGCGGAGAAATCCATACTGGCAAAAGTACGGTGCACCTATCGGGCAATTACAACACACAGGGGCAGTCCACCGTGGTCCATTTGAAGCTGAACGGATCGGCGCTGCCGGTGGCGGACATCGAAGGCCTACTGCCCGCGCTTGGCGTGATACTGCCTTCTGGCGCTGGGCTGCAGGGCGGCACCGCGGATGCCAATCTGGCGATTGAAGGAGCGGTGGAACAGCTGGTAACGACTGGCGATCTGAAAGTTTCGAACGCGCGTCTGACCGGATTCGACCTGGCCTCAAAGATGTCCGCCTTGTCTGCCTTGACGGGGTTGAAGGGAGGGTCAGACACGGTCATACAGACGCTCAGTTCGGACCTCCGCATCTCACCAGAAGGTATCCGGGCGGACAACTTGAAACTGGTTGTCCCCACGATAGGAACGATGACGGGGCGAGGAACCATCGGAGCTAACAACGCGCTCGACTTTCACATGGTGGCGACTCTGGCGAACCCGGGCCAGGGCAGCATGCTGGGGCAGATGGCTTCCGGTATCCTCATTCTCGGGCAAAACACCAAGGGAACCATCCCTTTCATGATCCAAGGAACAACATCGTCACCGGTCTTCGTGCCGGATGTGGCCGGTATGGTTAGCAGTAGTCTGGTCACTCCGCTCCAACCACAGCAGCAACCGGGTCAACAGGGCTTGAGCGGCATGCTGGGCGGGCTGTTGGGAAAGAGGAAATAGACAGTGTATCGGTCGCTGATGGATTGTGTTTTGTTATACAACCAGTGAAACCTGGAGTTTCGTATATCTCTGGAGCGGCTAGCAGTATAGAACGGCCTGTAACTGAGTGAAGAGGAGAAGCGAATGCGCACATTGAAGATTAGCAAGAAGGGAGAGCTACCATGATCGACAATAGAGTTGATCTGACGATCATCATGAGGAATCCGGCACCCAGACGTGAGAGATACTACCCGCACACTTGGATGGTTTACTCAGGCGAGAACGCCACCATGGTGCATGTGGCGCACGATCATGCATCGCATCCGTACGTGGAAGACAAGCATGCTGCGTAGACGGCTCGCCGCGGCACCACAAGATACCGTACCTCACTCATAGCACTTTAAAGGCTCACAAGGCCCGAACATTACAAAACTGGCCTACTACCTTCCAGTATGAAATATCTTAGGCCGTCCATCGCCAGGTTCCGATAGCTGTCGAACCACTTGGGGTGAAGATGAGTGGCTTCAAGATGGGTTCTCGTTGAAACTATGTGAGCGATCTAGCTCAGACATAGCTTCTTCAATCCGCTATTCTCGCTCTTGATGAGTGTATCGCTGCGGAGAATAACCGCCTACCCTCTCGATGAGGCTCTCGCACGCGGGTAGTCCTGGCTGACCGAACACCCACATTCAGACTATTGTCGGCCACTCATGGGAGATTTGCGTCCGGCGACTCGTCGGGCAGAAATGGAATCGTGAATTATGGCCACGGCATTAGATCGGGTCCATGCAGAGGTAAACCGACCGGCGGTGATCCTAGCCCTTTTTCTGCTGCTGGCCGGTATAGGAGCATGGTCCCAGAACGGTTTACCATCGCCTGGCTTGCCTCAGAACTTGCGTTCCACGACGTTCCGCCCGGCACAGGAGCAGCGGCCGGAGTTGCGTAGTGTGCAAAGCTCGCTGCCTGATGCGCCGTCGGCGGTGCCAGCGAAGCAGCGAGAGAGATTTCAGGCGTTTACGGAAACAATAACTCCGTTAGTCTTCGACGGTGCCGCCATCACTGCCACTATGGCACGCGAATCGCCGGAGTACCTCGCGCCCGGAGCAACGCCCAGCTATAGCGCGTTGTATGGTGCGCCGGTGGTTCAAAAGGAATCGAACGTCTCTTTCGATAAATATCTTAATTCATCGCTGCTGAGGGAAGGCACGCGGTATCACCCGTCAACGAGTGACAGCTTTCTGGGTCGTGCCAGCTACGCTGCTTCCCGCCTCTTTATCACACGCGACGATTCCGGGAAGAGAAAGTTCAACGCGTCGTACCTGCTCGCGGCACTAGCCTCAGCGGCTGCTTCTAGCACAACTTACCGTCTGTATCGGACGCAACACGTCCCAGGCACTTTCGGCAATATCGGGCCTACGCAACACGTCTCGAACACTTTCGGCAATTTCGGGTCTACCGTCGGAGGCGACGCAGGCAGGAACATCCTTCAGCAGTTCTGGCCCCGCATTCACCAAACACTCGGGGGGCATACGCTGAAAGCCCTGCAAAGAAACGAAGGCCGAATTGCCATGGATCCGACGCCGGCCGTACTGGTTTCAACTCCGGCAAGGTAGCAGGACCGGAATGCTGCACAACAGGCCTGACGATGCTCAGGGCGAAAGCCTCTTCCCGCCGGCACTAATCATGCCGATACGCGATGAGAAGAAGGCATATACCCCTGATACCCCATAGCCGCATGCCGGAGTGAGCCGTATTGACCAGACTCTATAGCGCCCCGAGTAGATAGTGATATTAACGGGATTCTATGGATATGAATCTCGCGCTAAGGAGAACAACATGCACCGTGGGTACCGATTCCTCAGTTCACTACTTCTGACTGCGGCCCTTGCCGCACCCGTTGCGATGATGGCCGCCCCCAGCCCGCAAGACAATAGGGACCAAGAAAATAGGCAGGGCGAGAACAACAAGCGCTACTATGACAAGGGCCACAAGGACTATCACACCTGGGACAGCAATGAAGACCGCGCGTACCAGCGGTACCAGGCCGAGCACCACGAGAAGCGTGCTTTCGTTCAGTTAAGCACTCGGCAGCAGACGGTCTACTTTAACTGGCGCCACAATAATCCAGATAACAGGTAACGAATCGCCATGCACGGCGGCGTGCTACGGCTGCGCCGCAATCGAAATGACAATTCTCGCCATGCGCGTCCTGCTGCTCCGCGAAAGCGAGGGACTCGCTTCTGACGCCACTGCAGTCCGTAGCCGCAGTGGGCGGAACCACACGACAGCGTGGGTCTGCCCAATATGCGGCCCTTTTGGTGTGCGAGAGGGTCACTTCTGAGCTGTCGTCTAACGTTAGTGCAAGGAGGTCTCATATGAATCTACAACAACTGATGAATCCCATACTGATTGTGCTTGCCGTCGTGGTGACTTTGGTCTTCACGGTGCTTCTTGTTTGGTTGTACCTACGAAAACGCAGGGCTACTTCGGCGGAGCTGCGACAGCGGTTTGGCCCGGAGTACAAGCGAGCGGTGCAAACGCATGGGTCCGAACGCCGAGCGGAAGCAAAATTGGTGGATCGTGAGAAACGGCTTGAAAAGCTTAAGATCCGCGATCTTGATCCGACGGAACGTGAACGCTTTATGGGCCAGTGGCAATCAGTGCAGTCTCGCTTTATCGATTATCCGAAGGGGGCAGTGACAGAAGCTGATGAACTCGTGTCTACCTTAATGCAGACGCGTGGGTATCCCGTAGCCGATTTTGATCAGCGCGCCGCGGACATATCTGTCGATCATCCCCTGGTGGTAGATCATTACCGGTCTGCGCGGGAGATTGCTTTGCGGCTGCGGAAAGGCGAAGCAAGTACTGAAGATCTTAGAACGGCGATGATCCACTACCGCTCGCTGTTCGAAGAGCTCGTGCAGGTACAAACGCCTGGGGGCAAAAGAGAAGTTGCATAACACGAGAGGCTGTCCAGCAAAGGATGTTTGATTGGGCATGCCGAGAAGGCTGTCGGGCAATAAGCGAATCAACAACGAAATCCAAGAGAGGTTAAAAATAATGCCGCAATCAGTGTTGGAACGGGCGGGCGAGCACATCGCCGAATCAGCGCGCAAGGCTTCGCGAACGACATCGGCCGTTGCTGATGCAATTGAAGATGGTGTTGGAGTGGCGAAACGCGTCGCAAAACAAGGCTGCGATACTGCCGAGGAATTTCTTGATGACACGACCAAGCGGCTACAGCGACATCCTACCGAAACAGTTGTCGCTTCATTGGCAGTAGGTGTCGTCGTAGGAATATTGATCGGTTGGGCAATGAAGAGACGGTAGCTTTAACAACAGACCGATTCGAGTTGAGTAACCATGGCTTCGGCGCGAGAGCTTCACCCATAAAACGGTCAACGAAACGATGACAACACCGAACACGGATAGCGCGGCAGGGGCTTTGGTTGACGCCCCTGAAACGGCTGGCTCTGAGCTCGCGGGGCCACCGGCTCGCCCGAACGAGCCGCCGATTCCAACCAAGACGAAGAACCAGAATATTCGTGTTTCCCCTGCAGTCCTCGACGCCGCCCGGAAGGACGGCGAAGAGCTGCTCCGGGACTTGCGAACGTCTTTGGGTGGCCTAACGCAGACTGAGGCCGAACAGCGGGCGCGCACAACGGGTCCGAATGAGGTTGCACAAGAGCGGAAGCAAGGCTGGCCCGTCCGCGTTTTGAAAATAATCCGCAACCCGCTGGTGATCCTGCTGACGATTTTGTCGACAGTTTCCTTTCTTACAGGCGACACGCGCGCCGGCTCCGTGATGGTGGGTATGGTGGCGCTGAGTGTGATACTCCGCTTTTGGCAGGAGGCCCGGGCGGATACCGCCGCACAGAAGCTAAAGGCCATGATCCATGTGACCGCTACGGTCGTTCGGGACGGCGCGGCGAGGGAGATACCACTCCGGGACTTGGTGCCCGGTGACATCATCAAGCTGGCCGCCGGCGACATGATTCCCGGCGACGTGCGGCTGCTGTCTTCGAAAGACCTCTTCGTGAGCCAAGGCAGCCTCACGGGTGAGTCGCTTCCGATCGAGAAGTGCCACGACCCCGAAACCAAAGAGGAGAGTTCACCCACTGAGCTCAAGAACACATGCTTCATGGGGACGAGCGTTGAGAGCGGCACGGCGACGGCAGCCGTGGTCACGACGGGGGTACAAACCTACTTGGGCAGTATGGCCCGCTCGATCACCGGGGAACGAGCGCTGACGAGCTTCGACCAGGGCCTCAACCGCTTTACATGGCTCATGATGCAGTTTATGGCCGTGATGGTGCCTCTGGTGTTCCTCATCAACGGTTTCACCAAGCACGATTGGAAGGGAGCCTTCTTCTTCGCAATGGCTGTGGCCGTAGGACTCACTCCCGAGATGCTGCCTATGATCGTCTCCGTCTGCCTCTCCAATGGCGCGCTCGCCATGAGCCGCAAGAAGGTGATCGTCAAGCGGCTTAACTCAATCCAGAACTTCGGGGCCATGGACGTGTTGTGCACTGACAAAACGGGTACGCTCACCGAGGACCGCGTCGTCCTGATGCGGCATTGCAACGTCGCTGGGCGTGAAACTGATGACGTGCTCCTGGACGGGTATCTGATCAGCTACTTCCAGACGGGCCTAAAGAACCTGCTCGACCGGGCGATTTTGGATAGCTCCGACTTCCACGGGAAGGCGGATGTCGAGAAGTATAAAAAGCTGGATGAACTCCCGTTTGACTTCACTCGACGCATGATGTCGGTCTTAGTGGAGGACGCCGAAGGTAAAGCAACCCTTTTCACTAAGGGGGCACCGGAAGAGGTATTCCTCCGCTGCTCGCATTTTGAACTCGACGGTAAATTGTCCGCAATGGAACCAGCCCTGATGGTCGGGCTGAAGCAAGAGTACGACAGCCTCAGCAACGACGGCTTCCGAGTGCTGGCAGTGGCCACAAAGGTCCTGCCTGGGAAGCAAATTTGCGCGTTGGACGACGAGCACGACCTCGTACTCAGAGGGTACGTCGCGTTTCTCGACCCGCCCAAGGGCACCGCAGCCAGCGCCCTTGCGGCCTTGCACAAGCATGGCGTGGCCGTAAAAATCCTCACGGGGGATAACCACCTTATCAGCCGCAAGGTGTGCAAAGACGTTGGCCTCTTAGCCGACCCCATGCTGCTGGGTGGCGACGTGGAGAAAATGTCTGACGCGGAACTGGCCGAGGCAGCGGAAAAGGCTGTGCTGTTCGCGCGCCTCTCTCCGGCGCACAAAGAGCGGGTCATCCGTATCCTCCGGGGCAAGGGGCACGTCGTCGGATACATGGGCGACGGAATCAACGACGCTCCCGCCCTGCGAGCGGCGGACGTCGGCATCTCGGTAGACACCGCCACTGACATCGCCAAGGAGTCGGCGGATCTGATCTTGCTTGAGAAGGACCTCATGGTGCTGGGAGGCGGCGTTATCGAAGGCCGTAAGGTCTTCGCGAATATCGTTAAGTACATTCGGATGGGAGCGAGTTCCAACTTCGGGAACATGTTCAGCGTGCTAGGGGCGAGTGCCTTCCTCCCGTTCCTGCCGATGGCCCCGATTCAGGTGTTGACGAACAACCTGCTGTATGACTTCTCGCAGGTGCCGATTCCAGCGGACGCCGTGGACGAAGAGCAAGTAACTAGGCCGCGGCCCTGGAACATCGGGGAAATCAAGCGGTTCATTCTCTTTATCGGCCCCATCAGCTCGCTTTTCGACTATACGACTTTCTTCGTCATGCTCTGGGTTTTCAACTGCTGGGATCCATCCCGAGCGTCGCTATTTCAGACCGGCTGGTTCGTCGAGTCCTTGATGACGCAGACGCTCATCATCCACGTCATTCGTACAAATAAGATCCCCTTCCTGCAGAGTCGAGCAAGTTGGGCGCTGACGGTCACAACACTATCAATCATGGCTCTTGGGATGTGGCTGCCGTATTCTCCTTTGGCCTCTGCTCTGGGCTTCACTCACCTGCCGCGGATGTACTGGCCAATCCTTATGGTCACGCTGCTCGGTTACATGGGCCTTACGCAAATCATCAAAGTGTGGCTGCTGCGAAAGCAATGGATCTAACCCGGCATTTCCGGCGACGGCACTATTCGCAGGCGCTCAAAGTATTATCCAGGACAGCCCAAACAGTGGTTGGGTTGCGGTTTAGCCCACGGTTAGCCCGCTGGCTGGGAATCCGAGAGTCGGCCGTCCGAACAAGAGAGTGTGTTCCGTGGTTTCTAGCGGTTCCCAGATCAAGGAGGCCTTAAGAATGCCTGTACGCCACCAGGAACAACATCGCACAGAACGCATCGGCTGGCTACGCGCGGCGGTATTGGGCGCGAACGACGGCATCCTTTCAACAGCGAGTCTGGTGCTTGGTGTCGCGGCTGCGCATGCGACTCACAGCAACGTATTGGTCGCAGGGGTCGCCGGTCTGGTCGCGGGGTCTATGTCGATGGCTGCGGGAGAGTACGTGTCTGTCCACTCACAGGCAGACACCGAGCATGCCGACCTCGAACGTGAGCGCGTGGAACTCAAAACAGATTATGCGGGTGAGCATCGCGAACTGGTAGCAATCTACGTCGCTCGCGGACTCGATCCTTCGCTCGCGAAACAGGTCGCCGAGCAGTTGATGGTCCATGATGCGATCGGCGCGCATGCCCGCGATGAACTCGGTATCTCCGGGACTCTCCGTGCGCGTCCGATTCAGGCTGCGTTGGCGTCGGCTGGCAGCTTCGCTGTTGGAGCAGCCATGCCTCTGTTGGTCACAGCCATAGCCCCGGCGGCCGGTTTGATACCCCTTGTCTCCGGGACCTCACTGGCGTTCCTCGCGCTTTTAGGCGGGTTGGCAGCAGGCGCGGGTGGCGCTGGCGTCACGGTAGGAGCAATCCGCGTCACGTTCTGGGGTGCGCTTGCCATGGCGCTGACCGCAGGTGTCGGGGCATTGTTCGGAACAGTTGCGTGACCGGGGGCCAATTGGTGAACCTGTTTCTGGTTCGCAAGCGGCTGCTCTGCTCGGCGGCATAGATCGCCAAGGGGCGTCCGAAGCCGACCGGCAGCGAATTTAGCAGCCTGATTCCGTAAAGAATCGTATGAACTCGACGGAATCTCTGGCCTGCACGTATCCGCTATTCCGAAAGCGGTGCTTGTTCAGAGATTCCTTAAGTCCACACACGATCAGTGCTCTAATCCACTCCCTGTTGTTGGGGGCAGGTCCGACCGTATCAGAATTTCCACTTGTTTCCACACAGTTGGATCGCATTCAATCTGGGTGTGGGGCTTCACGAAGGCGCGGTCGTACCAAGGATATTCGCCGCAGTTATAAGGGCTCGCTTTGTAGTCGAATCGAAAATTCCCGATGATACTCGTGCGTGTTGGATCGGCAGCGCGAATCGCGGGCTGGCCGTGGAGAAGACCATTCGGCTGATAGAAATTGGCGGCTCGGACTACATTCGCGGGGATGACGGCATCATTTTGATGAATCTTGGAGATACTATCCACTTGAATGGTAAGGCGCACTGGGATGCCATCTTTTTCCAGTTCACGCGCCAAGGCAATGGCTTCCGAGCCTCCCCAGCTATGTCCGTAAATGATGATGTGGGCAGTCTGTTTCTCGTCGGCTGTTAGAGTCCCATCATGGTTTGTGTCCAGCAGGCCGAGGATTTTCTTTCGAGCTTCTTCCCCGCGGGAACCCTCAAAGGTCTCCACATCTACGCCCAAGGGGTACGCCTTGCGCAGTCGTGCTGCGAGCTGCACCTCGCTGTGGACGAGATTATCGTGCTTGATGAACCCGCCGACGAAGCCGATGACGATCATGGGCGGCATCGTGCGGGCGACACTCGACATGGGCACGAATAGCGAGTGCTGTGCAGGGCTGCCCGCCACAGTCGCATTCGGAGTCAGCGACTTCAACTGATCAAGCGATGTCAGTACGCCCTGCCAGCGAACCTCGTCCTTCTTCGTCTCGATCGGTAGCGAGAGGTCGGAATAAAACTGCAGGATGTTATCGCGCAGCTCAGGCGACGTCCGATCGAACTTCCGCTCCGACAGTTGAGCCAGTAACTTTGCGTAGGTGTCGTCCGTGAGCGAGTATTCCGCTGCCTTGGTTTTGTTGCCGCTATCAAGATCACAATTAGGAAGCACGAGTGAGTCAGTGCGCACACTTTTCAGAAAGGCTCGGTATTGATCGACGGTCGTGTTGATGCTTTTGAAATACATGTCCTCAGTTTGGGGAGTCGGGTTATTGAACGCTAACCCTTTGAAGGGACCGATCTTTGGCATGTATCGCAGGAGTGTTGACAAAATGCGCGTGCCTAAGCCTGGCTTCACGTAGTCCTTTCCCCACTCCTTCTCATATCCGGAGCGCGATAAACGGTACAAGAATTTCCGTTTCGCAAAATCCGGTGTTTCGTGTATCAGCTCCTTCTTATGGGTTTGCAGCGCGACCTGCGTCATTTGTGGAATCAACCGGCTGACCGCAAAACGGTACGAACCCACGGCTAGATCTTCGTGGGTAAGCACGTCTTTCAGCTCCAATCCGTACACGACGGGAAAGACCCGCTCCAGCAAGGATTTGGAAACCTTGAATCCGATGAAATCGTGGTACTGCTGCGAGGCATAACGATTCTTCGCGACCTGCACCGTGTCGAACCCAAACTCCGTCTTCAAATGCGCTGTCTTGTCCTCGGCATAGCGAACTGACTTGCCAAACTTCGCTCGTAGCTTCGGGTACTCGATCGCGACGGCTTGGTTGACCGCCGGATGGCCGGCGATATCCGACGCATAGTGCGACAGGGCTCCCAAGGCGAAGGCATACTCGTTGACATCCTGGCTTTCGAGCAGCAGCTCACGAACAAAGTCTCCACTGCGGACGTAATGCACCAGGTTGCTGAATTCTTTATTGCCGAACGGGTAGTAGCCAAGGTCCTGGATGACGGCGCCTCCATAGGCATAGGCATGCGCCTCCCTGATCTGGTCTTCCGACAGCCCCGGATATCGCTTGAGCAAAAGGGGCCGGATCTCATCGGTCCAGAGCAGATCGACGATTTCCTCGTGCGTCAGCACGGAGTATGCGAACACACCGCCGCTGCACATGAGCACGACCAGAAGAAGCGCCGCCGCACGGAGAGAGAACAGGCGCCAAACCGTGGCTATGGCGCCTGGCGATGTTGGCGAGTGACGCATGGTTTAGATCCGCCCGAGAACCAACAAAATGATAACGATCAAGAGGACCAGCCCCACTCCGCCGCTCGGGTAATACCCCCAGTCTCTGCTATGAGACCATCTTGGTAGCGCACCACAGAGCGCTAAGATCAAAATCACAATCAATAAAGTTCCAAGCATATTGCACTCCTTTTCCTTGCACTGACGACGTTCACACGTTACTGAAAGCGGTGCGAGCCCAAGCGGTGGACCCGCGCCGGTAAGCAGTTAAGCTGGCTGCGCCTCCAGACGACACCCATATGGGCCGCTATAGTGTGAAGCTGAGTGCAATGTTAACGCCAGGATACATCGGGTTGCACAGGTAATACACGCCGTTCATGTCGACAACATAGACGTTTTGCGTGTAGAGCCAGTTGCTTGGCCATGGGTCAACAAATCCGAACCAATAGCCACCGTAATGGAAGCGGCGCCCCCTGTAGTCGGCTTGGCTGACACGGAACGTGTGCTCCCGTCCAAAGTTGGCCCGGTAACGGTCTTCAGGAATGCGGCCACCACCGCGAGCACCGGCTCGCTGTTCCTGCTGCTTTTGCTGCTGAGCATGCTGTTGCTGCTGCTTGTTCTGTTCCTGCTGCTTTTGCTGCTGAGCATGCTGTTGCTGCTGCTTGTTCTGTTCCTGCTGCTTTTGCTGCTGAGCATGCTGCTGCTTGTTCTGTTCCTGCTGCTTTTGCTGCTGAGCATGCTGTTGCTGCTGCTTGTTCTGTTCCTGCTGCTTTTGTTGCTGAGCATGCTGTTGCTCGGGCTTGGATTGCTTGGCAGGCTCGGCTTGCTTTTGTTGCTGAGCATGTTGCTGTTCGGGTTTGGCTTGTCTTTCAGGCTGGGCTTGCTTCTCAGGTTCGCGCTGTTTTTCGCCCTGCTTCTCCTGCTCTGCATAGCCGGGAGCAGCGATTCCGAGAAGCAAAAACAGAGCCGCTGTACTGATGATTCCAATTCCTTTCATGGGTGCTACCTCCATTACTACTTGTTACGTACGCTTGCTCTAACGCAAGCTTCCTGTCGTCACGTTGACCGAATCGCCGATGGCTTCGCCAGAAACGAGAAGTTCTACTCTCCGGTTCTGTTGCCGGCCGGCGGAGTTATCGTTGGAGGCTACCGGCAAAGTGTTGCCGAAACCTTTTGCGCTGACTGAATCTGTCGTCACGCCTTGTTGCACCAGGTAATCACGCACCGAACCGGCGCGGTTCTCAGACAGCTTTTGATTCATTTCATCCCCGCCGACATTGTCCGTGTAGCCGCCGACTGCAATGTTGAGCCCCGGGTAGGCGAGCAGAATTCCAGCAACTTTCGCCAGCTTTTCCCTTGCACCGGACTTCAATGAGTACTTCCCGGTGTCAAATAAAACATCAGACATGCTGACGATGAGCCCGCGCGCACTGTCGCGAGTCTGGAGAATGGAATTCAACTGCTCAGACAATCGCGCGCGCATGGCCGTTTTGTCGTTTTCCGCTTGTTGCACATTCAGCTGCGCTTGCTGTGCGGCTAAACGAGATTGGTCGGCATCGGCCTGAGCCGCTGCGACCGCCGCTGCTGATGCTGCTTGATTTGCGGCCATGTCGGATTGCGCCTTTACCGCATCAGCCTGAGCTTGCTCTTTCTGTCGAATCGCGTCGTTAGCTTGCGCCTGCGATCGTGCCTGTGCATCCGCTGAGGTTCGGCGTTCGTTCGCTAAGCGCTTCTCGTCCATTTTCTTGACTGCGATCGCGCGTGCATCTTCAGCAGTCTGCACTGCCTCGCGGGCAACTGCGGTCAGTGGCTTTCTGTCGATGTGTTTGCTTGTGGCATATTCATCGGCTCTGTTCATTAACTGAACAGCGTGCTGATAGCTGTCACTGGCGTACCTCTCGGCACCCTCGGATTGCGCGATGCGTAGTGCATTCCGTGCCTCGAAGAATTCCAATGGCAACTTCGCATTCAGAACCACTGGGTCAAACTTGTAGCCGGTAGGGATATAGCCGCCCCATTCCATGAGTTCATACTTTGCATTCACTGCCTCGGTAGTTCCCCTGGTATCCCCACGGATTACGTTCTCAAGCACGACTACATTGCTGGGTTGCCGAACGGCATAGTAAGGCTCCGCGGTAACAATCAGAGCGAAGGCTTGGAGATCCGTTGTTACATCGAGTTTGCTGCGATGGTTGCCGCCTACCAGCACTTCTCCCAGATTCACTGCTCGGCCTTCGGGCGAGATGGCCCATAGGATGTAGGTCAGATACTCATTGCCGAAAGTCGTGGGCTTTTGCAGATTGCCAAATTCGACTTCGATTTCAATGTAGCCCTTCTTGCTTTCAACTTTGGCTTGGCCGCTTGCTGAAGGCATCAGGTCTGTGCCAGCGAAATCCAGTTTGGTGGCTCCGCTGCGGTGTCTGTAGTTGACAGCCTGCACACTGCGGCTGATTACCGTGACCCGAAACATCGGCGTCTGAGCCGTCGGTTCGGCAACGAGTGCGACTTGAGGATTGGTCTGGGCTAGTGCGGTCAAGCTCAGGGCGATTACAGTTGCTAACAACAGCTTTATCTTCAATGATCTTCCTCTGGCAGATGTCTGCCGTGCTGCTTTATCTAGATTTGAGCTTCCTGACTTGGTTGTTCTCTAAGTGCCTCACCACAACTCATCCTTTCCCGATGTGTATCCGGGAAATGGAGTGCAGCAACCCAACGACATTCAGCAGCCACAAAACGACTGCAATGACCACGACGCCATTCAGAATTGACTTGATGGTTGCCTGCATTGGGATAAAGCGA
>Ga0187872_10002440_pt1 | contig 16397 bp, 10 predicted proteins | sample June2016WEW_16_4_FD_132973 | JGI IMG/M metagenome (GOLD analysis project Ga0187872, IMG submission 132973) | Peatland microbial communities from SPRUCE experiment site at the Marcell Experimental Forest, Minnesota, USA - June2016WEW_16_40 | ecosystem: Environmental > Terrestrial > Soil >...
ACGCTGCGCAGGTTCGCCTTTGGACTGCGTTTTGCATGCGAGATCTGCGCTCGATCCGAACGCCTAGTGAGCGAACTCTGTCGGGCAGAGGCAGGACGGGCGGAGACCTTCCCGACCGATCACCTTCTGAGCGGCCCGTCACTTTTCGCACACTTTCCGCGCACCGGCCAGGTCACGACATTGCGAAACACATAATCAGACGGCACGGGCAGGCTGATGCCGGATCAGCCTACCGATAGACATGTCAAATCGGCGTTTCGGGAGTAATTCTTGGCCGGGAGGGGTTTGTGCTGTCGCGGTCACCGAAAGAGAGGGTGTTCAGTTCCATGACATTCTTTACATCGTGTCTCTAGAGATTCTTTACACTTCCGCGCGAGCGAGAGCGAGCGCGGAGGTGTAAGAGGATGCCGTGGAAACAGATGGAAGTCCAGGAACAGCGTGTGGAGTTTGTGGTGCGAGCGCTGCGTGGCCGAGAGCCACTGGTTCAGCTGTGCCACGAGTTTGGTATCTCTCGTCCGACCGGCTATCTGTGGGTGAAGCGTTATCGAGAGGGTGGCGTAGAGGCGATTGCCGAGCGCAGCCGCCGTCCGCATCAGTCGCCCACCCAGACGGCGCCGGAGTCGGAAGCGCGCATTGTGGCTCTGCGCCAGGTCTACCCGGACTGGGGTGCGCGCAAGCTGTCCGTGCTTCTTGACCGTCAGGGCATCGAGCTGCCGCCAAGTACGGTACACCGGGTCCTGTTGCGTCATGGCCTGGTGCGCGAGCAGGACCGGCACAGGCCGGCGCTGCAACGCTTTGAGCGGGAGCATCCCAACGAACTCTGGCAGATGGACTTCAAGGGACCGAAGAACTGGCCGAAAGCGTGCACGGCCCTGTCGGTGATCGACGATCACAGCCGCTACCTAATCGCGCTCGGAGCAACAGCGCGTCCCGAGGGCCGGCTGGTGCAGCGGCATCTGGAGCGGGCGTTTGACGAGTGCGGCCTGCCTGAGGCGATGCTGATGGACCACGGTATTCCGTGGTGGAACTGGCAGTCGTTTGCCGGATCGACACAGCTGAGCCTGTGGCTGATGCGCCAGAGCATCCGGCTGTGCTTTGCCGGCATTCGGCACCCCCAGACCCAGGGCAAGGTGGAACGCTTTCACGGCAGCCTGGAACGGGCGCTGGTATGTCGCGGCGTGCCCGCCAACGATCACCAACTATGGCTTGACGCCTTCCGCCGCGAACACAACCATATCCGCCCCCATGAGGCGCTAAACATGCAAACACCGGCCAGCCGATGGCGGCCCAGCCCGCGCACATACAACCCCAACCCGCCGGCATGGGAGTATCCACAAGGCGCCTGGACCCTGAAGGTGGACAACCACGGCACCATCGACATCCATGACCAGAGCTATCGCATCACCAAATCACTCATCGGAGAACGGGTGCACATCGTACCGGTCGAAGATCGATTCCTGGTCTACTACTGCACCACCCTCATCCGCGAAATCCATCCCACAACGAAGCGGTCGACGATCGTCGACCGCTTCGTTGAAGAACAAAACCTCTCAACAAATATGTAAAGGATCTCCGGAGACGGAATGTAAACAATCTCCGGAGACTTGACAGAGAGGGCCCTGGGGCCCCGCACATTTGTGGTTGACTGGACCTGGGTTCGCCCACCCGAAGCGTTCAATCCGGATCATCCCACCAATCCCAATCAGGTTCGAGACCCTTTGCACCTAGGCGGTACTTTCGTTCGTCGTGCCCGTATTCGATCTTGTTAGTCCAGTAAAAAGTGATGCTCCCATCTTTGTATTTGACTGGAAGTGTTGATCCCTTTGTAGTGGAACGTGGGAATAGAACGACGTTCGTTCCTTCCTTCCGTTGAGTAGATGCATATAACAGACCGTCAAAACGAATCCGAAACTCATTGGCGAGATATTCCGTCATAGCCTGAGTAATGAGGTATTCTGCTTCATGCCCAGGTGCTACCGGACGAGAAATCAGATCCCCCATTTCACGCAAGAACGCGCATCGCGCAGCCTGCTCTTTATAATCGGGCTGGAAATAGCTGAGGACTTTATATGCATGCTTGAATTGGGTGAAGTCGAGCAAACGAAGTGGTTCCGTCGTTTCGACAGTGATTGTGCCCGATTCCCCTCCCAGATCAGGACGAATTTCAGCGAGACAAGTTTCCCACTCGCGCGCCCCATAAAACAAGGAAATCCCGTCAGGATTCATGCGACCAGCGCGTGCACTTTCAATTGGCGGCGGGCCTACGTATTTGTATGGTTGCTTGAACATCCTCTCTCGTAGATCACCGGAATCGCATTTGCGGCTACGGTAAAACAGGCTTCCAGGCGGAAGTGATTGTACTAAGCTGCCAGCGAGGTTTGTTCTCCCTACATGAGTAAGCAGGGTTTCAATATCACTAAATAGCTCGTCAAAGAAGCCCTTAACTCCGAAGTTAAAAAATCGCCGTTTATGTCGAATTTCTTGCTCCAGATGCCTCCACGTGGACCAGTGTTTCTGATCGACGACTCGCCGACTCACATACGAATTACTTGTGCTGAAAAAGGGCTCGTCCCCGTCGGGAGGCCAGCATCCTTCGGCGTCAATCACTGCCTCGATAATTTCGTCATTGAAGTCGAAATATTGCCCTAGGACTTCTTGCACAAAATAGTCAAGGTCGTCGCCCTCCTGCTCCAGATAACCGTTTTCGTCGTCAGGAGAGAAGCGTTTGACTTCATCGCCCAACTCGATAAGTTCCCGCAGTATCGGCTCCAGGATCTCACCGAGATCTGCAACTGTGATTGCCTTCTCCCGTTCGACATGACAGGCGTCGCATTTCGCTGGCTGTCCCTTTTTGTCGATGATCGCTTTGAGGTAGACGTCCTCTACACAATTTGAGCAGACGTGGTTTGCCATTATCTTTCCTCGGAAGAGGGACGCATCCTCCATGGATTATAGATAGAGTGCGAAGGAAGTCCGCCGATGCACCTATAGAATTCTGATAGTCGGCCAGCGTCCGGGTTTCCGACATCACCTGCGGGCGCATGATTCCCGGCCCGATGCGCGTTTTTCGGGACTAAAGAGCTAATCGAACGAGCAAACCTCGTTCGCTGAGTGCGTACTCAAATGTTCGCCATTTGCGATATAGCCTACAAAAGATAGTCCCAATCGCGAGACGACCCGGCCCATCTATACGCATCAGCAATTAGCGTTGGCGCAACTGTTCAAAGATGCGAGTTATGACCGAACCCTCAAGCGGTATAGGGTGGGGTCCCGTCACTCTGTCTGGATCAGACTTGCGAAGCTCCGCTCTGATTGCAAGGTCTTCCAGAAGCTCAAAGCCATCACACCAGATTGCCGTGGTAGTTGCCGCGTTCCAGAGAGTTTTATGCAAGCGGTCGCAGGATGCGAAGACCTTACAAAACGGCGCGTAGTAGAGATATTCGAGGTCGCACATATCGCTTTTGCGCTGTCCATGGAAACCTCTCGCCTGTAGCGCGACCCATGCGAACATTATCTGCGTTATCGAGGTCGCGTATGGTGCGCCGTCCTTCAAGGTCTTCGCGCCTAGCTGACTGAGACGGCGAGCGATCACTTGGCGCGCGGCCTCAGGCGCACCTAATTCTGACATCGTGAGTTCGAAGATGAGGGATTGCTTGCTCGCTGTTGGATCAGCGACGAAGGCACATATCTCTTTCACCAGTGCTTCCGATGTTTTGCAATGAGCGAACAAAGGCCCCATGGACGTTCTTACCTTCTGAATCGCGCTCATGTCGAGTTCGGAAATATCCGACCGTAGCTTCGCTCCCCTTTGTCTCTCTTCGTCAGTAAACTCACCGTCTGCCCAACGCCGCCACTCGGATTGAACAATGCGCCCGTCCACATGGATCCCATGACGGCCGCCGTGGCCGCGTACTGATACGGGTGGCGCGCTAAGATCGATGAAATATCGTCCATCCATCGGAACGCTCTGGCCTTCTATGAGTTCGCCCAAAGCTGCTTTGCGGAAATGCACCATCTCAAAGGCCGAGCCTGCCATCTTCCTGCAAAGACTCTTCACCACGCTCACCCAGTCAGTCTTTTCTGATTCCGGCTTGCTGAGGTCCGCGAGAATTTCGAGCTTCAAAATCGGCGCTGGCATAATCTCAAAGAACACCTCCAATTCGAAGAGATGTTCCGCCTTCAACCGATGCAGAAACGACTTGTCGAAGATGATTTTGGGGCCGTTCACATTCAACTCTCCCGCTAGCAGCTTCCGGTTGACCTTGACGCTAGACAATATCTGGGAGGCGCAGTGCCACGGCGAGCGACGCTGTATTATCCGCAGCTAAAGCTATGATGTCGTCCAGAATCATTTTTCAGTCTACGAGCGGATGCGCAGCTCGGGCAATCGAGCTCAGGTTAGTAACGCGAAGCGTGCAACTGGCCTTTGGCCAGACAGGATGCGAAGGAACGCGAGTCGCGCGATCATTGTAGGTGCCGGTCGAGTGACAGCTACAGCCCGCGCCGACATTGGTGCTTCCAAAGCCCGTCGAGAAGCGTGGGTCCGGGGTTGCGTACAGATGTGTGATGACGACCGTCTTCGGGCGGCGATCTCGATTGGGAGTTTGCTCTGCATTCGTGCCCTGGGCACTCGGCCGGCATGGAGGTCCCCATGGCTAAGCAGAGTCATAGAAGGTGTGATCAGCTGCCGGTCCTGCATCCCGATGCTGCTGGGATAGATGTAGGAGCGAGCGAGCTGTTCGTCGCAGTGGGCGCTGATCGTGATCCGCAGTCAGTTCGTCGCTTTCCCACGTTTACCCGTGATCTTCACGCACTGGCCGATTGGCTTCAACAGTGCGGAGTTCGCTCCGTCGCGATGGAGTCAACCAGCGTTTACTGGATTCCGATCTATCAGATTCTGGAGGCTCGCGGCCTCGAGGTCTGCCTGGTCAACGCACAACATGTGAAGAACGTGCCGGGACGCAAAACCGACGTCTCCGATTGCCAGTGGCTTCAGTACCTGCACTCAGTCGGTTTGCTGCGAGCCAGCTTCCGACCGCCTGGCGCGATCTGCGCTGTACGCGCTCTCTGGCGGCACCGCGGCAGCCTGGTCCAGATGGCTGCTGAGCACATCATGCATATCCAGAAGGCGCTGGATCAGATGAACCTGCAGATCCACCGCGTGCTGACCGAGATTACCGGTTTGAGCGGATTGCGCATTCTTGATGCGGTCCTTGCCGGGGAGCGCGACCCACTCATACTCGCCCGGCTCTGCCATAAGCGCGTCAAGAGCAGCGAAAGCACGGTGGCGAAGTCGCTTGAAGGAGACTATCGACCAGAGCACATTTTCGCGCTGCGGCAGTCATTGGCTGCGTACCACTACTATCAGCAGCTGGTTCTGGAAACGGATCAGGAGATTCAGCGCCAGATGGTCGAACTGGAGGCCGCAGACAGCGCATTGGCCAAGATGCCGAAGCGAACCAAGCGCCTGCCATACCAACGACAGGGGCACGAGCCGCGTGTGTTCGATCTTCGCCGCGAACTCTATCGGATCTTCGGGGTTGATCTGACGAACGTACCTGGCATCAGTGCAATGACCTCCCAAACCATCCTCTGCGAAGTCGGCTCGGATGTTTCCCGCTTTCGTAATGCATCCGCATTCGCCTCTTGGCTCGGCCTGTGTCCGGAAAAGAAGATCAGCGGCGGAAAAGTGCTCTTCACCAAGAGCAGACGAGTCCGAAGCCGCGTTGCCATCGCACTCCGTCTGGCGGCACGTTCTTTACATCATGCCAAAGACTACATGGGAGAGTTCTTCCGCAGAATCTGCCGCAAGCTGGGAAAACCTCAAGCTATTACAGCTACAGCTCACAAGCTTGCCCGAATCGTCTACCACCTGCTCAGCACACGAGAGGCATATGACGAATCCGTGTTCCACAAATGCGAAGAGGAGGCGTTGAAGCGTGCCGAGATGCGACTGCGCAGGCAGGCCGCGCATCTTGGATTCCGAATCATTCCAGCAGATGCCGATTGATAGTTCCTTGGGAGTCGGCATGGCGACTGGAATCTCGTGCCCTCTCGCCGGACTGGGGTCCGAGGAGGCCCCGGGATCCTGGGGTGTTTTTCAGGACGTATCCTCTTCATGACGCAAATTTCCTTTGTGAGGGGAGCAGTTAAGGGTGACTGAGGGTTACTCCCGAAATTACCCACAACCGATGACCAGCCAACCTTCCTTCGTCGCGAGGTTGCGGAACGCCTTGGTAGGATTCGTGAACTGCCGCATTCAGCCCCGTTATCGGAGTAGAATTGACTCACTTATTCGGATAGAGCTAGCGCGCAGCGAATTCGAATCCCGTGCAGTTGCTGAGATGTGTCTGTGATGATTGGGGAGCCTGTGCCTGATACTGAGCGCCTTGCACCTGAGCTTGTCGCCCTTGTCCACCATATCGAACTCGACAAGGCGGGATGGTGGGAAAGAGCTTTGCAAAGCCTTGCATTGACGGCCTTGCAACTCCGGGCACAGGAGCCTCCGCTCTCAGCCGCTGATATCTGCGAGACTCTTCGGGACCAGTTCCAAATCGAGATCCCAGACTGTTCTTTCGACGAGGCACTCCGTGCACTTGTCGATCAGGGAGATGCCATCGAGGCTGGCGATGCGCGATTCAGGATTTCCGACCCGACGCTGCTGAGGTGTCAAGCGGAGGTCGCAGGCGCAGTCGACTTAGAAGATAGAGTACGAGAGCAATTTCAGAAGCAACTATCGTTTATTTGCCCCTCGTTAGACGGAACACGGGCATGGAATGCGTTCGTTCAGGAATTCTTGATACCAACAGTCAAGGACCTCGGGGCTGGCGCCTATGAAATTCTCACAGATCGCAGGCTCCCAGTTGGGCTGTCCCGGATCGATGATTTTACGCGCCAGTTTTCAGCCGAGTTCTCGGTCGACTTGACGAACTTCCTTCGCGGGTTTCTAGATCCTTCGAATCCCTCCGTGCGGCGATTTGTCTTGAGAACCCTGAACGCATTGTTTGTAGTCCATGCTGGCGGGCTTGACAAAAAGACAATCGAAAGACTCTCTGAAAGTGCGAGAGCGTTCTCAGCGACGCTCTTCTTCGATAGCAATGTCCTCTTCTCTTTGTTAGGCCTGCACGAGAACCCTGCTGACAGCAGTTCTAGGGCGCTCCTCGATCTCGTTCATAGGCTTTCAACCTCAGTCCCAGTGAAGCTACGCGTTCTGCCGCCGACGCTCGACGAGATGAAGCGCGTGATGCGAGCGAGCCAAGAAGCCCTCTTGGAATTGCGGATTTCACCGACATTGCTCCAATCGGCGATCGCCGTCGGCATTTCTGGCATCACGGCTAAATATCTCGCTCTCGCAGCAGGGCGTAAGCAAAACGTTGCCCCGACGGACTACTTCGAGCCTTACCTCAAGAACCTGCTCACGATTCTGCACGGCCATGGCGTTGAGCTCTTCAACGAAGATTTAAGTAAATACGGAGTCGAGCAAGATGTGATAGATGACATACTCGAGCGCCAGACTTTTGAGGCTCAACGCTACAGCAATCGCGCAAAGTCATATGAGCAGCTGAGACATGACATGGTGCTGTGGCATTTCGTCAAGGATAAGAGACCGCTGCGTCCAGAATCTCCTATTGATGCGGAATACTGGATCGTCACCGCTGATTTTCGGCTCCTAGGATTCGATGCGTATAAACATCGGAAGATTACTAGCGATGTCCCAATCTGCATGCATCCCATTGCACTTATCCAACTATTGCGCTTTTGGGTTCCAATGGACGAAGAGCTCGAAACGGCACTATTCAACGCAATTCGATTGCCGACGGTCGTTGCTCCGATTGATACAGATGCAGAAAGAATATCCCTCCAGATCCTGAATGCACTCAGCACATTTGAAAACATCGGGGATCTTCCGCAAGAAACTGTAACCAGGATTCTCCTGAACGATGCCCTACGGCAACGCCTAGCAGCCGAAAAGGATATATCAAAACAGATCGAGTTGGTCCGCGATGCATTAATTGATGAGAATAGGCTCTCTGAAGCGAAGCTCCACGCGGAACGCACAAGATCGGCCGCACTTCAAACTCAAACGAAAATGCTGGAGGGCGAGGTCACGAATCAATCCCAACAAATCGACGCTCTACAGACGCAATTGCAGCGCGAGATTTCACGAGCTCAAGAACAAACTGTTTTGGCGCTTGAAATAAAGTCGCAAGTGGACAAGCTTATTCTTGCCAAGAGTGAACAGGTACAGCGTGCAAAATTCTGCGAGATTGCAGCCCTAAGTGCCTGCGCGATCCCTGCGGCTTGGTATATGCTCGCGCATTTCGGCGCCAGTCACACCTTCCTGGGCACAATCTGCGGTGGCGCCGCGCTCGTTTGGTACCTCGTATTTCGATTTGTGGGTGCTCGACTTCAACACGTTGCGAAATGGCCGACGTTTGAGAAATTCTCAAAACACTCTGGGACAGTTATCTTCACACTCTTGGCAGGTATAGGAACAAATGCTGCATGGGAACTGCTCAAGAAATGGTTTTCTAACTGATCGATGGTGACGCGGGGCCGAGGGCTGAACTCGCCACTTCTGTGGAGCTTTGCTTCTGGGAAGCCAAATTTCTCACCAGCCAGAAATCGACTGCCCGCCGCGGCGTCAAGGACTATATCTGTTTCCCCTTGTCAACGGCAGTCTGGTCAGGTCTAAGATGTTGGTAAAGGATCTTCCCCCGAGCATTCGTGTTCTTTAGAAGAGCGCAGTTGATATGCGCCGATCGTGCAATGGGCTCGCATGACACCGTCTGACGTCTGCGGAAAGGTAGCACTGCAATGATCCTCTCCGACAACGAAACTAAAGTAGACCTCCTCAACAATGAACCTATCGCACGGACGATCGTCGATTTGTTGCGCAATCGGCCCGAAAGTCCTGTGACGGTCGGAGTGCACGGCGATTGGGGCGCAGGGAAATCGAGCGTGCTGGAGATGATCGAGGCAGAGCTCGAGAAAGACGAGCGGGTCCTGTGCCTCAAATTCAACGGCTGGCGGTTTCAGGGTTTTGAAGATTCTAAGATCGCGTTAATCGAGGGGATCGTGACAGGCCTTCTCGACAAACGGCCTGCTCTCAAGAAACTCACCAGCCTCGTAAAGGAAATCTATCATCGGATCGATCTGCTGAAGTTGGCCAAGAAGGGACTAGGGCTCGGTGTCGCGGCTGCCGGTTTTTACGCCGGCCATCCGAACATCGGAATGATGGGCATGATGACGGCACTGGAAGACGCTGTTTCCGATCCGGAAACGTTTAGCAAGGAAAAAGTCGAGACGGCTATCAAGGACGGAAAGGAGCTTTTAAAAGAAGAGTCCAAAACGACCAATGTTCCGGATGAAGTTGCCGGGTTTCGAAAAGCATTTGATCAACTACTCGAGGACGCCGGAATCGATCAGTTGATTGTGCTCATCGATGATTTGGATCGCTGCCTTCCCGACACGGCCATTGAGACGCTTGAGGCGATCAGGCTCTTTCTTTTTACCTCGCGCACCGCTTTTGTGGTCGCAGCGGACGAGGCGATGATCGAATATGCCGTGCGCAAACATTTCCCCGATCTTCCTGACACAACCGGACCGCAGACCTATGCTCGCAACTATCTCGAAAAGCTGATACAGGTTCCATTCCGAATTCCAGCTCTCGGGTACGCCGAAACGCGAATCTACGTCACCCTTCTGTTCGTCGGCGCCGAACTTGGCGAAAATTCAGAGCCTTTCAGGAAATTGATCGATGCGGCTCGTGAACGTCTCAGACGGCCATGGAAAGGAAGCGTACTAGACGCGGAAGCGGTAAAGGGCGCGTTGGGTGGCGAAATGAAAGCGGCTCAAAATGCGCTTTTGCTTAGCGATCAGATTGCACCGATTCTCGCGCAAGGCACGCGCGGAAATCCCCGGCAGATCAAGCGCTTTCTGAATACCCTTTTGCTGCGAAAAGCCTCCGCTGATGCTCGTGGTTTCGGTGACGACGTAAAGATCCCAGTCCTCGCGAAGCTGATGCTCGCTGAACGGTTCATCACGCGCGTCTTTGAGCAAATCGCGACCGTAGCTGCGCTTTCGGAACAAGGCGTCTGTCCCGATATCGCCGTTCTCGAAGCAGATGCAAAGAGCCCCGAAGAGAAGCCATCGATGAATCAACCAGCCAAGGAGGGCGCGCCTAAGAAATCTGAGATCGGTCTTGAGGTCGTCAAGAGCGATAAGAGCCCGTTGGTTTCAGAATGGTTTTCATCTCCGATAGCAGTGGACTGGGCACGGCTGTCGCCTTCGCTCGGAAATGTTGATTTGCGACCTTACCTTTTTGTGTCGAGGGACAGAAAAGACTTCTTCGGAGCGTCAACCGCACTCGGGCAGGTGGCCATCATAGCCGAAAGGCTATTCGGCCCCAAACTCGCGGTGCAAGCCCTGGAGGATGATCTAAAGAAGCTGGCTCCGCCTGAAGCTGCACAAGTCTTCGAGATCATCCGCTCCCGCATCATCGGTTCGGATTCGTTCGACAAGGAACCTCCAGGCGTAGCCGGGCTCGCAGTCCTGGTCAAGGTCCAGCCGGTCCTGCAATCGAACCTCCTCGATTTTTTGGAAAACTTGCCCCGAACAAGAGTCGGGCCTTGGGCGTGCGCCGGATGGGAAAGCGTGATCAAGGATGCGGATGCCATAAAACGGTTCGATCTGCTTCTTGAAAGCTGGGGGCAAGGTGAGAACCGATTCCTCAAGGCTGCAGCCGCGGGAGTACTTAAAACCCGCAAACAAGGCGGACGTTGATGGGAACCTCTAATTCATATCGCGGCGGCGGCGGGGATAGACCCCTCGTACCATCCTGGATTTCGAATGGCGGGTCGGGACCACCGCCGTCACCCCCACCGCCAGCACCACCGCCACCTCCCCCCGGACAAACACCATCACAGCCGGGGCCGCCTTTTGCGCCGGGCCAAATGCCAGCGCCGAACCCGCCTCCGCCGGCGTCGCCGCGACCGGCAGTCCCTCCCGCTCCCGCATTGCCACCTATCCCGGCTTCTGGCGATAAGAACCGTTATACTTCGGCACGAAATAACTTCTCGCGGTTCGCCTCTTCAGGTGGTCGCGACCGGCGCAGCTTGGGGCGGTCAATCTCGAATTATGTGTCGAAAGCTACAGGAGGCAGTCGAACCGCGGCACAACGAATGGGAGCGGCGCGGCAATCGAGCGCGCGCCTCGCCACATTTCTGTCAGGTGCCTCGGTCAATGGTCCGCGTGCCGCACTTCAGGCTCTCAATCTCGGGAACTTAGCAGGACGACCGATCGAAGAGATCTTCATCGGCATGATGGACTACGTTTGCCCTGAGGGAGGTTCGATCGACGCAAGCATCTCGCGGGAAGCCTTCATCGAAACGATCACCGATCTCGCAGACAATGGGCTGACGGATTTCGATACTTTGAACGCAGAACAGCTTCAGACAATTCTGGAGTTGTACGCCACACATGCGATCGAGGCACGGCTTTGCAACGATATAGGCAGCAAGATCGTATCTTTACCTTCGAATGTCGCTGACGCGGAAAGCGTGCAGTCGCAGCTCTTCGATTTCATTCGCAGAAGCGTGTCTGATGCACTCACCGCAGGCCTTGCCGGCGTGCAAGCCATGACGACTGCGATGGCTCAAACATTCGTCGATGGTGTCTACGAGCAGGCATTCTCCATTTTGGAAAGCATGGGCGAAGCGGAAGAAGGTTGAACATGAACCGTCACGTTCTAATTGGCCGTCTGGGTTCCGAGGACAAGATCGTTGTTCCCGTCGGGGACTGCGAGGAGGCGACTGAACTGCAATTTGTTCATGCGACGAAGCGGCTAGATCACGGCATCGGCCGGGCTCTCGATGATCTCGCAAAGTTGAAAATCTATCCATCGGAGACGGGGGTGGATCTGATGGTCGTCGCGGCGCACGTTCACGCCGCAGATACGCGCTTATCGCGAGACACCGAGTCTCAGGACGATTGGACGAGAGAAATCCGCCTCGTGATCCCGGTCAAGGACGTGACGCTCTGGCAGAGCTGCAAAACGATTCTCGAGCGCATGCTGAATTTTCTGACCGGAGATTTCTGGACCATTGACTTCAGAAGACGGCCGAAGGGTTTCGAGACGACGGTCAACCCGCCGCCGGCGGAGCTCTTGGGCCTTCCATTCGACGGCGTGTCATTATTTTCGGGCGGCCTGGACAGCCTCATCGGCGCTATCGACGAATTAGAGGCCGGAAGAACGCCGCTCTTTGTGAGCCATGCCGGTGAAGGAGCTGTCAGCACTTCGCAGGAATCGCTATTTCGGGCACTCGAAAACCACTATAAAGGCCGTAGCTTCGCAAAGCTGCGCGTGTGGATGGCATTCCCCAATGACCTCTTCAAGGGCGTGCCTGCCGAAATGACGACCCGCGGTCGCTCTTTCTTATTTTGCGCCGCGGGCATCTTTGCAAGCACGGGATTGGATAAGACTGTCACGCTGCGAGTCCCGGAAAATGGACTGATCGCTTTGAATGTGCCCCTCGATCAACTTCGCTTGGGAGCACTAAGTACTCGCACAACCCATCCTTTCTACATCGCGCGCTGGAGTGAACTTCTCCGCATTCTCGGGGTATCAACGCAGATTGAGAATCCGTATTGGGATCGCACTAAAGGTGAAATGGTCGCTGCGTGCGCCAATCGAAATCTGCTCCAGCGCATCGTGGGTGATTCAATGTCGTGTTCATCTCCGACCAAGGGAAGATGGACTGGTCACGGTATTGAGCACTGCGGCTTCTGTCTCCCGTGTCTTATTCGCCGCGCAGCTATCAAGGCCGCTCTCGGTAAGGACGATCCCACAACTTACACGCTTGCTGATCTCACTTCCCAAAACCTTGGCACACGGCGGGCAGAGGGTCGCCAAGTGCGATCGTTGCAACTCGCAATCGACCGACTCAGGAAAGAACCCCGTTTGGCCTCAATCTTGATTCATAAGCCCGGTTCGCTCTCAAGTCAAAGCGCAGCAAGGCAGGCGAGCCTTGCAGACGTGTATCGGCGGGGGATGATAGAGGTTGGCAAGTTGCTCAAAGGTGTCGAAGCTGGTCCCAGTTAGGTCACTCATGAGCTCAGCCTATATAGACTTCCACTGTCACTTGGACCTCTATCCGGACTTCGCAGCCGCTATTTTGGAAGCCGAGCGCGCCGGCGTCTACACGTTGGCCGTGACAACCACTCCGAAGGCCTGGGCACGGAATTATGAACTGACACGGCGAACGAAGTCTGTCCGCGCCGCACTTGGCCTTCATCCGCAGTTGGTCCACGAGCGCGCCGATGAAATCGCGCTGTGGGACGAACTCCTTCCGCAAACCCGATATGTCGGTGAAGTCGGAATTGACTCCGGCCCGCGTTACTATCGGTCAGTCGAGTTGCAGAAGCAGGTTTTTGAGCATATCTTGCAGGCTTGCAATCGAGCGGGGGCCAAGATTCTGACGGTTCATAGCGTTCGATCGGCGAAATTGGTGTTGGACTTGATTGAAGCTAATCTCCCCCGTGACCGCGGCCGTGTCGTCATGCACTGGTTTACAGGTTCGAAATCGGAGGCGCGGCGTGCCGTCGAGCTCGGCTGCTACTTCTCCGTCAATTCGCAGATGCTGCTGGGGGACCGCGGCCGCGATCTTCTCGTCACCCTTCCCAAGGAACGAATCCTAACGGAAACCGACGGTCCGTTCACAAAGATTGGCAATAGGCCTGCTTCGCCGGTTGATGTCAGAAACACGGTCGAATCAATCGCGGCATTGAGGGGAATGAGTAACCAACAAGCCGCGCTGCAAATCCGACAGAATCTCAAGAGCCTTCTAGGATCAGACGAGTAAGCGACAGTTCGTTCCTTCCGGTCTCGCCGTGCAATGTAGTTGCCGACTATATGGGATTCCGCTGATCGCCGACGAGAGGGATGCGGACCATTCACATTAGTCGTCCTCGACGAAGGATTCGAGCGGCATTTCCCGTGATCGTGTGCCTCTGAAAGAGCGGCTCATGTGTGGCACACTTGGCCACTCCTTAGGTTTGATTTCATGGGTCGATCAGGCAGTGGGGAGACTGACGGGGGTTCAGCCTGACGATTATCCAAACCCTGCGGTCGCGAGCGACTGATCGAGAAAGTGGTTCAGCGCAATGGCAACAGCGTGCAATGCTCAACCCAAATCCCGCTGCCGTAGCTCAAGTTGAGAAGGCGATCAGCCTTCCAGAACGAAACCGGGCCTCGTAATCAGGCCTTCTGAAACCGGGCCCCTCAGGCCAACATCACCCTATGATTTCCAATCCGTGCGGCCAAGCCTGAAGGCGCATTCCTTGTTAACCGGTGCAACTGGAGGCATCCTGGTGCAGTCGTCCCGAACGAGGAAATTGGGTGAGCAAATCAGGGTGAGATTACCAGATTAGAATTATGATTTAACGACACTTGTGGACTTAAGAACCCGCCTGTCAATCCGAGAAGCCTGCAGGCCTCACCGGTGTGAGAAGAGATCTGAATGAACAAGAAGGACCTCAGTGAGCGCGACATTTGCTCCAAGTTCATCAGCCCCGCTGTGCAGCAAGCCGGCTGGGATCCGATGCTGCAGATTCGCGAAGAGGTCTCTTTCACCAACGGCAGGATCATTGTTCGGGGCAAGCTTGTCACGCGTGGCAAGGCCAAGCGGGCCGACTACATCCTCTATTACAAGCCCAATATCCCGATTGCGATCATTGAGGCCAAGGACAACAACCACAGCGTAGGCGACGGAATCCAGCAGGCTCTCGGCTATGCGAGCACTTTGAACATCCCCTTTGTATTTTCCTCCAACGGTGATGGCTTCCTGTTTCACGACCGCACCGGCCCCAGTGCAGAAAAAGAAGCTACCCTTGCGCTGGGCCAATTCCCATCGCCAGTTGAACTTTGGGGAAAATACTGCGCATGGAAAGGCCTGAACCCCGACGAGGAAAAAATCGTCCTGCAGGACTACTTTGACGACGGGAGTGGCAAGGCCCCGCGCTATTACCAATGCAATGCCGTCAACGCAGCCATCGAAGCTATCGCCAAGGGCCAGGACCGGATCCTGCTGGTCATGGCGACGGGCACTGGCAAGACCTACACCGCCTTTCAGATCATCTGGCGCCTTTGGAAGGCAGGCCGCAAGAAGCGCATCCTGTTCCTCGCAGACCGCAACGTGCTGGTCGACCAAACCATGGTCAACGACTTCCGCCCCTTTGGCGCCGCAATGGCCAAACTCAGCACCAGCGCCAAGACTATCGAGCGTGAAGACGGCTCACAGGTTGAACTCACGCAGGCCCTCGACAAGAAGCGCCGCATCGACACCGCATACGAGGTCTACCTGGGCCTGTACCAGGCCATCACCGGGCCGGAGGAACGGCAGAAGCTCTACCGGGAGTTTTCGCCCGGCTTTTTCGACCTGATCGTCATCGATGAATGCCATCGCGGCAGCGCCGCCGAGGACTCCGCCTGGCGCGAGATTCTCGATCACTTCTCCGCCGCAACCCAGATCGGCCTAACGGCCACGCCCAAGGAGACCGCCTACGTCTCGAACATCCACTACTTTGGCAAGCCGGTCTACTCCTACTCGCTCAAGCAGGGCATCCAGGACGGCTTCCTCGCTCCCTATAAGGTGGTCAAGGTCCACATCGACGTCGACGTAGAAGGATACCGTCCGGAGCCGGGCAAGACCGACCGCGATGGCGAGGAGGTGGAAGATCGCCTCTACAACACCAAGGACTTCGATCGCACCCTAGTCATCGACGACCGGACCAAGCTGGTGGCAGCCAAGGTGACCGAGTTCCTGAAAGAGAGCGGCGACCGCTTCCAAAAGACCATCGTCTTCTGCGTCGATGAGGAGCATGCCGCTCGTATGCGGAGCGCACTGGTCAACGAGAACAAAGACCTGTGCGACGAAAACCACCGCTATGTCATGCGCATCACCGGCAGCGACACGGAGGGCCAGGCTGAACTAGGCAACTTCATCGATCCAGAGTCAACATACCCGGTTCTCGTCACCACCTCTCGGCTTCTATCCACGGGCGTTGACGTGCAGACCTGCCGCCTCATCGTGCTCGACCGGGCGGTCGGCTCCATGACCGAGTTCAAGCAAATCGTGGGCCGCGGCACCCGCGTCCATGAAGACACCAAGAAATTCTTCTTCACGCTGATCGACTTTCGCGGCGCCACCAGCCATTTTGCCGACCCCGAGTTCGACGGCGAGCCGGTTCAGATCTACGAACCGGGCCCAGACGATCCAATCATGCCGCCGCCCAGCATTCCACCCGCCGGCAGCGATGAGGACGCCCCCCCTTTGCCCCCCGAGCCCGGCCGCGACGAAACGATTGTCGATGGAGACCCGCCGGATATCGGCATCGAT
>Ga0187872_10002454_pt1 | contig 16319 bp, 12 predicted proteins | sample June2016WEW_16_4_FD_132973 | JGI IMG/M metagenome (GOLD analysis project Ga0187872, IMG submission 132973) | Peatland microbial communities from SPRUCE experiment site at the Marcell Experimental Forest, Minnesota, USA - June2016WEW_16_40 | ecosystem: Environmental > Terrestrial > Soil >...
ATCCCGGGAACCGCCTCTCCAGGAACTCATCGAAGGACTTGAGATTCTCCAGTCGCCAGTACTGTCCCGCCCGCACCTCGCACAGATAGCGCCCCAGTTCGACGAACTTGGTGTCCCTCTCGGCCTCCTTCCGCTGCTCCCAGGCCAGAATCTCGTCAATCTTGCCCAGTACGAATACGGCGCGGCGGCGATTGAACTTCGGCGGCATGGGCGGATCCTTAGTAAGTAAGCTCGTCAAGCCAACCAAGATCTTCTGCTCCTGGACGCCGAACGAGAGCGGCGTCGACCAGTTCCTGCTTTGCAAGACAAAGGCCCACGTAGGGACAGCTGCTGCAGGGATTCTGGGGAAAACGGATGCCACTGTGTGGCAGAAAGTCCGCGGACTCGATTCTTCGGATCGTGGTCTCGACCAAGTGGCCGAACTCTTGCCGCTGTTCGTCGGTGATTGTGGTTCTCAGGTATTGGACCTCGACCAGTCGCTTGCGGACGAACACGACCTGGGCGACTTCCGAGATGCCTGTCATCCAGGAATAGCAAACGAGTTGCGGATCCAGGGCCAACAGTCCCTCAGGCTCTTCCGGGTAGCGGCTCGCAGTGGTCTTCCACTCGAGCAGGCAGTGCCGGCCGTCGAGTCGGCCGATGGCATCGATATAGGCGACAAAGTCGTTGTTTCCGGCAACGGGCCGGGTGAACTTGATCTGCAGGTTCCGTCGAGGCTGACGGACCTGGACACGATCGTCCTGACAGAACCGGTCCAGGAGCATGATGCCTTGCTGCAGCATGCGATCCCAGGAGTCGCCGTTGGAATAGTGCAGGTCTTGACTCTGACAAGCAGACCACTCGGCGAACAGGACTGCTCCAGGATCTTCCCGGCGAAAATAAGCGCCTAGGGCTTGTTCGAAGGCGCGGCCGAACAGCATCGCCGCCCGGGTGTCCTTCTCCTTCCAGCCATCGAGATGGCGATGGCGGTAACGCCGGGGGCAACTGAGGTATTGGCTGATCTGGGTGTAGCTGTAAGTCATTTCAAGCCACCTGTGAACTGTCCAGATTTGCGGGGGAAAGTTCTTCCCAGCGGCCAGCAGGAGCAAAACCGTCAAGCCGGAGCAGGGAAGCGCCGTTGAACACAATGTGGCTGATCTTGACCACGCCCTCGAGGCCGATCAGTTGACGTTCGTCCACCTCGTCCCGTCCGAGTAGCTCGGTGTCGTAGCCAAAGTCGCGCAGAAACCAGCTCAGCTTCCACAGTGCCTTCGGGTTGCAATAGAGTCGGCTGGAAAGGACGCGGCTGGCAAAACGGCTGGGCTCCAGAATGGCCAGGGTGAGAGTGTAGTAGGGTTTTTGTGCCTGCCGACAAAAACGGGCTCGTTGCACGCGAACCAGGAAGACCCCGTCCAGGACCTCGTCGGAGGCATAGCGATCAGCGGCGTGCAGGCCGGTTATCTGGCGTCTCATGCGGCTCCTTCCTTCTGGCCGAGGTAGCTATTGAGCTGGCAGAGCAAGGCATTACGGTCTTTCTCGGCCCAATCGGCCAAATGCGTAACGAAGTTTTCCACCTGTTCGCGGGTAGCATCACGCAGTGTCTTGGCTCCGCAGAAATCGGTTGCATACGACTTGACTAGGGCGGGATCGAGTTGGTGCTGGCGAATCAATTGGCAAAGGCGGTCTTGAACCTTCGGGCCGCCGTGGTTCCTGTTGCCATTTGAGGGCTGCGGCAGCTTCTTGGACTCTGGGCTCGAAGCCGGTTGGCTGGCGAAGGAACCGATTTCCTCGACCGAGCAGATGCCGATGCCGTAGGCCTTGCGCAGGGCTCTGTTCACGGCGCGCGTTTCGGCTACGCGCATCTCGGCGCCGTGGACGAGCGGAGAAACGTTGGACGGGTCGGCATCGCCGTAACCGACGAAGCCCCGGCAGGTTTTGGACTTGTACACTGTGGCTGCAAAGGCCCAGCGCTGGGCTGAGGCGTCACAGAATGCCGGAACGGGTTGGACGTGAATACCAGCACAACGGTTTCGGCGGGCAATGCCCAACAACCCTGTATGCGACACATACCATCGACCCTCGAGAAGTAGCAGATCCCCCGCTGCAACAGAAAGCTGATGTTCACAGGTAAGTTGTCTTAAGGCACGTGAACTAGCCGGTGAAATTTGATGCCACAACTGCCTGGCTATCCTCCTATTTGACTTAAACGTGACTAGATTGTTGCGCATCGCTGAGATCCTCCGAGATAATTTGTGCCGACAGTGCTGAACCCAAGTTGATCAATCGCCAACTGGCCGGTGCTGCAAGAAAAGGGAAAGCCTGACAATCGGCCGCCAGCCGCACTCAGTGTAGGTGTAGCGTCATAATGACGCTATAATTATAGCGCTACTATGGCGTCACAGTCAAGAGTGATGTTGGACTATTTGGACAGCTGGCGAGGGTTGATCTTCCGCGCCTCTTTGAGGGCGGCGGAAGCAACGAATGAACTCAGGCTGACACCCTGTGTCGCTGCAGCTCTTGTCAGTTCTTCTTGCTCGCTCTCCGTGTAGTAGGAGGTAATCCTCTTCCTAACTGAACTGGTCAATCTGCGGCGGCGCAAGACGTTTTTCTTGCTCATGTAGTTCATCTTAACTCCGCTTCAGTCCTGAGCCTGTATAGAAAAAGAGAACCTCTGCGCTTCGGCTGCTTCGACAGAGGAACAAGATAAGAGGAGCCAAATGCAGCTGTACTGTTGGCCATCAGCCAAGAATTCGGGAAGTCAGTGGATTGGCTACTGACCGGACAGACAGAGAAATGAAATCACAGGAATTCATGTGACCTGAGCCCCATGTCACGGATTGGTAACCACGGCCTGCACCTGGCTCGGGTACTGCTCCCTGCCCTGGAGGATCGCCCGCAGTAGTCTTCCCGAGGCATGGGTGGGGTTGGCTGTTCGAGCGTTCACGCCTGGCAGTTGTAGTGTTGAGATAGCAGCAGCGAGAACTTGGAACCCGCCTGGAGGATTCCGAACCGATAGTCGTCGGCCATGGTTCGGGCCGCAAGCCAAGCTTGGCTTTGCCTACACCGTTAGCCATTTGCGGCACGCTGACAAAGCCTGGGTCGAATTTGCGAAACGAAGCCAAGAAGTTGTTTGTTTTCAACGAATGCTAGGCGCCTGGGCCGACGCGAGGAGTCAAGCGTGCTGCTCTTGTTCGGCGGCGGAACGAGCGGGCATCACCGGTTTGACCCATGCCTATCGAACCATTCGCCCGGCCGGCTGCGCGCCGCCAAAGACAGTCCGGGTCGTTCAGGATGGCAGCCAGGGATGTGCGGCTAAGGAACATTCACGGAATCGTGGTGCTCCGCCGGCACATACTTCACCGCGGCCGTCCGCTCCAGTTTGTCCCAGGCAAACCGGCGGCCTTCGAGCGCGCGTTTCAAAGTCCTGAAGAGCACCACTGAAAATAACTGGCGATAGGCGAAGCGCTGCAGCCAGACCTGGCTGAGCAGCCATACATCTTCTTTGTCGTCGGGACGGCGGCGCTCGAGGGCAAACGCGATCGCCGAGGCGAAGAAATCAATCACCAGGAACGCGAAGAAGAAGGCCACCAGCCGGTGGAAGCTTGCCGGGTCAGTCGAGTCCGGATGGAAATGTTTCTGAATGAAATACCAGATCGTGCCCACGGCGAACATGATGTCAATCAGCGGCGAAACCAGCGGCAGCAGAATCTGGAAGATCACAATGTTGGGCAGCGCCACCCAGCCCAACACGCCCTTGCGAGCGACAACCCCACGATGCTTGTACACGGACTGGAGAATTCCGAACGACCAGCGGAACCGCTGGCGCATCAAGCCACTCGCGTTGGTCGGGGCTTCGGTGTAGGCGAGCGCCATGTCCTCATATTCGACCCGGTAGCCGAGGCGAAGCAGAGCCATGGTGAGGTCGGCGTCTTCGGCGACGGTGTCGACGTGATAACCGCCGGCCTCGCGCACCGCGGAAACGCGCCATGCTCCGATCGCTCCCGGCACCACGCTGACCGCGCCCAGAACGTCGAGGGCGCGGCGTTCGAAGTTCTGGCTGGTGATGTATTCGAGCGCCTGCCAGCGCGTCCACAGATTCACCCGGTTGCCGACCTTGGCATTGCCCGCGATGGCGGCGACTTTGGGATTGATGAAATGCGGCACCAGTCGTGAGATCGCGTCCGGCGCGATGACGGTGTCGGCGTCAATGCCCACGAAGAGTTCGGCATCTCCGATGTGCTCAATGCCGTAATTGAGAGCCTCAGCCTTGCCGGAGTTCGGCTTGGTGAGAATCAAAACCTTTCCCGCGGCGGCCTCGGCGGCAAAGGCGCGGCGGGCCACGTCGAGGGTGTGATCTTTCGAGCCGTCATCAATCACGATGACGCGCAGGTTGGGATAGTTGGAATTAAGCGCGGCGCGCACCGTCCGCTCAATGACTTTTTCTTCGTTGTAGGCCGGAATCAAGACCGCGACTTTCGGCTTGTACGATGCCACTTCCGCGGGCCTGCCGAAGATCTTCTCGTGCAGCCGGTCATAGACCGCGGCCGCTCCGATAAAGAGCAATCGGCCGGTCATAAGCAGGTCGCCGATCAGAAAAATCCAGGTGATGGTGATGATGCCCGCGTCGAAGAGCCAGAAAGCCAGGCTGTCAAGCCGTGCCGCCCAGAGCTCTCCGGCCGGCAAGGGCGCCATCACGTCGGCCCTGGTCTTGCCCAGCAGATCGTAGACGGGTGCGATCTCGAGGCCTCGAGCTCGAATTCCATCGATGATCATGGGCAGGGCGCGCACGGTTTCCGCGCGGTTGCCGCCGCCGTCGTGCAGCAGCACAATGTTGCCGCAATGCAGATTCTCCGGGCGGCAGGGCGGCAGATCCGACAGCACAGTAAGTGTGATTTCTTCCGCGGATCGGCGGTGGGGAATATCGCTCCAGTCGTTGGGGTCAATGCGGTTGCCCACGGTGATGTAGCCCATCTCCTGGGGAATCTCCAGCGGGCGCACCTGGTCGGCAGTGTCGGGTTCCTCGTCAATGGCGTAAGGCGGCCGCATCAGCGTGGTGCGGACTCCCAGCAGACTGGCGAAGAGCCGCTCCGTGAGGTTCAGTTCAACCCTCATATGGGCGGTGGAGATGTTGCTGACGTCGGGATGGGTAAAAGTGTGGTTCCCGATGGTGTGGCCTTCGCGGTAAATCCGTTTGGCGATGCCGGGGAACTTGTCGGTCTGGATGCCGATGAGGAAGAACGTCGCGCTGGCATGTTTGGCCTTCAGCACGTCGAGAATCCTGGGAGTCCACTCCGGGTCGGGACCGTCGTCAAACGTGATCGCAACTTTGTTCGGGCTGTATCCGTAGCGCGCGACACGATAGGGTTCCGGCAGGGACTGGAAGACCTCGTCGGTGATCAGCCCGGTGTTGGGATCGATGGTGAGATCGCGCGTGCCGTGAGCCGGCGTGTCTTCGACGCGCAGGATTTCGCCCTGGCCCTCCATGTCCACATCGGCTCCCGGCGGAGCGTCCTTGATTTTGTCGGAAGCGCCCTGCTCGCCGGGCACGTCCCACACCCGCCACAGGGAGCGATCCTCGCCACCGAGCCGCCATAGGGCGAAGGTCTGAATGCCCAGGGTTTGTGCCGACCGCATATGATTCAAAGCGGTCACCGCGTCCAGGAACCAGACGTCGTGGCGCAAGCTATGTTCGTCGAGGTAGCTGAAATGAGGGTTCAAAGCGTCGTCGTCGAACGTGATGTCTTCGTCGGAGTCGCGCGCGGCCAGCCACGCCTCTTGCACGCTGACGCTGATGTCGTGCGCCTCCGGCGGCAGTTTCCCTTTTTTCGGCTTGAGCACCCAGTCGTAGCCGTAATTGGCAATGGCGCAGATGATTTTCTCCTGCGGGATCACGGTTCTTGCGAAGGTCAGGTTCTGAACGAACCAGTCCTGTGACGCCACAGGTCCGGATGCGGCCCCCGGGTAATGCTCGTCGTAGTTCATGAGCACCACGCCGTCGGCAGCCGCCGCGACTGCGGGATAGTCAAACTCGCCGTTGTGCGGTGGGACCGCGACGTAGAGTTTCATGCCGCGGGCATGCAGATCGCCCGACAGTTCTTGCAGCAGCGCGACATAACCGGGCTGCCCCGCTGCCGGAAACGCCTCGAAATCGATCATCAAGCCCCGGTAGCGGCCGGAAGAGAGAAACTGCGCCGCCTGCCGGCGGAACCGCGCGCGCGCGTCGGGATCGTTCAGGAACTTTACAATCTCTCCTACCCAGTCCGTCCCGTCAAAATTGTTGACCATGGGAAAGACTTCCATGCCGGCGTCTTCCGCCTTGAGGAAAGGCATCACCCGGTCATCGACCGAGCCGACGGTGTTGCCTTGCACGACGTCGAAGAACTTGTTGGTCTGATCGTCCACCCCTTGCAGGTGGCCGTCGGCGGTCAATACATGCAACCAATCGGGATACAACATGTCGATCTGGCGGGCATACTCGCGCAGCGACGAGAAACTGGCCGCGTCCCAGGGCACGTAGAAGGCGGCGCGGATTCCTTCTTCCTCATTGAGTTTCACCTGCGACGCCGCCAGCTTCGATTTGCGGTGAGAGCGCGCGGCCAGCTTCTTCTGGTGTTCGCGGGCTTTTTCCTTGTCGCTCTCTTTCAGCGCCTTGAGCGCGCGCTTCTGAGGGGAAAACAAAAGCTCCGGCAGGGGTTCATCGCGCAGAGCCGTAAAGACGAAGAAGATCACCAACGCGGAAACGGCGACGGCCAGGGCGTCGAGCAAGCGCCGCAGGCGTTTCCACCGAGCGCGTCGGGGATCATAGAAAACTGGCTCAGGCATGGAGAAACGGAGCTTTTATCGTATGCCGCGGGCGCCACAGGGTCAATTCTTCGATCGGTTTGCCGCCAGGAAAGAAGCGAGTTGGCTGTCCTCGGTCGTACGCGGCACTTTCTCACCGCCGCAATGGCCGCAAACGCGTTATATTGCCTGCGTGCGGGAACTGGTAGAGCGGTTCGTACCGAAGCAGGCGCGGTTCTTGGTGTGGGCGAGCCTGGCAGCGGTGGGCCTGCGGCTGGTGTTTGTGGTGTGGTTCCCCGCGGTGGTCGATGACTCCAAGCTCTATGCCAATATCGCCGAGAACTGGCTGCGGCACGGTATTTACGGCGTCACCGATTCCGGAGTGATCGTGCCCACTCTTTCGCGGTTGCCGGGCTACCCGGCATTTCTGGCGGTCATCTTCGCTCTCTTCGGAATCGAAAATTTCCGAGCGGTTCTGCTGGTGCAGGTGCTGTTCGATCTTGCGACCTGCTTTCTGATGGCTGACCTGGCACGGCGTGTTTTTTCGTCGGAACGGGCCGCCAAAGCCGCATTTCTTCTCGCGGCGCTCTGTCCCTTCCTCGCCAACTATGCAGCGGCAGCTTTGACCGAAACACTGGAGATTTTTTTCACCACCCTGGCGCTGGATTTGGCGCTGCGCGGGTTGGGGGTTGGCGAGGTCGCTGCGGGTGCGCGAAGCGCTCATCTGGTCTGGCTCGGCTGCGGGCTTTCCGTGGGAGCAGGAATTCTGCTGCGGCCCGACGGCGGCTTATTGCTTGTAGCTATAGGCGGCTATTTGTTGTGGCTGCTTCTGCGCCGCTTTCGGCCCGCTCAAAATGGCCCATCGTTCAGCCCTCGGTCGATCGTGTTGGCCGGAGTCCTGGTCGCGGCGGGCGCACTTGCTCCTTTGGTCCCGTGGACGCTGCGCAACCTGCACACCCTGCATCGCTTTGAGCCCCTGGCACCGCGCTATGCCACGGATTCTGACGAACTGGTGATAGCCGGCTTCAACCGCTGGGTCAAGACCTGGATGGCAGACTACGTTTCCGTTCAGGAGATCTACTGGCCGGTGCCTGGGCAGGAACTCGACGTGAACCGCTTGCCCAGCCGCGCCTTCGATTCGGACCAGCAGCAAGCCGTCACCAGCGCCTTGTTCGCCGACTACAACCAGGACCACGAGATGACCGCCGATCTCGATGCCCGTTTCGCCGCTCTGGCAGCAGAGCGCATCCGTGCCGCGCCCCTGCGATATTACCTGTGGCTGCCGGCGGTCCGCATTGCCGATATGTGGTTGCGCCCCCGGACGGAGTTGCTTCCCTCCGACCCGCGCTGGTGGGAATTTAACGACGACGGCCGCTGGCTCACCGTCAGCCTGGTTTTCGGCCTGATTGGCCTGCTGTATGCCGCGATGGCGGCCGCCGGCCTGGTGCGGGGCTACAAATTTCTTGGGGTTGGACTATTCGTTTTGTTTCTCGTGCTCCGCTCCGTCTTCCTGGGAACGCTGGAGAACCCGGAGCCCCGTTACACGCTGGAATGTTATCCGGTGCTGATTTTTCTGGCTTCTGCCCGGTTTTGCCTGAAACCGGCGTAAGACAGCCTCCCAAAATGTGGCCAGAGGTTATGTGAAAGTGAATCTGTAAACCCTGTTAAGAGCCCTAAGAGATTGAAAATTAAGCTCGAAAACGGTGGCCTGACAGTTGCACAATAGCGGCCCATCAGTACCCCAGGGTCCTTCCGTGGATTTCATTCCTGGGCTGAAACGTCTTGAGAAGTCATACCCTTCCGGGTGAAGGAGCTTTCCATGCGTTCTAGCTCACATGCCGTCGCAGTCTTCTCCATCGTTCTGGCTGTCAGCGGTCTGGTTTGGGCCCAAACGGCAACAACGTCGTTACGCGGGACCGTAACTGACCCTAGCGGAGCCGCCATTGCCAACGCCAAAGTCACACTGTCCAGCACAGAGCGCGGATTCGCGCGCACGACCGTGACGGGAGCGTCCGGCGGATACGAGTTTCCCCAACTTCAACCAGGCACTTATCAACTCAGGGTGGAAATGACGGGCTTTCGCAAGTACGAGCAGACGGGGATCGCCTTGTTGGTTGACACTCCCGCCACCGTGAATGCGAAGCTCACCGTCGGCGCGGCCACAGAAATCGTGGAAGTAACAGGGCAGGCTGCAACCATCAATACGACGGACGCCTCGCTCGGCAACGCTTTCGATCAGCGCCAGGTGACGGAACTCCCCATGGAAGGCCGGAACGTTCCCGATCTCCTAACCTTGCAAAATGGGGTGACTTACATCGGCAACCGCGAGACCGACAACGAGCTCGACGTCGACACGCGGGGTGGAGCAGTAAACGGCGCTCACAGCGACCAAAGCAACATCACTCTGGATGGCGTGGATGTGAATGATCAGGTCAACGGCTACGCCTTTACCTCGGTCCTGCCAGTCACGCTGGACTCCATGCAGGAGTTTCGTGTCACCACGACGAATTATGGCGCCGATGAAGGGCGTTCCTCGGGAGCGCAGGTCTCCCTGGTCACCAAAAGCGGCACGAACAAGTTTCACGGTTCGCTCTATGAATACCTGCGGAATACTTACACCAGCGCCAACGACTATTTCGTGAAATCGGCCGAGGTGCAGAGCGGTTCGCCAAACATCCCGCCAAAACTGATTCGCAACATCCCGGGCGGCTCACTTGGGGGACCATTCCTCAAGAATCGGCTCTACTTCTTTGTGAACGTCGAAGTCGCTCGTCAGCGGGAAGAGGCGAGCGACCTGCGCATTGTACCGAGCGAAGCGCTCCGGGATGGCGTCGTTCAGTACGAGTGCCTGCTCAATTCCGACGGCAGCCTCAATACCACTCTGTGCCCCGGAGGGGCCGTGCAGGGCCAAGCCCAGTCACACACCGTACCTGCGGGGTACGCGGGCGTATCCTACTCCGAACTCGCGTTAATGGACCCCAACAAAGTTGGGGCGGATCCGGCGATGTTGACTTATTTTCAGGGTTTCCCTGCTCCGAATGATTCATCCCAGGGCGACGGTTTCAACTTCCAGGGCTATCGTTTCGCCGGCGCTATTCCCACCAACCGCAACTGGTATATTGCGCGCCTCGATTACAAGCTCAACAGCAGCGGTACCCACAGCCTGTTCTGGCGAGGAGCTCTCAGAAGCGACAATCACTCCGATGCCCCGTATCTGCCGGGAACGCCTCCGCTTTCGAGCCTGCTCGATTTCAGCAAAGGGTTTACGGTCGGCTACACCGCAACGCTGAAGCCGACGCTGCTCAACAATTTTCACTATGGCTACACCCGCCAGAGCTGGGGTCTGCCGGGCAACAACGACAGCACGCCGGTGATCTATTTCCGCGGCCTGAACGATAACAGCACGCCCAACAATTCCAGCGAGGCCATCACCCGCGGCAATGACTTCCGATCCGTCGTCAACAACCTGGTGGACGACATCTCTTGGTCCAAGGGGAAGCACACCCTGCAGTTTGGCACGAACATTCGTTTCATTCGGAGCCCGCGGAATAACTACATCAACTCGTTCCCCTCGGGTGTCACCAATGTTTCCGCGCTCGACACGGCAGGATTTGCCAACACAAGCAGTCCGTTCGATCCGGGCAACAACGGGTTGCCGCCGGTGGATCCGGGCTTCAACAACGAGTACGACTATCCGGCCATCGCTCTTTTGGGAATGGTCACGCAGTACAACGCGAGCTTCAACTTCCAAAAGAATGGAATACCTCTGCCGATAGGCGCCCCGGTGAGCCGCCACTGGGGGGCAGACGAATACGAGTTCTATGTGCAGGATTCGTATCGAATGAAACCAAACCTCACCGTCAACTTTGGATTACGTTATTCGCTGTTTTCGCCGCCGTGGGAGACGACGGGTACCCAGGTCGCGCCGACGTTCAGCATGGGGAACTGGTTCAAACTGCGGGAGAAGGACATGCTCGCCGGCATCGGTTCGAATCAGGATCCCACCGTGGTCTTCAACCTGGCGGGAGCTGCCAATGGTAAACCGGGTTACTACTCCTGGGACTACCACAATTTCGCACCCAGGGTGTCATTCGCCTATACACCTCGGCCCCAGGGCGGATGGCTGCGAAGCCTGGTTGGCGATGGAGACAAGACGGTGATCCGAGCTGGGGCAGGCATCGTGTACGACCACATCGGGCCTGGTTTGATGGCCAGCTTTGACCAGAACGGCTCGTTTGGTCTCTCCACGCAGCTGTCGAACTCCGTGCTCCCTTCTGCATCCACGTCGCCGAGGCTGACCAGCCTGACCAGCGTGCCAACAACGTTATTTGATGGGGTCACGCCCTTTGCGCCTCCAACTCCAACCGGAGGGTTCCCTTACACGCCTCCGCCGTCAGGATCGGGGTTGGGCATCTACTGGGGATTGGATGACCAGATCAAAACGCCGTATTCCTATGCGCTGGACCTTTCGGTAGCCCGCGACCTCGGACATGGCATGAGCTTGGAGGTCTCTTATGTGGGCCACCTGTCGCATCGGTTGCTGGCCCAGGAGGACCTGGCCATGCCCCTGGACCTCGTGGACACGAAGTCAGGGATCAGCTATTTCGAAGCCGCGAACCGGTTCTCCCGCTTGTCGGCGGCCGGCACGTCCACATCTTCGATCACCCCGGCCTTGGTGGGCCGGACCGCTGCCTACTGGCAGGACTTGATGGCACCGCTGCGGCCGGGCGACCAATACAACCTTTCCTGTACTGGAAACGTCAATCCCTTGATAAACACGACCGGCGCGCCGCCGGCGTTCACTACGGACCCGCTCCTGGCGGCCTACGATCTGTATAGCTGCTTCACCTACAACGAAACCACGGCTCTGTCCGCTCTCGACTATGCAGGCTCCGACTTCAACTCCAATGGTACGGGTGGGATTGCCGGCATGCTGACGGGTGGAACCGGATGCGGGTATGCGAACTGCCCGCTTAATTATTACCCCACCATCTTGGGAGCGAACGCTTTCTTCAACAGCCAGTTCCACTCGCTCTATGCCTGGCGATCGATTGCCAACGCGAACTACAACGCACTGCAAGCCAGCTTGCGGAAGGCGATGGGGCATGGGGTGCAATTCGACGTCAACTACACCTACTCCAAGGCCATTGATCTCTCCTCCAGCGCGGAAAGAGTGGGACCATGGAACGGTGTCGCCCAGGGCAGCAACATCGTCAATTCCTGGGCTCCCAACCAGCTACGCGGGGTCTCGGACTTTGACACTACCCATCAGTTCAACATGAACTTTATCGCCGAACTGCCCTTCGGCAAGGGCAAGCCGATTGGCGGCAATATCGGCGGCTTAGCCAACTCGATCATTGGCGGCTGGCAGCTTTCGGGGCTGGCTCGCTGGACCAGCGGGTTCCCGGTCAGTATCAACAACGGCAGCACCTGGCCCACGAACTGGCAGTTGGAGGGCGATGCTACACAGATTGCTCCGGCGCATACCGCAGTTACGGAACAGAACCCGACTTACAGCAATCCCAGCATGTTCCCGAATCTGTTCCCCGACCCGCTCGGAGCGACCGGACTTGGCGCCTTCCGGCATGACTACCCCGGCGAGGCGGGAACACGCAACCCGCTTCGTGGCCCCGGCTTCGCCGGCTTGGACGCGGCGCTTGCCAAGAGCTGGAAAATGCCCTATGCGGAATCGCACGTCTTGAAATTTCGCTGGGAAGTGTTCAATGTGCTGAATCACACCGAGTTCGACGTGGCCACGATCACGAATGGGATTGACCAATCCGGATCGTTCGGTGCTTTCAGCGGTGTACTCACCAACCCGCGCGTAATGCAGTTTGCGTTGCGGTACGAATTCTAACTGGCAGGCAAGGTCTTCATGCGGGGCGGAGAAATCCGCCCCGTCATTCTTGCCGAACGGACTGCCCGCGCCAATATCGTTGCGGAAGCACCGGCGCTCTCGACACGAGACATTATCCCAGCGGCGAGTCGCTCATGCGGAAGCGGGTGCGGACGTGCTCGGAGATGAGTTCGATTGCCGGCCGGTTCTTGACCGGATCGGCCTGCGCCAGATATTTCATCGCTTCGATCAGCAGGCGCTGCCCATCCACGTAACGCGGATCTGAGGTGCGCTCTCGGCGCTTATTTCCCAGCTTAGGAGGGACTGTAATCGTAAAAACTTTGGCCATTGAAAATGAACCCAACTGAGGTGGGGTCAGTATATCGTCCCAAGTGCAATTCTGATCACACCTTCTTGTTCTTTATATTCAACAACTTAGCCGCCAGGTGAAATTGTCTGCGTCTTGCTCGTGGTCTTCAGCCGAAAAACGCTGTCGGCGATCTTGTCGTTTACCCGGATCGAGGAATATTTGGTCAGATGATAGTCGCCTTGCGGGTCAAAGAATTGCTGCTGCACAGCGATTCCTTTGTCGAGGTCGATCCAGAGCAGAATCTGCTGGAAGTTGTTGCGGACCCTCTGCGATTTCGGGACTAGCTGGAGCTTTGCCGCAGTCACGCCATTGATGGTCTCTGCCCCGATGTAAGTCACGTCGAAGGTATTCAGCAAATCTTGCCCGCTGCCTCCGAAGCCGAGCACCAGGTAACTCTCAAAGTCCGCCTTGTTCTTGCCCAGGTCGTATTCGGTGACCTGGTCGAGCTTGGGCTGATAGAGGCGGATTGTGCCCCCGCTGAACAGCACATACTTGGGCTCAGGTTTCATCTCCGCCGCGCTCGGTCCTATCTTCTTAACTTCCGCCATCATCTCGATGTCCTTGCCGTTGCGGCGGTAGTAGATGGTGCCGGACTCGACGTCGTCGACTTCCTGGATGACTTTTTCGTACGTGTTCCATTCGAATTCGGCCTGGGTGGTGCGGAAACTCGCGGCCGTTGCATCCATTTTCTTGAGAACCGATTCCAGACTGCTGGAACTGGCCGAATCGGCAGGCTTCGGCGGAGGAACGCCCCGGTGCAGCAGGCCCCACACGAGCGCGATAGGCAAGATAAATGCGAGATTCTTCATTAGTGCTTGCGGATCTGGCCGTTCTCACTGGGAACTGACTACTGACAACTGGCAACTGAGTATTACTACTCCCGCTTCACGACCACTTTGTACCTCTGCACGCGCCCCTTGTCGTCGGAAACTGCCTCGTAGCTGACGATCGCCACCGCGCCTGAGATCGGCTCGATGATGCGCCGCAACTGCTCGCGCACGGAATGATCGTCGCCCGGCGAAATGGCGCTCGCTTCGACCTGGTAGAGCAGATTTCCCTGGGCGTCGGTCGTGACCACTACATCGGTTGGATGTGGATTGCGCGCGATCGGTTTGTCGTTGAAATCGATCACGCGGGGAGAGAAGAAAATGAAGATCAGGATCAGCGTGACCATGATGTCGTAGTGCAATGTGCCACGCTCATACTGCCACAAAATGTATCCGCGAATTGTTCGCCAGATGGAATTCATCGGCAGGGGCGCGCCGTGCGCGGTCGTCGTCACTTCTGCTCTCTGCAAGTGTACTAGCTCCTGGCTTCCGGCTTCTAGCTATTACCTTGTCCGGTCGTGGCTCAGTTCCTTGGCCCCACACAAGCGTTTGTCATTCCGAACCGGCTTCAGCCGGTGAGGAACCTGCTGTCCCCGGCCCGTCGCTCAGAACTTCTTCGGCGTAATGCGATCCGTCCCGATGTACCCGCGCAGCGCTTCAGGAATCACCACGCTTCCATCCGCCTGCTGATAGTTCTCCACAATCGCAACCCAGGTGCGGCCGACCGCTAACCCGCTGCCGTTCAGCGTGTGCACCAGTTCTGACTTGTTCTTACCCTCCGGACGGTAGCGAATATTCGCCCGCCGCGCCTGGTACGACTCGAAATTGGAACACGATGAAATTTCGCGAAACAACTGCTGCCCCGGCAGCCAGACTTCGATGTCATAGGTCTTGGCCGCTGCCGCCCCCATGTCGCCGGTCGACAGCGTGACCACGCGGTAATGCAGGCCCAGTTTCTCGAGAACTTCCTCGGCATCGTGGGTCAGCTTCTCGTGCTGCTCGTAGGAGTTTTCCGGCCGCGTGAACTTCACCAGTTCCACCTTCTGAAACTGATGCTGCCGGATGATGCCGCGCACATCTTTCCCGTACGATCCGGCCTCGCTGCGAAAACAGGGAGTATAGGCGGTCAGCGAAATGGGCAGCCGCGCCTGGTCCAGGACTTCGTCGCGATACAGATTCGTGACCGGGACTTCGGCGGTGGGAATCAGCCACAGATCCTTTTCGCCGTGCGGCACGCGGAACAGATCCGCCGCGAATTTCGGCAATTGGCCGGTGCCATACATGGAATCGGAATTCACCAGATACGGCGGCAGAACTTCGGTGTAGCCATGCTCGCGGGTATGCAGGTCGAGCATGAAATTCGCGAGCGCGCGCTCGAGTTTCGCCCCTAGATCCCAGTACACGGCGAAACGCGCGCCGGTAAGCTTAACGGCGCGTTCCAGGTCGAGGATGCCGAGTTCCGGACCCAGGTCCCAGTGCGGCTTGGGAGTGAAATCAAACTTGGGCGGCGTGCCCCAGCGGCGTACTTCGACATTATCCTCGGCGCTCTGACCCACGGGCACGCTCGCGTGCGGAAGGTTGGGGATGCCCACCAGGATTTCGCGCAGGCGGGCGTCGAGGTCGTCGGCAGTTTTTTCCAGCGTCTGGATCTGCTCGCGCAGTTCCTTGCTCTGTGCCATGGCCGCGCTGGCGTCCTGTCCGGACTTCTTGAGCTTGGCGATGTCTTCCGAAGCTCGATTGCGCTGGGCCTTGCGCGTTTCGGTCTCGGTGATGGCTTGCCGGCGCTCGGTGTCCAGCGCGCGGAAGTCCTTGAGCACCGCGGCCGGGTCCAGGCCGCGCTGGCGCAGCTTTTCTTCCACCAAGGGAAGGTTTTCGCGGACAAAATTCAGATCGAGCATGGGAACTCAATACTTTATCGGAAAGGAGGTAGGGAATGCACGCCTGGGGGTGAAGACACTCTGCCAAACCTGTCGAGAATTGTGTGAACTTTGAATCGATTGGTGGGATAATCAGAGGCAAGAGGGGTTCATCTATGGCTGAAAATCGGCATCCCGGTATCAGCATGCAGCTGCCTGTCGGGGCAGGATTTATTGGGCTCGTCTTCACTGTCGGCTGTGCGCTGATTTTCTTTCTGGCCCTCCCCGAGTTGTGGTATTTCGTCGCCTTCAGCGCAGTCCTTGGGATCGGGGTTGCGATCCTGCTTCGTCTGGTCACCCGGCACCGGTCGGAACGCTCGAAGCCGCTCTCGATTTTGTCCGTGAATGAAAAGACTGAAGGCGCGGCCGTCCAGGAGCACGATGGAGGACGCAACCGGTTCCACGCCCAGCCAAGGTTCTGCTCGTCATAGCCGTTTCGGGCCCTCGCCGATACTGACAGTTGACTGGCGAACCGCGCCAGCACCTAATGTCCTGTAACTGAAGTTATATAAACAAATAGGTTGCCCGTACGTCTAAGATGGGGAGGAGATCTTAGATGCGAACTGGGCGTCCCGTGGCGGAGTTGATCGTGAGTGCAGAGGAACGAGCCA
>Ga0187872_10002456_pt1 | contig 16311 bp, 28 predicted proteins | sample June2016WEW_16_4_FD_132973 | JGI IMG/M metagenome (GOLD analysis project Ga0187872, IMG submission 132973) | Peatland microbial communities from SPRUCE experiment site at the Marcell Experimental Forest, Minnesota, USA - June2016WEW_16_40 | ecosystem: Environmental > Terrestrial > Soil >...
CCGAACAAGTGCCTTCGACCCGACAAATTCAAGCCCATGTATTCCAAGGAGGAGCTTGCGGCTCAGTTCGCCGCCGAGCTTCGTGACCCGGGGGTCCTTCTCAGGGACTACCGAGATGTGGTAGTATTCTTTTGGGTGCTTGGTGCGTTCGACGAAGAAAAACGAGTAGATGAGGAGATTGTAGCCAATGTGGAGACAAGGGGACAAAGAGCCATTTCTAATCCTAGTTCTGATTCCAGTTCTGTGCCTGTCGATAGTGGTGCTGGCGACGGTGGTCTGGACGCAGAACCAAATTATAACAAAGCAGGGAGCAATTACTCATCTGTTGATGCAGGACAACATGTCATACATGGCACGAGTGGCGGAAGACGAACGAGTCTATCACCGACTCGACCAAGCCCTTCAAACCTGTCAGGCCAAGCTAAGGGGGCGGAATAGTCTCGAAGGTAAGCACTCGCCCAAGCCCTGATGGAATTGGTTAAGAACATCCCGTTGCTCATGGAGAAGGTGGACGCCCTCTATGAGGATGCGTTCAAACGCGGGAAACCCTTCACCAAACTGGGTATCACTCGGGACAAGATTATCTCCGAGCGCGGCTGGAATCCCGCCGCTAGTTTTATTGACGCTAACTTTGATCGGATACTGACCGAACTCAAGATCGCATACATCCCCAAGATCATGGTTCCCGGGCCGATGTTCGTGTTTCCCATCATGGACACGGAGGGGGAGTATAACTACGCCCAGACCAAGCCCCTTGAAGGCAGCGTATACTACAAGGAGGGCAGGAAATACTACAGGCTGGGCATCGAGCCTATTGGCCCGCAATGGTTGGGAAACAGCCTACACACCATCCGAACCATCGTTGAAACAGGGATTGCAGGGTTGGTCGAGGGTCCGTTCGATCTTTTGGCGTGCCGTCTTCTTGTCCCTGAATTCCCCATGTTATGTCCCCTGACAAAGAAAATTGGCAAAGAACACCAAGCCTACCTCAGGATGCTCGGCATTCGTACTCTTTACTTCATGTACGATAATGAAATAGATGGCGGGTTCGCCGCCGCACGTAATCAATCGCGGGACCTTCGTACTGTGATGAATTGCCAAAATCTCCCTTGCCCCGCCGCCGACCCTAGCAAGGCCCTTGAAAACTACAACACCGCCCAGCAACTTAAAACCCTACTAAAGGGTTTGCTTTAATTCGCATTTGGTATTATTCTAGTGTGAGGGGGACGATGATGGCAACGTCTAGGAAGAAGTCGGCAAAACGGAAAGCGAACTTCGCAGAGAAGCAGAAAGAGATGTGCAGGCTGTTCAACGATCATGACGCCTGCCTGATTGATGACTTACGTCGCGAGTTCGATGCCCTCCTCATGGTGCCCCTGACGCCTAGAGACATCAAGCTGACGTTTGAGAAGGCCGTGGTAAAGGTCGCCGCTACCCGTAGTTTGCCAATACGCAGCGGGTTCGGGGCAGATGCAAAGTTAGTGTGCCCGGGCTGCAACCATGATCCTCATAAATCTAATTGTGTTGCGCCAGTGATTGACGCTGCGGGCAATGTGGATTGGTGCCAATGTGGGACACATTTCGTGCGGTTGGTCTCGGCGGCTGAGAAAGCACTGACAGAAGCACGGGCGAAGTTGAATTTGGCGATTGTCTACATGACGCAAGAGGCCGCGTTCGGTCTGTATATTACGTTCCCACCCGAAGTTCAACATCTGGCTGATAAAAGGATCGGGGACCTGACAGCGGCGGAGTGCAATCGGTTGGCTAAAGCTGGCATGAAAGCCCACCACAAAGCATTGGGGTTGTGATGGTGTTAAGTTTCGACAAACCGAAGAAGCTTCGTTCAGCGGACGAGCACGCCGAGATGTACTCGTCCGATGCTTACGTGGACGGCACTTACGTCCCCAACATGTCCGAGAAGGACAAGCTGAAGTGGAAGGCGAAACATATCAGCGGCGATGATCCGCGCATCGAGATTCGCAAGACCGTATCGGGCGTTGATCCGACCCTTGCGAAAAAATACGCGAATCGAGGCTACACGTGTGCTGGAACCTGCTCCGCACAAGTTCTCGTCATCGTCCGCAAAACAGGCGTCGTAATGTCAGGCAATGGTCGTATGGTGTTTGACAACAAGACATGGGATGAACTGGGGCAAGCCGTGGTAGAGGCCCAGAGATTACTAACAATGTGCGGATTACCCGTACCGAAACGAGGAGGTAGCCGTGGGCGTTGATACGCACAAAGTCGAAGTCGTTGGCGTCAGTCTGGAGCCGCACCCAGACCCGGAAACCACCGCCCTGTCCATCGTGCGGGTCTACAATTTCGTGGTCGTGGTGAGGACGGAGGACTGGCAGGGTGTGACCAAGGCCGCATACGTGCAACCCGACTCCGTGCTGCCCGACAAGCCTGAGTACCGCTTCATGAAGGAAACGATGAATATCCGCAAGGAGCGGGATGACATCGAGAAGTTGTATGCTGAAAAGCAAATTTCTCTCGATGAGAAAGACTGCCGTCTAGAGGCCCTTGAAGATAAAATCGCCGCCAACACCAAGTACCTGCGTGTGGGCGTGAAAAAGCTTCGTGGCGTCATGAGCATGGGGATGCTGCTCCCCGCCCCTGAGGGCACGGAAATCGGTCAGGATGTTGCGGAACTGATGGAAATCGGCCACTACGAGCCTCCGACAATGGATGAGATGGAAGCCAGCCGCAGGCACGCTGGACTCGACGTGGCATCGCCGCCAGCAGGAGTCTACGCCCCCTCCTATGACGTGGAATCGGTGTACAAATACGCTGGTTTGTTCGAACCGGGCGAGTTGGTCTACGTGACCGAGAAGATCGACGGCCAGAATGCCCGCTTTGTCGCTACGGCGGGAAACAACGAGAGCTACGTCGAGCGCACCGAAAGCGGGCGCGTGCTAATGTGCACCAACGTGGACATGCACGCGGGGTCTCGCAACGAGTGGAAGAAGAAAGAAGGCGGCTCCAACTGGTGGAGGGTGCAGGATCAGAACCCGTGGATTCCCAAGTGGTGCTACGACAATCAGGAGCAAGTGCTGTACGGAGAATCATTTGGCTGGGTTGCCAACCTCAAGTACGGATCAAAGCAAGGTCAGCTCTGGTTCCGCGCATTTGATATTCTGAATGGAACTGAGTGGATGGATGCCGAGCCCTTCAGGGCGACTTTCGCTCCCGACCAGCGTGTGCCTGAATTGGGCATCATGCCGTTCGATTTCGAGAAACTCCAGAAGCTCGCTGACGGGCCGTCCCTCATCAAAGGGGCGAACCACATGCGCGAGGGGATTGTCATCAAGCCGCTCAAGGAACGTCGCCATTGGAAGCTCGGGCGGGTCTTCGTCAAGATGGTTGGACTGAATTATCTTGAAAAAGCAACTCGATAAAACCTAGATTTTGAGTATCTTAATGAAGGGGGTTCCTTCGTTTCGATGCCGCCATTCTTCATTTATGCTTTGAAAGACCCGCGTACCGACGAAATACGGTATATAGGGCAAACTTCCGTTGGAATGGCCCGTCCATTGGCTCATGCATTGCCGTCTACGCTGAAAAGACGACCCGCACATTTTAGGAACTGGGTGAATTCCATGAAAGTATCGGGATGCACTTACACTGTACACGTCCTAGAAGAATTCCTTAATCCTGAGCCGTTAAATGGTGCGGAAATGCGGTGGATAGCCTTTCTACGCTCTCAGGGAGCCCGCCTTATCAATTACACAGATGGAGGGGGCGGGATTCGCGGATTTCACCTTCCAGAAAAGGCGCGTCAAAAGATAGCGGATTCTAACCATAGACGTAAGGGTGAGAAACGTAACTTCACACCTTCAGAAGCCCAGATAGCCGCCGTTCGTGCCGCACAACCAAAAGCAGCAGCCGCCAGACGTGGGATACGCCCATCCGAAGCCGCTATTGAGGCACTCACGAAATTTGCTCGATCCCCAAGGAGTCCTGAACATCGGGCTCACATTGCGGCTGCACTCAGGAATAAAAAGAAATCCGCTGAACACGTTCGTAATTCCATACTGGCTAAACAGCGGAATCGTCAAATGCTTGCGTCCACTGGAAAGTAGTGATAGAATAGGAACATCATGGTTATCGAAGGTTCCGTAAAATCCAAAGGCTTCAAACGTGGCATCGATAAAAAGATCGCTGCCGCACTCGGTGTCGATCCCTGTTTGACCAATATGGTCGGTAGGCTCGAACTCAATGCCACACGGCCATCTGACTTTGCCATCCTCAGGGAACTCTATTGGGTGTTCATGGGCGGTGAGTACAGCGGCGGGGGCTCCATCACTATCACCAACGCCAAGGGTGAGAAGTGCACCTACACGAGTCCGACCAAAGAGGAACTCAAGAAGCTTGAAAAACCGGTGGAGGTGAACTAATGGGACTCCAGCAGATAGCCAACCAGTATCACGCCCACGCCAACAAGATTGCTCGCAGGCGCGTTGATAAGAATGGCCAACTCCCCGCTCGCTATATGCGGGCTGTGGAATACTACCGTGACTGTGCGGCCAAAGTCTCAGCTTTGATCCTTCCCGAGGATGTCCCCGTCGAGATGACGTGGCAGCTTGAGGACGAACAGGCTGCATTAGCACCCGCTTCCAAGGTCACTACGCGGGACAAGGCGGCAACCCCACAGGAACTCTTGAAAAAGGCAAACTCATGAAAATCAAAATTGACGCTGGCGATTGTCGCCCCATACGGTTTAAGCTGGTTGACATGGAGACGGGCGAGAAGCTCGGCCTTGTGCAGGAAGCAACATTGGAAGTCACCGTCACGGGTTCGAGGCTGCGGTTTGTTACGCAGGTTATCGATTATCCAGTTGATGGGTCGGGCACCGCCACCTATGGCCCAAAGGTCATCAGCCCGTGGCTAACGGGGAAGTACGCCAGCGATGGCGAGTTGTATTATTTTGAAGGGGAGTAATCATGTTTGGACGCGGCAATTGGGCAGTATTCGGCATCAAAAAATCCACGGAAGATACGTTTGTCGCGGGTCTCGATGGCTTCCACGATCTTAGTCAAGAAGTCGCCGTTGCGGTAGCCAAGAGAGACAAAGTACCGACGTTTGGTATCAACCCCTTTGCACAACCTCGCTCGGATGAATTGACAAACGTAACCAACACAGGGTTCAAATTAAGCGATCACGCCTACGGATTCTGGCTTTGCACGAACGATCAGAAGGACGTGACCCACGCCGCCTCGAAGAAAGAGCAGATTGCCTATGACGAAATGGGCAAGCCCTTCAAATTCCTGAATAAGGATGAGAAGAAGGCTGTTGAGACGGCGGTTACTTCTACCGCTGTTGTCGAACGTAAGCAGTTTCCCGTGCTTGTAGACTTTGAGCATGAGCTGGTTTATATCGAAGCCACAGCCGAGGGAGACGTAGAGATCGCCCAAATCATCTTGCAAAAGCTCGGGGCTGAAACCTTCGCCGTTGCGTGGCAATTCGGCGGTTACGATTGGGTGACCAAATTCCTCAACATCGTCAACGAAAAGACAAAGTTCATCGAAGAAATGACGGAGCGTGCCGAGGAACTTCACCGTTTTCGTAGGGACGAGATCGAGAAGCTCGACGACAAAATGATGGAAAGCATCGTCAGCAACTTCTACGCTTTGAGTGAGTTGGATACAGGTCACTGGTGCGGCCTCACCACACCCGCCCGCATCCGCCTATACAAGCCCACCGATGCCATTGGGACAGCGGGGGCCAGTCTGACGTTTAGCCTGCTGCGACTCTCTGAGGATTCAGAAGTAGCTGCGTCAAACGTGGTCTTCCAATCCCTCGAATCCAAGTACATTAAGAAAACGGATAGCGAGAAGCAAATCCGCAAGGATATGTTCACCCTCGACCTGAACGATAACATCAATCTGCTGGATGCGGGCGCGGCGTTGCTACGTGGTTTCGACTTGCCGGGGTTCAAGAAAAACCTTAAGACCACGGCGAAAGCCCAAACTTCCCCGTTGGAGATTTCCGATTACTGGAGACTTTGGCTCGCGGATATACATTGGGCAATCGCCACTTTCGTGGATAACGTGACCGAGACCCTCGGCCTTGACAAGAAAAAGTTTGGCCTGCTTCCCTTTGTGGAAGAAGAGACGAAAAGAGAAACCGTGGAGGTCGAATGAAACCCCAAGACATGGACCAAGAGAAGCTCCTCAACTGGATGAAGGCATACCTTGAGCGGTCGAAGGCCAGCCTTGAGGCAAGCCGCGAGTCGTTCTACGATGCCGTCAATGACGGTGCCGACATTCTGGCGGAGGAAATCCTGAAGAACATGGTCATCAAGCAGGACATTTACGCAACGCTCCTCACGGAACTTCTGGAAGCCGAGGAATACCAGAGGGTGTTGCTGGCCGTTCAGAAAATGGCCGAGGGCGCACCCGAGGCGTAAATGTTCGAACCGCACCTAAATTGGTCTCCTGAGCTTAACCAAGCTCACGCAGAGAGTGAGCTTCAGGGCGGGTGCGACCTGACCAAGCTACCTGTCGGTGGGCGGGTAGTTGTGCAGACCAAGAACACGAGATACGAAATCGAGAAGCTTGAAGATGGCTTCACGATTCAGGGTAACGCGAGGTTCTGTCCCGTACCCACAAAGGGCAACATCGTAGGCTCCTTGTATGCACGCGAGGGTAGCATGATCCGTGCTAAGTTCATCGGTCGCGGCATGTTCATGGAGTTCACTACTGTGGATCATCCGCAACGAATCGTGACTTCCGAGATCAAGGAAGTTGAAGAGCTATGAAGTTTGCAATCGAACCCGTGCACGTGCGGAAGGACGGCAAGACAGACCTCCACGTTGAAGCTTACGAGGGCAAGGACGAGGCGAGTCGTGTCGCCTCATTTTACGTGCAGGCGGTAGATGAGTCCAAAGGCTGGATGGCGGTTCTCCAGCAGATCGTGGAGAAAGCACCGGATTGCTGTCAGGATTTCGCCGTCACCCATGCTCGTTGGACGAAGGAAGGTATGCCGTACAGTCGGCGGATGAGTGAGTGGGTTGAGCACTGCCCGCATCATCTGGGTATCGGCTTTCCCGCGTACCATGTGGCAACATTGTGCCGCACGCATTCGACCAAAGAAGAGCGAATGTTTGAGTGCACATATTGCGGCTGTGTATTCCCAGAGAGTAGAGGAATCGAGGTTGATCGAAGATGAGTGAAACTTTTCCCCGTGTCGGAGTAGCGACCATCGTAATCAACGTGGGGCATAACGTCCTGCTGGGACGCTCCACCAAAGAACAAACCAAGGGCCAATGGATCATCCCGGGCGGCAAGATCGAGCCGTTCGAGAGCATTCAGGAAGCCTCCACCCGCGAGATCAAGGAAGAGACGGGCATCGAGGTCGGCAATCAGGAGATGCTTTTCCTCTCCGAGAAGGTCAACCCGCCCGACGAGCACCGCATTGTGATCTACGTGAGCGGACAGGCTACGGGCGGTGTGTTGCGCTCGACCTTCACCGAAGAAGACGAACTGAGCGAAGTCCGTTGGGTGGACCCCCGCGATCTCGGCTTCTACCAGCATGAGATGAGCGATATGACCATCGACGCCTTCATGAAGTACAGCATGGTACTGAGAGCGAAAGCGGCTCACCAAGTCCAGCAGATGGCACAGCAGAAGCAATCTGAGGGGAATGCCTGATGTACACCCCAGTCACCGACCTTATCGTGCAAGAGATCAAGTGGTGCGAAACTCATCCCGGAATCAGCGGCAAGGGCGAGGAGTTTGAGAAGGCATTTATCAAAGGGCTCGAACAGGCACGCGGCCTAGCCGAGCATTTCGAGAAAGCACAGGCATCGGTGCCGTTCCATGTCGAGGAGTACGATTGAAAATCGCTGTCACAAAGCGGCAGGCGAAATGGGCTGACGAAGCTGCTCAACGCGGGAACGTCCTCAAGATCAATTTGAAGACCATGCGAATTGAGGAAGTCCCCAAGGAGAAGAAATGAATCCGACGAAACGAGCGTTTGAAAGTCTCCTGAATGCTTACGTCCAGTGTGGCGGTGATCCAGAGACCCTCATACAGGAACTCACCGCAGAGAAACCCGCTCCGATGGGTGCTGATGAGGCTGATTTCTTCAAACGGTTGGAAGATCAAATGGGGGAATCATGTTGACCTACAAATATGTTGACGATGGGTGGTATTGCGAGGGCTGGTGGGTGTTTGACGGTGAGAGACGGTACGCCGACGCGCACTCGGAAGCTCAAGCTAAGGAAATCTGTGACTCTGTGAACCTAATCCGTAGGCTCGGTCAGCGGATTTATGAAGTAGCTCAGGCAGAGGGTTTGACCAATGGCTGATTCAGTCTTCTGTCGGTGGATGACCAAAACAAAGGAAAATCCGCAGGGCACGGATTGCACTGCCCACCTGTGTGAGGGGAGAATTTTCGAATGCCCGTACAAGAACGCACATCACGCCCAAACCGCAAAGTTCGCCTGCATGGACTACGAGCCGCTCGTCCAACTGGCGGCGGCATGAAGGATCGCGAGCTTTTTAAGGCGTGCACATCCCAATGCATCTGGTGCCTAGAGCAGTGGCCTATCAAGACGACGGGCGGGCACATGCTTCACGTTGGCCCATTCACTCAGGACAAACAACTCTTCTCGACCGTCTGCAAGGCGGAATCGATTCGTCAGGCATTTGAATACGTCGGCTACAAAGGCGGCAAGGAGAAGGTCTGGAAAGCCCGTAAACCTACCATCCTGCGGCAGAAGATCAACGCTTATTATGCCGACAACAAGAAAAACGGCGGTTTGGGCATGGTGATGGATAGCCCGAGGAACCGGAGCTTCTGGCGTTCCGGGATTGAGGCAACGTTGACTGTCGCGGAGTGGCCAAAGTGGATGCGAAGGGACGAGGATACACCCCCTGAGAGGCTAAAGGACTGCCGCGATAAACTCAGATTTTTCGACGAACTGGATTACTGGACTCGGAAGGAATGCACTGAAGGTCTCCAATACCGCCCGCACATACCCGCTAATGGCAACATGCCTATACCGACATGCAACGGCAGTTTCGGCTGCACGACATGCTGGGGACGGTATGAAGTGGCTTACCACAAGATGTCCGAGAAGTGGTGTGATTAAGCATAAGGAGGTTTGGAATGGGTAGTCCATCAGAATTCAATAGGCGGCAATGGCTCGCTGACAATCCACATCATTACATACCGTCTGGGGACGAAGATTCACTGGAAGAAAACGATATCCGTAATCAGGCGTTGGAAGACGCCGCCAACGTCGTAGAAACCGTCGAGGTAATCCACGGCGACCAGTACGGGACGTGGCTCGGGGTATCGGAAGACGCTTCCGCTTTAGCCGCCAAAATCAGGAATATGAAGAAATGAATCCGTTCGAAATGTGCGAGCATTGTCCCCACCCAACGGTTGAGGAATTCTGCACTTTTCACCATCTGGTTGAGCTTCTCGGTGAACCCAAACCCAAAGAGGAACCGTGGCTTAAGCCCCCAAAGACGGGGCTTGGTCGATTTGCCTTCTGCCTCATCGCCGAACTGATTTCGTTCTTCGTCATCGCATCCAACTTCCGAGCCCTCGCGAGGGGGCTATACGTTTGGACAGGTGTAACGGATGGGCTGTGCGTCCTTCAAAGTATGCTCATGACTAAGCTCATGATCGAGAACGTGAAAATGCGAGACTGGTGGTCAATCACAGGATTTACCCTTGGGGGCATGTGCGGCTCCCTGCTATCCATTTTCGTAACCAAGCATCTTTGGGGCAGTTAGGGTATTATAGGGTATGAACCTCATCGCCCAACGTCCGACTGAATGGAACGCCGTCGTCGGACAGCCGCGTGCGGTCAGGGTTCTCCAAGCCATCCTCAACAACAAGCATCTGATGCTCAGGGGTTTCCTCCTCTACGGCTTCATGGGCGTCGGCAAGACCACTACCGCTTACCTGTTGGCCCGCGCCCTTATGTGCAAGGGCAAGGACCCCCTCGGCTGTGGCAAATGTGATTCCTGCCTTACGATAGCAGAAGGCGGAATTGATGCTCACCCCGACTTTAAGGAAGTTGACGCTGCCCTATACTCGGGAGTGGACAACGCCCGCGAGATCATGGAACTCTGGGGCACCCAAAACCCCAATTACGGTGCTTGTCGGGTTGTAGTGGTCGATGAGGCCCACCGTCTTAGCTCCGAGGCTTGGGATGTGTTTCTCAAGCCGCTGGAACAAGGTAACTTCCGCACGCTCATCGTCTTCGTTAGTAATAAGGCGGATAGCATCGCGGGCACCATCCGCAGCCGTTGCACCCAGATTCCCTTCGAGCTGGTCCATCCGGACACCGTTGTCGGCCTGCTGGCGAATGTCGCCACTCGAAATGACATCACCTACGAGTTGGACGCCCTACGCTTGATCGCCCGCTGCACCAAAGGCATTATCAGGGATGCCGTCAATATCCTCGGCTCGGCTGCCGCCCTTGGATTGGTGAGTATCGAACACGTCAAGCTCGTTCTCGATACGAGCCTCGAAGATGAGTGCATTAAGCTCATGCAGGCAATCGCGGCGAGGGACCGTGAGACAGCTATTCGGCTGGCGGACGAGGTTGGAAGGAAGGCCCGTCCCGCCAAAGTGATTGAGATGATGTTCAGCATTTACGGTAGGGCGGTCTTCGCCGAGGCCGACCCCGACCTTTCGATGATCTACGTAGGGCTGCCGGAAACGAGCGACGTAACCTCCCTGTTCATCAAATGGGCGACGACACCCCACCTACCGTCTAATGTCATGCCCTTGGTCGCTGACGAGTTCCTGAGGCTCCACACTACCCCAGCGGGTAGGAAGGCTCACCAGCGGGCTCAGACGGGGCGTGGCGAGGCTGCTGGCGTTACGGCGAGCACAATTCATGACCTAATGCGAGCCGCACCGCCCGAGGGGGTAGCCCCCGAGGATATTCCTCCCGTCCCCCACCTTGAGTTGAAGAAAGTGGAAGCTCCCGAAGATGTTGCGGCATTCCTTGGTGAACCCGAACCTACGCTCGACGGTCCCGTGAAAGACATGGTAGAAGTGGCTGCCAAGGGCATCCCCGTTGAAGAGGTTGAAGACGAATCCACCCCCGAGCGGCATGTTTTTGTACCATCTGGCGATGAGGAGTACGAAGATGAGCCAATGTGATAATGACAATGACGAAGGAATGAGTGACGAAGGGGTGTGGCTCTCGTGCGAAATCATCGATTCTCTGACTGAACTTGTCGGAGAGAAGATCACGCCCGCTTTGATACAGACCGTCGAGGACATCTGCCTCTCGCACCTGCGAGAGCACGGTGTCTATGAATCTCAGGGACTTGACGAGCTTCTAAAGCAGATGGCACGAAGGGCAAAACTTAAATTTCCTCAGTAATATTGAGAAAATCCACACAATTCGTTGAGTGGAAATGTGGTGATTCTCCCATCGTTATTGGCAAAATCCAGACTCATCTCGATAATTTCAGAAAAACTTTCATTTCCGCAGCCCTCAGTAGGAGGCTTCGGCCCAATGACTTCTTCATACACAACACCCAGAATTTACACCATTAAGAAACCCAAACCACCCAAACACCTACCCACCCTCAGAGAGGCTCTAACCGATAAAATGCTGATGGGGCTTTGTGACGGCAGCGGCGATTTCGGTCGCTATGGCACTCTTCAATACGACATAGGGAACGCCCTCCTCACACAACTCTCGCAGACCCCGCTCTCCAAAGTGATCGGGCGTCTTTTATTGAAAGACCGCTTCCCTGTATTCGGTAAGGATGGTGATTCTTTCACGAAGAAGCCCGTGGGCTATAATGATCCTCGCAAACGGGTGACGATTCCATGCTTCGATGTTGTGGCTTGTCCCGCCGTTCCCGCCGACGTTTTCAAGGAACACAGGGTCGAAGAAATTCGAGGTATCATTCAAGAATCGATAATGGCGATAGGGCGTGCTGAATTGGACTACTTCCACTCCTTGTTGGATGCAGTCGCCGAACTCGGTGCGGTTTACCCGAAGATCAGCGCGAAGGGACAGATCACACCCGGTGTGATATTCGACGCGATGGCGGTTATAGAGCACAAAGGATACATACCCACCGCCATTTTTCTAGACTACGCATCGACTTGTATGGTTGACGAAGGTGGCACGCTGGGCAACGTTCCTGTGATTAGTTTCCCCTACGAATGCCCCCGTCCCGAACCTGAGTTGACGCACACGACGGATCGTGGCAATGCTTACATCTTCGGCCAGCCCAAAAACCCCCAGCTCGCCAATGCTCTTCTTGTTCACAATAATTCGAAGTTCCGCATCAAGGGCAATTATGAACGTGGGAAGCGTCTGTGGGAATGGGAAGAGCCCGTGGAATTAAAGCTGTCGGAGAATGTCGGTTTCCTCTGTGGTGCGGCGTGCTCGTTGAAAATCACCAGTGGTGAAGAGGTTCCTGCCATCAAGCCATCCAAGAAGCCGCGCATCCGTGCCTACGTCATCGGTGAGGAGGGCGATGCGGTCGTCTCAGTCCTCTGAGTCTTCCGCATTCTTCCGCTTCCACCGATTTTTGCGGGCGTCGGCTAACTGATCTGGGTTGTAAGCTCTTTTGGTTGTGTATTTTAGAGCGGCCTCCAGTAGGAAGTCCACTTCCGCCGTCTCTTCCGCTAATTTCCGTTTGCGCTCTTGGAGCCGCTCGATTGCCGTTTGATATATGCCCACCAGACGATTTTACTATGATTCTCATAAAAAATCCATCTGATTGTCATAAAACCTAGTATTAAGGGGTATGGTTCTTGAATACGGCCCTGTAGAGAAACTCAAAGATACTAAGTGGTTTATGGCGGAACTCAGGTCAGACAAGACCGTCGAGCCCACCATGAAACGGCTGGGAAGAGAAGTCGGGGGGATATTCCGCAGCGAGCCCCTCGAAGTCTTCATCCCCGTTCAAAGACGCGATTTGGATGTCTTCGAACTCGGCACAGTGCAGTACATATTTGTTCGAAGCACCAGTTTTCCCGCCCTATTGCGCCTCAAACAGATCACGGGCATTTGCGGTTTAGTAACGGAAGGCGACTGCAACCGTCCGTCTAAGTCCATCGCCGTAGAGGATGCCTACGTGCAGAGTCTCATCGCTCAAGCAGAAAGGGAGCACCGCGAGCGGGCTGTTGGGATCGAGATCGGCGGCTTTGTCCGCATCCTGAACGGTGAGTGCCGGGACTTCTGTGGCGTCGTGGAGGTCATTGGCGACGGCTCCGCGATGGTCAAGATCACCCTCCGCACCAAGTACATCATGCAGGAAACCCCCATCCGTAATCTCTTGAACCTGAACCACGTCCCCGAGGCTCTGCGGGTTTACTACTACGGCCCGATGGTTCAGGGACTCGTGGACGAACTAGGCATGGAGGCGGCCTCGAAACTAATCGAGGAAGACCTGCATCTGGATGAAACGATGCCAACGGTCGAAGTGCTGGAGGAACAGGCAAAGGCCGAGGAACCCAAGCGGCATAGCCGCCAGCGCACGGTCACCGCATTGGTCAAGAAACTTGTCCTGATCGAGGGCAAGCACAACCCGATGGAAATCTCCAAGGCAGTGATTCAAAACCTCAAATCGGGCGAGATTAGGGCTCCAAAAAATTTGTTCATCGTCTATTGCATCATCAAGGATCGGCTGATGAAGGATTACTTCAGGAAGATCGATTCTAACCTCAAGACCTACCGTGACGTGATCCACAAATACGGCAAGGAATACAAATTTTCCGCGAATCAGATCGCTAAGATAGACCCTGAGGTCAAAATCCCAGTATTAACCCAAGAGGTGTGCATAGACGGGCGCTCCAAGGAAGCCCGCAAGGGTATCCGCGAGGTTGCCGCGACCGAGGTCAAGGTCGTTGAAAAGAAGACTCGGGGATCGAAGAAACGCAAGAAGTTAGGCACCGACACGTGCAACACTTGCTATCACACACGAGCCGAGCACAAGGTTACCTCGAAGGGTAGTTGGGGACGGTGCGGTGGGGTTAGCAACCACAAGATTCATTCGTGGGTCGCCAAGAATTACTCAGGCCCGTGCACGTGCAATCGATTTAAGGAAAGGGCTACGAAATGAAAAATACCGTGAGAAAAGCATTAAAGGGCGCAACACCCGAAGGAATTCGACGGATGGTCGCCGAAGCAAATGGCAAAGGCAGCGAATACTTACGTCGTGTAGACGGGCGAGATCGATCCGAAGCATGGCGACAGCATGTCCTCGAATACACTCTGGATAACGAATGACACGATTACAGACAAAACGGCTCAGTCGCCTAAAGAAATCTCTCAAGGATCAGCATGATGGCGTTGAAAAAATGATCGACGCCATGATAAGTAGTTCCGAGTGGGATGCCGAGACTCGCACGACACACAAGATCGCTTTGGATTTGGCAATCAAATCACTTCATCTGCTTCAAAAATTAGTAGAGAAGGAACTTTTGGAGAAATAACATGGCAACAGCAGTCTCGCCGACCACAGGCGGGGAACTCGGCAAAATTCGATCCTTCCTGCTCGATCACGAAAAGCTTCTCATAGTTTTTATCCTCGCTGTTGTTTGCTGGTGGGGTTATGGTAAGTATGCCCAAATTCGCCTCGATCATGACAGTGCCGCACTTAAGCAAGCACAGATCGTTACCGCCGCACAGGTTCAGGCGAACCAGCAATTGCTCGCGCAGGTTGCGGCGGCAAAAGCCCAATCAGATCAGGATAAAGCGGACCTGAAGGCACTCAACGATAAGGTGACCGCCCAGAATCAGCAACTTGTGGCGGCAAATACCGCCTTGGCGACCGCGCTGGCTAAGCAACAGCAGACGGACGCTACGATGCCCATTCCCGACCTCATAAACCGTTGGGCACAACTTGTCCCGGGTACGAACTTTGATGGTGCAATGGTCAGCACTGGTGCCAATGTCATGGTGACGCCTTCGAACGCCCGTGCCACCGTTGAACAGCTTGAGAAGGTTCCCGTTTTAACTCAAGAGCTTGCCAATGAGACGACTCAAAAGCAGAACGATGATCAAGTGATTGTAGCCCAGAACAAGAGTATCGCAGACCTTAACACACAGGTGACTGCACTGAACGCCTCGCTTGTGGGGGCGCAGAAACTCGATGCCGATCATCAAGCGCAGGCCGTAGACGAGATTAAGGTCGTGAAGGATCAAGCCCGTAAGTCAAAGCGTCGTTGGTTCGTCATTGGGTTTGTCAGCGGACTCGTCGCGGGACATTACTTCGGGTTCTAAAAAATTTTCCATGAATTTCCGTAAAATCTGGTATTAGGTAGTGAGGAGAGCAACAACATGAAGATCGTATTTCTATTCGACCAAACGGACGCCGATGGGAAGGTTGTATCAACCGAGTCAGTCCCCTTCGTCATAACGCCTGACAAGCTTAACCTGCGGCAGCTTCAACCCGGTGTATCATCCCTTGGGGTGATCTTCGAGCAAGCTGATGAGAAAGGCGAAACCCAGCAATACTTCCGCCAAATCATCAACTTCCCCATCAACTTGGTGAAGGTGTTCCCGACTCTCGACGAAGAGATCGCCTACCTTAAGGCGCTTTTCGCTCAAAAGGTTGGACAACAGGCTGTTGAGGCTGAGGCTGCAAAGCTTCAGGCGTCGGCGGCACCAGCAGCGGCACAGGTAACGCCCGCGCCCGCTCCCGTAGCGGTCACTCCGGGCCCAACTGCACCAAAGGCGGAAGCACCTAGCGTGACCAACATCGTGAACGTGTCGAAGCCTGTTGTCAAGAGGGCGGCGAAGAAGACTGCGGTGACCGCGCCAGCCGTAACGAAGTAAAAGTTCGGAGACGGTAAGTGATTGGTTGCTATAGCTTTGACCCACAATTGGGGTACATGCCTGCAATACCAGAACCTTTTTGGTATAAGAGTTGGTGCACATGGTTTTGCTATCGCCCCGCGTGCTACAGGTGCACGGGCAAGAAACCAAACGGTCACTATAACGACCCGCCATTGCTCTTCAAGGATCGGGCTGAGTGGGACGCGCATTACGTCCTGACTCATCTCGAAGAGGAACAAAATGAAGGTTGAAAAGACGCACGTACATCGGTTGAGTGTGGAACGCGAATGCGGTTGTAGAGCCGTCCGCGAGTTCAAAGACAATCAGTACAAGGATGCTATTGCCGAGGCAATCTACTCCCCCTGCAAGAAGCATAAAGCGAAGCCAGAACTGCAAGACATGATGGCGATGATCATGATAGAGGATGTGAATCGCGAAGCGGAGAATCAATCTGTTTCAGTCGTGCATCACGCCATCCCAAATGCGGTTCCGACAAGTCTTGATGGTTCCGCAGGCGAGACCGTGACCAG
>Ga0187872_10002463_pt1 | contig 16296 bp, 13 predicted proteins | sample June2016WEW_16_4_FD_132973 | JGI IMG/M metagenome (GOLD analysis project Ga0187872, IMG submission 132973) | Peatland microbial communities from SPRUCE experiment site at the Marcell Experimental Forest, Minnesota, USA - June2016WEW_16_40 | ecosystem: Environmental > Terrestrial > Soil >...
CGATGTGCGAAGTTTCACCCGGCGTGAGCTGCCCGGAATGAACTCCCTGATTGATGCGATTCTGCTGGCGATCCTGGCGCGCGTTCACGCCCATCCCCTCCGGGTGAGCCGGAGTCCCATGGTTTACCGCCGCATAATTGCCGCGGTCGACCCGGGCGGATTGCTGGTGCGAGATCTGATCCGGAGTGCGCCCGAAATGCTGTTCGCGCATCGCGGCGCGTTCCCCGGCGTTCGGAAAGGCACGGATGCCGCCCTCGCCATTGAAGCTGGCGTGGTTGTACTCTCCGGCGTGGATAAAGCTGCGATCCTCGTATACGCCGTGGAAGCCGGCGCCAACGTGCCACGCTGCCGTGTTGTATAGGAAGTGGTCGCCTTCCCAGCGTCCGCCCCAGAAGCCGACGCCGCCGTACCCGAAGCCGTAATTAATTCCGCCGTAGAATCCGACGTGCGGTCCCCAATAGCCTCCATGCCAGCGATAAGCTCCGCCTGCGAATCCCCAGTAGCCGGGCGTCCACAGCAGACCCGGATGCGGAGGCGCAAGCCACAAGCCCGGAGTCCAGTAGTACCCCGAGGTGCCGTAGGCCCAGTAGCCGGGCGTCCAAAGAAATCCTTCGGTGGGGCAGGGCGGCTGCTCATACACGGGCAGCGCCGGCGGTGCCACCGTAATCGCAACACCGACGCCGACCTGCGCCTGCGATGCGACGGGTATGGCGAAAAGTACCGCAAAGAACAGAAGATGACGGGCCCTCAGCAACGTTCGCATGTGCGAATTCCTCCATTTTCTGGTTGCCTCCCACCGCACCCAAAGCGGTGGGTCGGGAGGCGCGCTAATTATGATGAGTATGATACAAATCCAGCCATCGACGGACGGAAAAGAACCTCCGCCAGGACTTTGAAGCTTGCTTGGATGCCCCGCGCGTGGGTAGCTTCGCTCTGCGCGGGGCTCTCCATTCCTAGGTGCTTTCCTCGCCGCCTCGGCCAGAAGCGAGCCCGTGTTGCAGCGTGCGGGAGCCGGTGTGATAATGTGGCCGGTTGCAGCGAGCTGCGAAGCAGCCGCGAGTGTAAGCGAGGGCTTTATGGCACTGAGGGAAGCGTGGATTGAAAAGCGTGCAGCAGCGATGAACGGAGGGGCGAGGAATTTCTCGCAGATGCGCTTTGCGCGCGCGGGCGTCGTCACCGAAGAAATGGCGTACGTGGCGCTGCGCGAAAAGCTTTCGCCGGAGCTTGTGCGCGGCGAAGTGGCGCGCGGCCGCGCAATTATTCCCGCCAACATCCATCACCGGAATCTCGAGCCGATGGGAATCGGCGTCGCGTTCTGCTGTAAGATCAACGCGAATATCGGCAATTCGGCCACGACCTCGAACGTCAGCGAGGAACTGGAAAAGCTCCACCGCGCCGTGCACTACGGCTCAGACACCGTGATGGACCTTTCGACCGGCGGCGATATCCCGATGATCCGCAAGGCGATCATCGACGCTTCGCCCGTGCCGATAGGCACAGTGCCCATTTACGAGGCGCTTTCGCGAGTGCGACGCGCGGAAGATTTGACGATCAACGTGATGCTCGAAGTGATCGAGGAGCAGGCCGAGCAGGGCGTCGATTACATGACGATCCATGCGGGCGTGCTGCGCGAATTTCTGCCGCTCGTGCGAAACCGGATCACGGGAATCGTCAGCCGCGGCGGGGCGCTGCTCGCGCAGTGGATGAGCTTTAACAAAGCGCAGAATTTTCTCTATGAGAATTTCGACGCCATCTGCAAGATTTTCCAGAAGCACGACGTCAGCTTTTCGCTCGGAGACGGGCTGCGTCCCGGCTGCCTGGCCGACGCGAGCGACGAAGCGCAGTTTGCGGAACTGCGCGTGCTGGGCGAGCTGACGAAAAAAGCCTGGGAATACGACGTGCAGGTAATGATCGAGGGCCCCGGCCACATCCCGATGGACCAGATCGAGCTACAGGTGAAGAAAGAAAACGAGCTGTGCTACGAAGCGCCGTTCTACACGCTCGGGCCGCTCGTCACCGATATCGCGCCCGGCTACGACCACATCACGAGCGCGATCGGCGCGGCGATGATCGGCTGGCACGGAGCGTCGATGCTCTGCTACGTCACGCCGAAGGAGCACCTCGGGCTGCCGAACGCGGACGACGTCCGCCAGGGCGTGATCGCCTACAAGATCGCGGCGCATGCGGCGGACGTGGCGCGGCACCGCCCCGGCGCGCGCGACCGCGACGACGCGCTCAGCTATGCGCGCTTCCTCTTCGACTGGGACAAGCAGTTCCAGCTCTCGCTCGACCCGGAAACCGCCCGCGCGATGCACGACGAGACCCTGCCGGACGATTTCTACAAGGAAGCCAAGTTCTGCTCGATGTGCGGGCCGAAATTCTGCTCGATGAACGCGACGCAGATCGCCGAAATCTACCAGGGCTTCGACCAAAAGGACCGCGAAGCCAAGTTCGCGCAACTTCTGGCAAAAGTGGCAGAGGGTGCGGGCGCCTCCGAGGTTGGCCGAGGCTAGTCCACTTTTCCGTCCAGACTGCAAAGGAGCGCGGGATGGCATTTGTGCGAGTGGCGAGCAAGGGCGATCTCCCAGCAGGGAAGATCTGCGAGATTCAGGTGGCCGACAAGGCGGTCGCCCTGGCGAATGTCGCCGGTAAGTTCTGTGCGATCAATGGAATATGCCTCCATCAGGCGGGCCCGTTGGGCGAGGGCGAACTCGAGGGCCAGGTGGTGACGTGCCCCTGGCACGGCTGGCAATACGACGTGACGACGGGCAAAGTCGTCGGAAGCCCAACCGCCGGCGTCGAAACCTATCCGGTCGAGGTCCGGGGGGACGACATCTTCATAGACGCCGGGTAGCCCCTTTCACCGGCGCTGGCGCACCCGAAATTGGCATTTAAGCCGGGTTTAGCCTCACTTTCCATGAAAAATTTGCACAGAAAGCTTCCCTTTGTTTTGCGCTTCCGTGTATAGTGCGCGCGGCACTTTTTGACGGATGACGCAGGCTCCTCCCAAACCAAGACCGAGACGCTGGCTGCTGGCCGTTGACCCACGTGTCTACCACTGGGATACCCTCTTTGTAAAAGGCAAGGAGATGTGGCGGCACGCCGGGAACCGTCCGGACGCGCTGCGGCAGCTCAAACAGGTCCACAAGGGCGACCGCACGCTCTGCTATCACGGCAAGCCCGAGCATTCGATCTACGCGCTCGCGGAAGTCAGCCGGGACCCCTACCCTGACCCCCAGGATCCCGAAGCCAAGAAGCTCGTCACGGACCTGCGCGCGATCGAGCGGCTGCCGCGCCTCGTGACGCTCGCCGAAATGCGCGACAATCGCCTGCTGCGAAAGATCAAGTTCCTCAAGAACACCCGGCTGACGATCTGCCCGCTGACCGACGAAGAGTACGCGGAAATCCTGAAGATGGCGGGAATCGTGGCGTCGCCGGGCATTCCCCTGCCATAACGACGAAGCTCGAAATCCGAAAACCGAACTCGCGTAGAATGGCGGCTGGGGGGAGGTGTCTTAAAATGACGCCGATTCGTATGTGCTACCTTTTCCTCAGATAAGACATGCCGGAGCTTCCTGAAGTCGAGACTGTGGCTCGCGGCCTGCGGGCCGTCCTGCCGGGAAGGCGCATTTTGAGCGTGCGCCTCGGCAAGACGGATTTCATCGATGACCCAGCGGCCATCGAACAACGTCTGCTGGGCACGCGGATCAACGAAGTACGGCGGCACGGAAAATTCCTGGTCCTCGAACTCGAATCTTCGAATGGACGCGCACGAAGTTTCGCGCTGCTGATTCATCTGGGGATGACGGGACAGATTGTGACGTGCCCGCCGGAAGTGCGTGTGGCGCCGCATACGCACGTGTTTTTGTCGCTCGATGATGGCCGTGAGCTGCGCTACACGGACATCCGGCGCTTTGGCCGGATAGCCATTCTCACCGATGGCGCGCAAGAAGACGTCCTGAGTTCCCTTAGTCTTGATCCGCTGGAAGCCACGCACGAGCAATTCATTGCGAAGTTGCACGCGCGGCGTGCGCGAATCAAGGCGCTGCTGCTCGACCAGCACGTCCTGCGCGGGATGGGGAACATCTACACGGACGAGAGCTTGTGGCGCGCGCGAATCCATCCGATGCGGCTCGGCGCGAATCTCACACCCGGCCAACTCCGGCGCCTTTATCGCGCCGTTCGCGGCGTGCTGACGGAGGCGATCCGCCTACGCGGCTCTTCGATCTCCGATTACGTGGACTCCAACGGACAGCCGGGGGAATTCCAGCGGCGGCATCGCGTTTATCAGCGCGAGGGGAAACGGTGCTGCCGCTGCGGCGCAGCGATCCGTCGCGCGATCGTCGCTGGACGAAGCAGTTACTTTTGCCCTCAGTGCCAGCCGGCGCCGCGGCCACGCCGCCGTCGCCCGCGATAAGCGGGCGTCTTGCTCCCCGCAGAAAACCTATTTGCTGGACCGCTGGATCGGTTGGGGCATGTAGAGGCCCGCTTCAGCGGGCAGCCCGGCGCGCTCAAACTGAATCGTGGTGTGGGTGATGTGAAAATTGTGCGCGAGCACTTCGCGGATGTTCGCGAGGATTTTCTCGCTCTCGTCCATGTGCATGTCCGGGATGCGAACGTGGCAGGAGAGCGCGTGCAGGTCCGTGCCGAGAGTCCAGATGTGGATGTCGTGAACTTCCTGAACTCCAGGCACGCCTAACACTGCCGCGGCGACTTCCTCCAGACGAATCTCGCGCGGCAGGCCCTCCAGCAAGATGTGGCCGCTTTCACGGAGAATCCCCGTCCCCGACCAGAGAACCATGAGCCCGATTCCGATACCGAGCACCGGGTCCACCCATTGCGCGCCGGTCGCACGGATCACCAGCGCGCCGACGAGAATCGCGATGTTGGAAAGCGCGTCGCCGAGGTTGTGAATCCAGATCGTCCAGACGTTCAAATCGCGCCGGCCGCGATGCACCGCAAGCGTGATGCCTCCGTTGATGGCCAGGGCCAGTAGCGAGATCCACAGCATGAGGCCGGTGTGTACCTCGACCGGGCTGCGCAGGCGGCCGGCGGACTCGCCGATCACGAACAGCGCCGCGAGCGCGAGCACCATCGCGTTCACAAACGCCGCGAGAATGCCCGCGCGATGGTAGCCGTATGTTTTCTCAGCCGTCGGCGGGCGCTGTGCCCAATAGGTGGCCAGCCAGGAGATCACGAGCGTGGGCACGTCGGTGAGATTGTGGACGGCATCGCTGAGGAGCGCCATCGAGTGTCCGGCATAACCGGCGATCAGCTCGGCGGCCACCAGAACGAGGGTGGCGACGACAGACGCGCCTAAGATACCCGTTAGGCTCCCGCCGAGGCCGTGACCGTGGTGATGCGAGCCGCGGTCGTGGCTATGGTCAGACCCGGAATCGCCGTGGGCGCGAAGGTGCATGGGCTGAATTCTACCTCGCAGAACCGACCCGCGCACAGTCCGGCCGCTGCTCCGAGCACGGTAGCGTAACGGGAAGTACGGCTTAGGTCTCTCGAACGGGAAAGGCAATTGACTCGCCCCTGACGCCCGCCTACCATCAAAATTAGTATTGGTCCTGGCTTTTCGGGGGCATTCGAGGGGAAGACGTCAGGCGCACGCGCCACGATTCGTCTAAGGATGACGCAAACGACTGCCAAGCTGGTCTTCTGGGGGGTGCGCGGCTCGACACCGACGCTTGAGCGCGATACGTGGCGCTACGGCGGGAATACCTCCTGCCTCGAGCTGACGGCGCCGGGCGGCGGGCACTTCATCTTCGACTGTGGCACCGGTCTGCGGATGCTCGGCAACCGCCTGCGCGGGCAGAACGGCCGCTGGGTGGAGGGGCACGAGGGCAGCGTCGAAGCCCACGTGCTCGTGACCCACTACCATTGGGACCATATCCAAGGAATCCCCTTTTTTCATCCGTTCTTCGAAGCGCAGAACCGCTTCCACTTTTGCAGCTTTCAATCGAAATACCTCGGTCGCAACAGCCTGCGCCAGGTGCTCGAGGCACAACTTGCCAGCCCCTACTTTCCAGTGGACGTCAGCACGATGAAGTCGAAGCGCTCGTTCCGCGAGGTCTCCGGCGGGGAAAAATGGGAGGTCGAAGGAACGGAAATCACGACGGCATGGCTCAATCACCCGCAGGGCTGCCTGGGATACCGGCTGGATACGCCCGTGGGCTCCGTCGTCTACGCCACGGACAACGAGCCGGGCGTTGCCGAGTTCGACGGCAATTTGCGCGCGCTCGCTGAGGGAGCGGATGTACTCATATACGACGCGCAATACTCGCCCGAACAACTGGCGACGAGCCGCAAGGGCTGGGGCCATTCGAGTTGGCTCGAGGGAGTGAAGGTCGCGCGCGAATCAAAAGTGAGCCACCTCGTTCTTTTCCACCACGACCCTGACTCGTCGAGCAGGGTTGTTGATGGATTCCTCTCTGCCGCGCGCCAGGAATTTCCGGCCACATGGGCGGCGATGGAGGGAATGGCCATCACGCTGAGCGATCGCGGCGTGGACGTCCGTCTGCCCGAATCGAGGCTGGGACCGCGGCGGCGGCTGCGTTTCGCCGCCACGGTCAGCGGTCAGCGCGATGACGGCTCCACGTTCGAAGAGAAGGCGACCGTGCGCGATTTGAGCCTGCAAGGCGCCTATCTGTGCTTAAACAGCCGGCCACGCCTCCAATCGGAGTTGCGTGTCGTGATCGAAACGGCGAGGGAACAGAACCGCTCGAGCGTGCTTTCACTGCGGGCGGCCGTCGTCTATTGCGAGACTGGGCGCGAGAAGAGCGGGAACGGCGTCGGCGTCGTCTTCGTGGAAGATGGCGGACTCGAACCGCCGCGCGACTGATCGCCGGACGGCTCCGAGCGTTCTTTAGTCGGTGTTTCCGAGCGCAGCAAGCTGCGCTTCGATGTCGGCGAGGGCGCGATTGAGCTGATCGGTGTAACGCGGGTTCCGGCTTGCCGCCAGATCGCGCTGCACTCGCGTTCTGGAAAGCAGCAACACTTCGCGGCGGCGGTATTCTTCGACTTGTGCGGGCGTCAACTGCTTTCTATGCTTTTCGCTGCCCTTCGCCTGAGAATCTTCCACCTGAGCTTCGACTGACTTGCTTTCCCATCCCTTGGCCATGCGCAAATCTTACGGCGGCAGCGCATTTGCCGGGCGTTTTTTTTCAAGTTTGTTTCGTTCCAAGAAAAGCGATTGGCCGGCCCTGGCTACGCGCCAAAGAAAGGTTGCGAAATGCCGAGACTCGCGACGGCTGGAATCAGATAGCGGTTCGAGTCCGACTTAAGGACGCAACCTTGCGCTCCGGCGCGCTGCGCCGTCCGCGCCAGCTCGGGAAAGTGATAGAGGGTGAGAATAAGCACTTGGGTCTGCGGACAGGACGAGTGGATCTCGCGAGTGGCGTCGAGCCCGTTCATACTTGGCATGCTTAGATCCATGATGACGACGTCGGGCTTCAGTTCCTTTGTCTTGGTAATCGCTTCGCGGCTGTCCGCAGCTTCCCCGCAGACTTTCCACCCGGCGTGAGATTCCAGCAGGAGGCGGATTGCCCGGCGGACGAGCGGCTGGTCATCCGCAATCAGAATCCGCAATGGCTTCCCCGCCACCATGTCCCTTGGTTACCCTGGCCCCGGCGTTGCAGTTTCACGATATCCGTGTCGTGGGGAGCAATGGAATACCGTACATTCTGTAGGTTGTCAGGGCTCGATGATCTGGTTTCGCACGGCGTAGCGCACCAAATCCGTCACCGTGTGAAGCTGTAGCTTGCGCATGATGTTGGCGCGGTGAGTTTCTACGGTTTTGACGCTGATGCCCAAAGACGAGGCGACTTCCTTGCTGCTCTTGCCCTCGGCGAGCAACTGCACGACTTCTCGTTCCCGCGAAGTCAGCCGGCCGTGGATCGATTCCGGCATCCACGCCCGAGGGGGTTTCCCATCGAAACTGCCCAAGATGACTTCCGTCGCGCGCGGCGTGAAGAAGGGCTTGTGGTTCGCCAGCGTCTCCACCGCGATCACCAGATCGCGGTCGGAGTCCGACTTGGCGACGTATCCGCGCACTCCGGCCGCAAGAATCTCGCGAATCGACTGGTCGGAATAGTGCATGGAGAAAATAAGAACTTCGGTATTCGGAGAGGACGTTCGAATCCTTCTGGCCGCCTCGACGCCGTTCAGGTCCGGCATGCTGATATCCAGAATCACGACATCCGGCCTGAGTTCCTCCGCTTTCTCGACCGCCTCGCGGCCGGTATGAGCTTCACCGCAAATTTCCCAGCCTGGGTGGGGCTGCAGCAGGCTCTTGATCCCGCGCCGCAAACCTGCCCGATTCATTGCATTGTCATGCCGAGCCTCCTTGATGGTTTTTGTTTTCTACTGCCAAGCTTCATTGCCACTGCCAAAGAAATGGCACGTACAACTTCCTCAGGTCGTTTCGGTCCACTTCCGCTCGATCTCTTCTGAAGCGCCCAGCGTTCCCCGGCGCAGCGCACGTTCCTTCATTAGCGCGAAGAAAACTGGGACCAAAATCAGAACGTGAATTGTTGACGTAATCATCCCGCCGACCATGGGCGCGGCAATAGGTTTCATCACATCCGACCCAATTCCGCTTTGCCAGAGGATCGGGACCAGGCTAGCTAGGACTGCAGTCACGGTCATGAGCTTCGGGCGCAAACGTTGCACGGCACCGTCGATCGTGGCCGCTTCGATATCTTCATGTTTGAGCGGCACGCCCGAGGCGATCCTCTTATCAAGCGACTCGTGGAGATAGACCACCATGACGACACCGGTCTCGACGGCAATTCCAAACAGTGCGATGTAGCCTACCCAGACGGCGACGCTGAAGTTGTATCCAAGCAAATACTGGAGAATCAGGCCGCCAGTCATCGCATAAAACGTGGGGAAAACAAGGATAGCGGCTTCCGTGACCGAGTGAAAGACCATATAGAGCAGCAAGAAGATCACAAAAAACACGATAGGTACGATGAACTTCAGCCTTTCTTTGGCGCGCACTTCGAATTCGTATTCTCCGGACCACTTGTAGCTGTATCCTGTCGGAAGGCGAAATTTTTCGTTGAGGAGTCGGTTAGCCTTGGCAACGAAGCCACCGTAGTCCTTCGTTGCCAGGTCTAGATAGACATAGCCCGTTAGCAGGCCATCCTCATCGCGAATCATGGCGGGTCCACGGGAGAAGTAAACCTTAGCAACTTCTGAGATCGGAATCTGCGCCCCAGTGGGAGTAGCAATAACGACCTGCTGCAGCTGCGCGATGTCATCACGAAAATCCCGGCTGTAGCGCACGTTGATGGGATAACGTTCGCGACCTTCGATGTTTTCAGCAACATTTTCGCCGCCGATTCCGGAAGTCACGGCGCGCTGGACATCGGCCACGGTAAGTCCATAACGTGCTGCTTCGAGGCGATCGACTTCGACGTTTATGTAAAAGCCCTCTGCCACGCGTTCGGCAAAGACGGAACGGAGTTCAGGAATCCCCCCAAGGACCTGTTGCAACTGAGCACCCGCTCGCTGGATCCCCTCGACATTCGGACCTTGGATCTTGAGTCCAACGGGTGTTTTGATACCAGTTAGCTCCATATCAAGCCGATTTTGCACGGGCATCGTCCAGGTATTCGTTAGACCCGGGAATTGAAGCTTCTCGTCCATCTCACGAATCAGCTTTTCGTACGTCATGCCAGCGCGCCACCGTTCACGTGGTTTGAGCATGATCGTTGTGTCGTACATGTCGAGCGGGGCGTTGTCGGTGGGGCTATCGGAACGGCCAACAGCTCCGAAAACACTGTCGACTTCAGGAACGGACTTGATGATGCGGTCTTGTTCTTGGAGCAACGTTGATGCCTGCGTGATTGAGATGCCGGGAAGAGCGGTTGGCATGTAGAGCGAGGAGCCCTCGTAGAGAGGCGGCATGAATTGGCTGCCGATGCGCCAGGCAAGCGGGACGGTGACAGCCAAGAAGATGAGATTGAGAAGCAAAGTCGTTTTGCGGTATCGCAGGCACAAACGAAGAACAGGCAAGTACATGGCTTGGGTCCATCTGGCGAACGGATTTTCAGACTCGGGTCTGAGATGGCCGCGAATAAAAATCACCATCAGGACGGGAACGAGCGTGATGGCAAGAATCGAAGAGGACGCCACGGAGAAAGTTTTAGTCCACGCAAGAGGACGAAACATGCGCCCTTCTTGTGCCTCGAGAAGGAACACCGGCAGGAATGACACGACGATAATGAGCAAGGAAAAGAAGATGGCTGGGCCAACCTGTTTCGCCGCACCAATCAGAATGCGTCGCCTTTCCTTCTCGGTCAGCTTGGCTTCCAATGCCCCTCTCGTGGCAATGTGTTCCGATAAATGGCGGTAGCCGTTCTCGACCATCACAATGGATGCGTCGATGAGCACACCTATGGCCAGCGCCAGACCGCCGAGGGACATGATGTTGGAGCTGACGTGAAGAAAGTACATGGGAATGAAGGCCGCCAGGACCGCGATGGGCAGAGTCAGGATCGGGATCAGCGCAGAGCGGAAGTGAAACAAGAAAGCGATTGTCACGAAGCTGACGATGATGGCTTCTTCGAGAAGATCGCGTTGCAGCGTTCCGATGGATGCCCGAATCAGGCCGGACCGATCATAACCGGAGACGATCTCGACGCCGGGGGGCAGCGACGGTTTGATTTCGGTAAGCTCTTTCTTAACTCCGTCAATCACGTTAAGGGCGTTCATACCGTAGCGCATGACGATTATTCCGCCTACGGTCTCCCCATCGCCGTTCCACTCGACGACTCCCTCGCGAATGTCGGGACCAAATGTGACTGTTCCAAGGTCGCTCACGAGTACCGGAGTTCCGTTCTTCGTGGCAACAGGCACGGTCTCCAGGTCTTGTAGCAAGCGGAGATAGCCGAGCCCGCGAATCATGTATTGAGCACCGCCCATTTCAAGCACCCTGCCACCAACTTCGTTCGTGCTGTCGCGGACACGGTCGATTACCATCGAGAGCGGAATGTTGTAGGCCCGAAGCTTGTTAGGGTCCAAGTTGACTTGGTACTGGCGAACGAAGCCTCCAATTGAAGCGACTTCCGCAACACCACTGACGGTCTCCAGCTGATATCGGAGATACCAATCCTGAAGACTGCGCAAGTCTGCAAGACTGTGCCGATGGGAGCGGTCAATGACCGCGTATTCGTACACCCAGCCGGCTCCTGTGGCGTCGGGTCCAATCATCGGAGACACGTTTTTCGGCAAGACTCCTTGGAGTTGCTGGATGTATTCAAGAACGCGCGAACGGGCCCAATAGAGGTCGGTGCCATCTTCGAAAACTACGAAGATGTAGGAGTCTCCGAACATGGTCTGCGCGCGCACGGCCTTCACATGGGGGGCGGCGAGCAACGTGGTGACGATCGGATAGGTGACCTGGTCTTCGATGATGTTCGGTGGTTCACCTTCCCACGGGATGTGGACAATCACTTGAACATCAGAAATGTCCGGCAGGGCATCAAGTGGAATATTCTTGAGGGACCATATTCCAGCCAGAACTAGCAGCAATGTCCCCGTGAAGACGAGGAATCGATTGCTCGCGCACCAATCAATCACGCGGGAGATCATGGCTACATTCCCCCTTCGGCGTTGAGGCTGAGTTGCTTGGTCGCGAGGACGGCTCCGTTCTTGACCGCTGTGACGGTAAGTTGCCACGTGCCGCCACTGTCGAGATTCACTTGGCCTTCGTATATGCCGCCACGTTTCTCATTCAGGGGCGTCACGACATTCATTGCAGCCATGCCCATTTGCGGCATGCTGGGCATATAGCTGCGAACACTGACCTGCACGCCAGTGACGGGAGCGCCGTCTGCGCCCGTCAGCTTCACGCGATAAAGATTTGTTCCCTTATGCGGTGCCGATGGCTCGGTCCAGAATTCAATTTGAGCTGCTGACTGGACTGTGGGAGCGTTCATTGCAGCTGCTGCGCCAGCTCCAGGCGGTGGAGGGGCAAAGGAACCGATGGCGGCTTGCAGTTGGCTTTCAGAGTCGATTAGAAAGTTTGCAGACGTGACAACCTCCTCACCTGGCTTCAACCCTTTCAGCACGATAAAATCCTCACCAACGCGCGCACCTAACTGCACGTCGCGCGGTTCGATATAGCCGTCGCTGCGCTCCACGAAAGTGATCTGGCGAGTACCAGACTGTAGGACGGCGGTTGCTGGAATGACGAGTTGCTTTCCCATCGGCACTTTCAGAGTCACGTTCACAAACATGCCGGGTTTGAGCTGGAGACCGGGGTTAGAAAAGACAACGCGTACTTTGGCCGTCCGCGTGTCCATGTCCACTTGCGGATAAATAAAATCCACGCGGCCGCTGAAGGTCCGGCCGGGAAAGCTATCGACGGTGAGCCTCGCCGGATCGCCAACCTTGATGCGTCCAAGGTCATTCTGAAAGACCTGCGCCTGAACCCAAACGGTCGAAAGGTCGGCAATGGTATAAAGGCGCATCTCCGGCTGGACGGCGACGCTCGAGAGAGCGTTGCGTTCGGTGATGTAGCCGGAGACCGGAGAGTCGACTTCTAGTTCCTGTTGCGCTTGGCCGGTCGTTTCAAGTCTCGCGATCTCCTTTTCCGGAACCCCCCCATTGCTTGAGCCGCTCCCCAGCCGCTTCGAGCAGCGATATTGCGCCAGAAGCGATGCCTGGCACCGTGCTCTGCGCGACCTGTTGTTGATTCTGCCTTGCCACGAGGTATTCGCGTTCGGTCGCCACGAGGTCTGGGCTGTAAATCGTGAACAGCGGCTGCCCTTTGCGGACGTATTGATAAGTGGCATCGGCGAAGACCTTCTGGATGTAGCCGGAGAATCGCACCTGGACGTAAGCAAGCCGAGTTTCATCCACAGCGACATTGCCCGTAGCGCGAATCTCATCTTCGACCGTTCTGCGCTCGACGATCCCTGTCCTCACCCCAATGCTCTGCAATCTCTGAGGAGAAATTTGCACCGGCACCAAGGGCGCATCCGGCATGACCGGCACTGCGGCCATCGAGTTCACTGTCGACTCTTGGACGGTGGAAGTCGCCGTCGCTTGTGACTCCGCTCCCATCGCTGGCTTTGGGGTGCGGTAATGCCACCAGAGTCCTGCCACAATCGCGATGAGCGCGATATTTCCTACTACTGCCACCCAAAAGCCTGTGCGATAGGTTTTCATCTCTTCGTCCCTTCCTCATGCAACGACAATCCGGTTAACTCTTCGAGACGAGCCAATGCGGTTTCACGATCAGCAATGCTCTGCCAGTACTCCTCGTCCAAATGCAGAACATCGAGGAACGAGGCTAGCAGCGCCTGAAAATCCTGCCGGTTGTTCTGGTAAGCAGCCAGACCCGCCTGGAACTCGGCGCGCGTTTGTGGAAGCAGGCCCTCGCGGTAGATTTTCAGCAGTTCGGCAGTTTTCTCAGCCGTGTCGAATTCAGTCCGAAGCTCAAAGGCGACTTGTTGCGTTTGTGATTCCGCCTCGCTGCGCGCGCGATTGAGGTCCGCTTCCGCCTGGACGAGTTCAGGGCGCTGTTTCCGGCTCCGATAGATGGGCACCTGGATGCCGACTGTGAGCGCGTAATAGGCGCGGAATTGAGTGGGGTCGGTGCGCTGCCACATGTACTGAAGATTGAAGTCGGGATAGAAATCCTTGCGCGCCAGATCCACTTGAAGCTTTTGCTTCTCGACCATCTGCTGTGCCCCGGAAATCTCCGGGTTCTGAGTTTTTGTGGCTGACAGGAGTTCGTCGAAGGGATAGGGCAGCGGCGTTTCGGGCAGGTCGTAAGGTTCAATATCCGACGAAGATTGCGGGCGATTGAGCAGTTGTTTGATCTGCGCTTGTGCCTTCGCAACTTCGAGATGGTGCATGGTGATTTCACGGAGGAGTTTGGTCTGTTCAACCTGCGCCTGGAGCAGGTCCTGTTGGTTTCCCATTCCGGAGCGGTAGCGTGCATCCGCCGCCTTCTCCACCTGCTGGAGCAGTTGTCCGTCGCTTTCAAGGATTCCTAGGGTCTTGGAGAGGTAGGCAAGTTGGAAGTAGGCCGATTTCACTCCAGCGAGGACGGAGCGGCGGACGGATTCGTACTGCTGCTGCGTCACATCCGCATCTCGTTTCGCCATCTCGCCTTTTAATCGGAGTTTGCCCGGGTACGGAAAATCTTGTGAGATACCCAAGCCGAAGTAGGCAAAGTCGCTGTTTGTATATCCAGCGAAAGGTCGCGGACTCCCTACGTTGACTTGCTGCACATTGAATTGCGGATCGGGCAGCGTTGAGACTTGGGACGGCACCTGCTTGGCAGCCTGCCAGCCCAGGCGCGCCGCCTCGATCTGTGGATTGTTCCGCTCCGCTTCCGTCAACAAATCCTGCAGTGAGGTCCCCGCTTTAGGGTGCGCCTGTTCCTGCTGCGGAGAGACAACTTGAACCGACCCGACGGCTTGCTCTTGGCCGGAAACTCCCGGTATATGCGCGAAAAGAACGAGAAGCACGGTAAAGCAAAGAATGCGCACTATGGACAGCTTGTGTTGCGGGTTGTCGCCGAGTAATGCCGACATTTTATTCGCCTCCTAAAAGGGCCGAAGTAGGAAGTTGGCAGCCGAGTCCAGCACTGTAGGGGGCTAGATCAACAGCACCGGGCCTGATTAGGGACACAAATAGAGACGTGGCGTGCAGCACGCACACCAGGAGGTCTAAATCAGAAAGGAGGCGTTGAGCGTATAAAGCTCTGGAGGGGAGTGTTGCGAAGCTTCAACTGACACGAGCGGTTCAGGAACTGACCGAACAATATCAAGCCGTGGGTATTCGAAGGTGGCAACCGCTGGCGCAGAAAGTGAAGCGCGTGTCGCGGGCAGCATGTTTGGTGTCTCGGCAGGACTCATCTTGCAGCAGCCGTCACCATGATTCGTTGGAGTGCAAGGGATAGAACCGCAGCATTTCATGCTCTGCTGGTCTAGCGTCATAGCAGACACACAATCCGCAAATTGCGGGAGCAATAAAGCGCCCGCTGCAAGCACGAACAATAGTCCTTTGCGCACCATCCTGCGTCGACTCTAAGATCGTTGGACGCAAGAGTCAAGAATTCGGATACGAAAATCGCTTAGGGAATGATTGCGCGTCTTTTCTCACGCGGATTCCATCCACTCTCCTTTCTGCTTCCTCTATCCCTGTCCCCTTTCCCAAGTTGACGTATAACGGGCTCCCTGTAGATATTGTCGCGCCCGGCCCTGGCCAAAAACTACTACGAATTTACTACAGTGCACCCGTTTCAGGCATTTGAATCTTCCGAGCAATTCTCACAAGCGATTCTCACAAATGATATAAAATCATCGGGTTACACGAGTGGGCCCGTAGCTCAGCTGGTTAGAGCAGCGGACTCATAATCCGTTGGTCCTAGGTTCGAATCCTAGCGGGCCCACCAACCCATCCAAATGAATCGAAAGAGTTTGGAAGAAACTGTCGTGAGCGGAATGATCTGCTTCTGGTCGCGAGATTGGGTTAGTCTTAGGCGCGTAAATTTCAGACACTTCCAGAACGAGCGGAAGAGGAGTCTTTGGGCAGGCTGCAAAATCCCGAATCCACAGGCGTCTCTGGCACGACCTGTGGTTCGATCGATGCGAGCCCCGAATCCGGACCGTGGTTCCAGCCCACCATGATCAAAAGAAATAGCAAGAAAACTCGCGACGCCGAACGATCGAGCACGATGGATTCACCGGCTCTCGGCTCCGGCGCGACGAAATGGGGAATCATTCGAGTGATTTGCGGAAGCGCAGGACGCTGACGCTCAGCATTAGAAGCGCGAAGCCCGCCATGAGGAGCATATTCGGCCAGAGTACGTCGAAGCCGACACCTTTGAGAAAAATGCTGCGCAGGATCAAGACTACGTGGCGGAGCGGGTTGAAGTAACTCAGTTTCTGGAAGAAAGGAGGCATGCTGCTGATGGGCGTGCCGAACCCCGACAGGCTGGTCATCGGCATCGTAAAGAAAAACGCTGTAATCATTGCTTGTTGCTGCGTTGCCGCCATTGTGGAAAGCAAGAGCCCAAGACCAAGCGCCGCGAGCAGGAAGACCATAACGCCGAGTGCCAGTACGGCAATGTGTCCGCGGAGAGGCACTCCGAACCACAGCGTGCCGATGAGAGTCAACATCGTCGCGTCAAGACAGCCAATGAGGAAGAAAGGTACCGTCTTGCCAAGGATGAATTCCCACCGGCGGATAGGGGTAACCATGACCTGCTCAAGAGTGCCGATCTCTCGCTCGCGGACGACGGCGAACGCCGTCAGGTTCATGATC
>Ga0187872_10002469_pt1 | contig 16274 bp, 22 predicted proteins | sample June2016WEW_16_4_FD_132973 | JGI IMG/M metagenome (GOLD analysis project Ga0187872, IMG submission 132973) | Peatland microbial communities from SPRUCE experiment site at the Marcell Experimental Forest, Minnesota, USA - June2016WEW_16_40 | ecosystem: Environmental > Terrestrial > Soil >...
AAGACCAGCAGTTCCCAATGGCCCAGACAAAAACGAAGCCGCCGCTCTTTACGCTTTCTCCCGCCACATTTAGAATCGAAGACAAGCCGACGTAGCTCAGTTGGTAGAGCAGCCGATTCGTAAAGCATCCATCCTGATGCGGACCCAAGAGAATTCAACCACTTAGCCCGTCTGGCACGGGGTCAAACGGGGCTATTCGGGGTCATTTGTCAGTGATTTGTGGTACAGATTGTGGTACAGCTTTGGCTTGGTCACTTGATTTCAGTGTTTTCTTGGGGAGGCTTTTGGAGCATCCAGCGGAGAACTTCGTTGAATTGTCCTTTGTCAGTTTTCACGGGATTATTTAGCTTCTGGATTGGCCGCCATAAAATCGTCGTAGTGTTTGCGAAATGCCGCACTAATCTCCGTTGCTCTTGGATTGTTCTTCATAGCCTCCGAATCAGCCGAAATAGGTTTTGGGATAACGCCTTTCGGTACCGGACATCTTCCATGATCAAATTCATAAGCCATTAGGTGAGTTTGGAGAAGGTAAAGCATAACCTTAACCTGCGGCCACGGCAGTGTTACCCCCATGTGTTGGATTACTACGCTAGGTCCAATCGAGAGATCAAGCTGCCCAAACCTAATTGTTAAATCCCAAGGATTGGATTCTAGGAAACCATTGTTCGCATAGTCTTGCCTGAAATCTTCAGCTCTACGGTACTCGATGGGCGGAAGTGGCTGCGACTCAGTGGTAGGTTTTTGTGGCGGCATCAAAAACTCCTTTTAGGGGATAAAGGTCTGAATAGTGTCACGTGCTTGTCCAGCTTGGACTAGAAGGGACATCGGAACAAGAGAAGATTCCGCTTGTTCCGCATTAATCTCTAGGGATTTATTGGTATTGCGACTCGATTGTTGTTTACCTAACGATTGAGCCATGAGTACCGGATTTCCCGCATTGGTGCCTGCGAAATAAACGTTCAACGGCACGGGGTTCTGGGGTTGCATTCCGACAAGTGGCTGTAATTCTACTTTGCTACTATAACGCTCTGGTTCCACTTGCACCTTGCCATGACGTACACTAGGCACAAAAATGATGTCAATGTCTAGTGCTTCCATTACAGCGTCGACACCATAAAACGCAGGATTACCTTCCGCCGAAAAGGATCGATATACACTTTCACGAGCCATCCCAATTTCCTTTGCGATCTTTGTTACCTGTCGTGCTTGAATGACATTTTTTACGGCGTGAAGAAATGCTTCTCTGGATTCCCGTTTAGCTGCATTGAGGTAACGTACGGCACGTTCAGGATCAGTTAGCTTTTCCTGTCTCCACTGGCTATAAGTTCTAGTCGCCTTCGCCATAATTAAACTCTTTGTCGTTCCAGTATTCCTTGGCTAATTTAATGTCGGCTTCTTGCGTACTTTTTGGACCCCCATTCAAAAGAACAACAATGTCTCCGTTTGGTCCGATCAGCCCATAGTAGATTCGATAACCATTTCCGTACTCGATAATCATTTCGGATACGCCACTTCCGACACTCTTGGTTTTACCCAGAGAGCCTCGCTGAACCGTGTCCAACCGCACCATGATGATCTCATAGATGTCCTGTCCTTCTATGGAATCCATCCAATCTGAAAAAGGAACACGACCAAGGGAGGTTTCGTAAAGCCGGATTTCTCTCGGGAATGCATCCACAGGATCATTGCGGGCCGTCCCTCAAGGTGTGACATTTAGCTCACACCAGAATAGCACCGCCTCCGACCGCAAATCAATGGGCGATACACACAGTGCCGCAATTGTGCTATAAATGCAAGCGTTGGCGGAGAGTGCGGGATTCGAACCCGCAGAACCCGGTAAGGTCGTCAGATTTTAAGTCTGTTGGGATCGCCCAGTTCCCAGACTCTCCGCCATGTGTGATTTATAAATCACACTCCTCCCAAGATACTGACATCTCAGCGGAAAGTCAAAAGGCGATTCTGTTCAGAGTCTGGCCGTGCCAATCGAGGAGGTGAGCCGTGCCTGACGCCACATTCGCAGAGCAAATCGGCATGCCACTTGGTGCTGTGCAAGAGGTACTGTACGAACTTCGCAAGGGTCAATACCGGGCCAGCCTTCAGGCCATCAGAAAAGAACTGTGGGCTGGCTTCGGCGTCAAAATGTCGCACGCACAGTGGGCAGCACTCAAGAAATACGCTGTGGATCACCCGCAGGAAGACTGATTCATTTTCTGAATTTCATCCCGCCCGCCGGTCTTCCGACGGGTTTCTCATTGTGAGCAACGGGTGAGCCTGACAGCACAGGGTCAAACGGGTCAAATTGTGGTGCGGTCATCAAAGCACTGCCCGTCCACCGGCCCCCAGCGTTAGAATCTCCGCAATGTCCAAAGACAAGAATGCAGGTGCAGCCAAACCAGCGGGGAAGCCATCCACGCTGGTGGACAATGTCACAACTTTGCCTTCTCTTCGCCTTTTTCGGGGATGATAAGTGCTAACGCGATGTTTCGCCAACTGAGGTAATTTCCGGGGGGTTGCCGACCATTCGGGAGTTGGCTTAAGCGCCGACAAGGGAAGTCACCAACACCTCCCCTCAGTCGCGGCACGCAAGTCCGGCATTGGGACCAAATGATACTTTGTCGCCGCTCTGCTTGAGTCCGAGAATCCACCCCGTGACACCGTCGCTGGTTTTCAGCTGCATCCACCATTCTTGCACGCCGTGTTTTGTGATATTGACGTGGCACTCGGTCTTGTCAGCGAAGCCACAGGAGCCCTTAAACGCAATATTGTCTAAGTCTTCCCCGAACCAGACGCCCTTTCCCCAAAAGGATACGAAACCGTCAGAGTGCAAGCCATAGCCGAAAACCTCATCGCCTTCAGCCAGCGGACTAAGCGACTCATCAACTTTGCCTGTAATCACACCCCTGTCCGGTTCCCAAGTGATGTTGACAGCCCCGACTCTGGTCACCTTTGTTCCGCGTGGAAGGCTACGTACAAAGGTGCGGCTATCCTGCCAAGATGAATACAAACGGTCATCTGCTTCTAGCTCGAAGGGCAAAGGTTCGCCAGAGTAAATCCTAGGATTGGGGCTCCCACAGGCGTCGAAATCAACTACCGGAAGTTTGGGCGCGGGCGACTTCCCCGATTTCGGAACCGACGTCTGAGACGCGGCAGCCACGCCGTAGAGCACACACGCGAACCCGAAGATGAGAATCGCGAAAGCTGAGATCAGTTTCATAGGCGATGCCCCCCATGAGATTGAGTTAATTGTGACGCTGCGTCGAAGCAGATGCGAGTAACTTCTGTAATCAGGCCATTGCACAAGCTTGCGCCTTCTATTCGCCTTTTTCGGGGATGATGAGCGCTAAGGCGATTTATCGCCAACCAACGTACAAGAAGTATCCGATGGAACAAACACCGCCGAGATAATACGTTGCGACTACCAACCAAAACACAATCGGTTCTTGGGCGCGGTAGACCCAACCATGAAAGCGTGTCCTCGCTTTTCCGATGCACGTCCAAACCACCCCCGCGCAAAATGAGATGCCTCCAAGAATCAAGAAAAAATACGGCGAGCTTGACTGTGAGTGCCAATCAGGCATGAATAATATCTCCACTCTCCTTACTAGCGTGAGTCCCACTCTTTCACCGTCGTCAGCAGCGACAGCCATTATAGGTGTTGAAATCAGGCCATTGCACAAGCTTGCGCCTTCCCTTCGCCTTTTTCGGGGATGATGAGCGCTAACGCGATGTTATGCCAATGACTCCAGTAAGGTATCATGGCTGTGTTCCGTCGTATCAGAGAGCAGTCCAAGCATGAGAGTGCGCTTCGCAATTTCCATTTTTCTGACCTGTTTTCTGACCTGCAGCAGTTTGCTCTCCGCGAGAGTTCAGCAGGCTCAATCGCCGCAACAGAATCCTCAGCAGAAGCCCACCGAGCTTACTAAGGTCTGCCGCGAGAAGGTCCCACCACCATGCGCTACGCCTCCACGCCCAACCTATGCGCCTCAGCCCGAATACTCTGCGGAAGCGCGCAGCGCGCGCTATCAGGGCACTTGCGTTCTCCTCGTGATTGTGGAAGCTGACGGCAGCACCAGCCACATCCGGGTGAGAAGCCGCCTTGGAATGGGGCTCGATGAAAAGGCAATCGAAGCGGTGAAGCGCTGGAAGTTTGCCCCGGCTCTGAAGGATGGCAAACCAGTCCCCGTGGAGATCGCAATCCAAGTAGACTTTTATCTTTAATGCCTTGGACACTGATGGAGCTGAATGATTGTCGTAAACAGGCCTTTACACAACTTTGCGCCTTCTGTTCGCCCCTTTGTTGCGCCCAAAACTCCTGCTACGGCCTGATAGTAGCGGCCCTATCGGACAGCGTGGTGTGCAAGGTCAAGTCGTGGCTATTACACGTCAGCATAGAAGCAGTCAGCACCTGAATTCGCCTGATACACGGGTTCTCTTTTCAGTGGAACGCCTTTCCCCGTACATGCCATCCCGTGCCGATAGGTTTGCCGCCCTTGGATGTGTGCTGTCGGTCGCAGTGAAATGCCTCAATCGTATAGCGCCGGGTTATCGTTTCCTGTGCAGCAGCGATTTCTGCTTTTTCCTGCGACGAAAAGAGCGTCGCACTTTCGCAAGTTGGCATCACCCACACGATGTTGATTCGTGATCGTTTCTTTACTTTCTTCTTCGCCACGCCCGGCCCCCAAAATTAGACCGGGCGATGGATTTGGGGTCACCGCCCGGCGAGTATCACACTTTGATGTCATGCAGTGACCGCATGTCCAGCTACCCACTCCCCACCTTACGGTGTAGGCTGTGGCCCGGCTGACCCGGTTGAACGTCAGCGATGCTGACGAAATTCTTTGGCCGCAAGCAGGGTCTTGGTTCCCGCCAACAGCTGCCAAGTGCTGGTAGGCACAAGGAGCGGCCAAACTCTATCGCTTCTCAACGCCCTTCAGCTGCTTCAGCTCTGATGTTCGTTGCGAACAGCGCATAGTTTCCCTGCGCCACATCGCACAAAATTCTGTCGCCCGCCTTTGCGTATCTGTCGCCGACGAAATATCCGCCGACGAAACATAGACGCAGCGGGTTGGATGAATCAGACGTGCCCGGCTGCACTTCAGGTCCAGCGTATTGCGTGCCCGGTTCGTCAGGATTTTGAATCTGATCCAACAAAAGCACGCCGCCAAAGTTCCAACGCACAGCGGAGTCGTTGAAAATGTAAAGCACTACGCCGTGCAGCCCAGTGTCACCGGCTTGTGGTTCCCAACTCATTGCGAATTCTTTTCAATGGTCGTCAGCACAGCAGAAACAGCCGTGCTGATTCCGTTATTCTTGCGGGTCTGGTTTCGTTCCTTCGCCAGTTCAAGGGCCGCTGTCAGCCGTGCGTATTTCTCACGCAGAGCTTTCAATGCCGTGGCGCATTCACTTTCCGACAAGATCAGAACATCGCCCTTCGGCCCGACAGGGCCAGCGGGTCCGGGCGGTCCGGGCAGCATTGAGACTTTCCCGGTAGAGCCTTCACCGCCCAACAAAACGGAGGTAAGATTCACCATTTTGGAGCTGGCATCGCAAAGCCATAGTTCGTGGCTGTCTTTCGTCCAATAGAACGTGAACGGGACACCGTGCCCACGATCAGCGGCTTCCGTTCCGCCGGGCAAACAGTGCTTCGTGAGAATGCTTTTCAACTCAAAGACGGTGCGTCCCATAATTTCTCCTACGCTGCAACTGCCGTGCCCGCTGCAATCGCTTGCTCTGCGACTTGCTTGGACACGTAGACAGTCTGACCGGCATTCTCGCCGACGTTGTACGTGATCAGCAGCCCATCACTTGACGGTGAATCGCTGACCAAAGTTGCCACGCCTTCGTTCAGCAAACGGACGGCCTTACTCAGTGAAGCCGACCGGGTGTTGCCACTTCCAATGAACTGGATAGTTAGAGAGTCGCAGCCCGGAAACATTGCATTCGTGTAAGTCATTGTGGTTTTCCTCTTTCTATTTCTGCCATCCGCCAAAATCCGGCGCAGATGTCATGCCCGCACCGAATGCGAACGAATCACGGCAGCTTTGCATACAACGACTCAGAACTAAACTGCGGTCGTCAGCATCGCCCTCGTCGTCGTCATCCAGAACGCTCGCTGCATTTTGATGCTCCTGTGCCGCTGCGTAATGTCGCAATGCTTCGTCTTTGCGCCCAAGATCAGCAGCCTTGCTTGCGAATGCTGTGTGCATCTGGGCAGCTTGCAAATGATCCTGACGTGTTGCCGTCAAGGTCTGGGCTGGGCAAGGCAATGTGTCCATTCCAGCCATGCGACGATCAAGCTCTGCCCGCAGTTCTGCTGTAGACATCAGGTCCAACGCATCACGCTTGATCTGGGCATCCAACTCCGTAAGTCGGCGGTGATTCTCTGCATCCGTTTGGTTCACCCCAAACCGATCAAGGCAAGCTCGTCCCAAAATGCGAGCACGGGCTGCACGTTCTTCTGCACCCCGGACGTATTCAGGCGACGGTGCAGGAATCCCACGTCCTTGCAACATTGCAGTGCGAATCTCAATGATGCGACGTTTCATGTAATCTGGTGCGGTCGTGGCATCGCCCATCCCGGCGTTCGTCACTTGAAACTCACCGTTCTCCGTGCGAATCAAACAGTCACCTTTCAACAGCCTTTGTTCTTCTTGTGTGAATTCCATAACTTCCTCTCTTGTGGCCTAGTTTCCCCGTTGAAATCTTTCAATCACGTCTTCCGGGCAGCCGTTCTTGCGAGCTACGTCAATGGAGTCAGTTCGTTCAGTGCTGGTCTGGTGCTTCCACTGAAACCACCGGCCATTCAAACCTTCGCACACCTTCCAGACGCCCGGTTCTGGCACAAATTCAAGTGCCGTGTTGTTCGGACCAGCCACAGCGTGCTGTGAGATAAACTCAGCAATCGTGCGTGGTTTGATTTCCGTGGCCTGCCCGGTCGCAATCAAGACAGCGGCGACGTGGTTCGGCAAATGGGTTTCGGTGTTTCGCAATGCGGGATCACTCACGAAATCGGTGTATCTGACTTTCATAACGGTTCCTCTTTTCCAACAAGGTTGACTTACGAGCTTGATCCGCTCACTATCCCCCACAACTTTGTGACGGCTTTTGTAAACCATTTCATTTCAGCCCCAGTGACTTCGCAGTGCGGTTCAACCGGCACAGCATCTGCCGACACCACGTTTCAGGCAATCTAAACTCTGCGGCGATGGCTTTTGTCGTCCAGCGCAAGCGATAGAACATAAACAGCAGCAGAGCAATACTGCCCGGCAAATTTTGCTCAATCCGCAAGCGGCTGTCCATGCCATAGAATTCTCTAATGAGCACAGACGTGTCTTCTCCGGCTCGCCGGGCACACAATTCTCGCCGCTGAAGCCTTGTTATCATTTCAATTTTGCGTGGTCGGTCCGCTGCGATCTTTTCAATCACACGGTCAAAACGTGCGGGTATGCTGGTCAGGACGGGCAGCTTTGCGAACTGTCGCTTTCCAAAACAGCGGTGTTCCAAATAGGTCACCATCACTTCCCGCACATCACGATCTGATAGCGTCCATTCGGGCTGTCCGTTCTTCAGGTTGGACGGATGCCGGTCAACGTGGCAGCGGGAATAATCTGAGAAGTCAAGACCGGGCTGAAAGTTGTCGGCGTCGTCCACATCCGGCAAATGAACCGGCAACTGACGAAACCCTCCAAACTGGGCTTCAGGCGGTAGAATCCCGGCTGCTGCGTGCGGTGTGCAGATGGTCACTCGTTCCATATAATTCAAGCCCCGATCACCGGCACCGTGATGTGAAACCTATCCTGCAAGAATTTCACCGGGTCTGACTGCATCGTCATCCAGTCACGCTTCATGCCGCCGACAGCCTTCAGCAAGCAGCCGTCCACCATCTTCCACTCACGGGAATAGAACACAGCAATGGATTCCGGGTCAGCGACAACACGCCGACCGATAAGTTCAAAGCAGATGCTGTGACGCAGTGCTGTGTCCACGTCGTCCCACGACTTGCCTTGCTCAAGCATCTTCATCGCCACAAGTTGCAGTGAGTGCATGAAGTCTTCACTGGCAACTGTCTTGATGCCTTTGTCTGTCGCACGCAGTAGGTTCCGTGATCTGAAAAATATCGTCATAAATTCCCCCTTCAAAAACTTGGTAAAACAAATTCGGTTCGCACGTAGTCAACACCTTCCCGCCAAGCCGGTGTGCCTTCATCCGTCGGGTGATCGTTGGCACACAGGCACACGACGTTGGACGGCACAATGAACAGGTCCGGTCGTTGCCGTGGCGACCACAGATGGTGAACGATCTTTGCAGGCTCGTGACACTGCTCGCCGTTCTTCTGAATGCGCTGACACATTGGATTCTGCCGTATGATCCAACCACGAAACGTTCGCCAGCGTGGTGTCTGGTACATCGCTTCAACTTCGTCGTGATCCCGGTGTACGCCTCGCTGTGTTTCGGTCTGATGTTGAGCACACCAACGTGAGCCGGGCAGCGACGCACGACCGCACACAGCGCAAGCTGTCGGCGACTTCCTCATACCCAGCGACCGTCACTTCCCGCAGGTGTTTTCCCCTGCCACACATCATCAGCACCATCGCCCCAGTCACCCGTCTTCACAGCACCAGATGCGTCCTTGTTGGTGATGTTCGGACGTGCCTGCAAACGGGCGTCAACGATGCTCGCCCACTGATTCACAGGTGTCTTTGACAAATCAATTTCCAGTTGCTTGGTTAGTGGCGTGAACGCTCTGCCGCAGCTCGTGCACTTGTAATCCCGCAGAGCCTCAAAAGCGTTTAGGAACTTCGCTGCGAAACCACACGCACAGTGGTAATAGAGTCCGCACGTGTTTCCGGTTTCAGTGGCAAGCCTGTACCACCAGTTAGGCCGCTCATTGCCGGAGCGGTTGTAATAGACTTCCTGCAAATACTTCGCTTCGCCGGATGCGTCAAGTGTTTGCGGGTTTCTGAATGCAGTGATTCCCGCACTAAGTCGTTCTAGGATGTTTGCCATTGTGTTACTTCCTTTCGTCCGGGTTTGCCGGATTGAAATTTGTTAGACCACCAGCACCATCAGGCATCTTCACTGTGTTGTCGCCCATGATGAAATAGACTCTTGGCACACCGGCGGGCGGGTTCGCAAGATAGCGATTCCACGCAGTGACCAGCGCAGAGATGCCGTCAATCTTTTCTGTGGGCGTCAGCTTCTCCGGCTTCAGCCCGCCATGCTTCTCACCTTCAACCATGACGACGTTGGATGCCATCCATGCCAGAGCTGGGTTCCCGAAATGCACCAGTTCGCCGTGCTGAACCGCACTCAGCAATTCCTGAGACGGTGCTGTAAGTTGTGAGGGAACCTGTGGGACACTGATACAGGCGATGCCCATTTCATTCAGCTCTGCTGCCTGCGTCGGAAAACCCCACGGGTCAAAGCCTGTCTCCATGATGCGAAGATGCTGATTCAAATCCACGATGTATTTCTTGATGTCACGCAGATCAACCATGTCGCCGGGACAAAGTTGCAGCCATCCTTCACGCACCCACACCGACAGCGGAACTCCCCAAGTCTTTTCCTTGTCCAGCAACCCATCTTCAGGCGCAAAGCACTGGCAGATCACAACACGCTTGTCTATAGGATCAGCGCCTTCAGCAAATCGTGCTCGTGGGAACAACATGACGACGGCAGTAAGGTCGCCACGTAGTCCGATGTCGGTGCCCAGATAGCACGGCGTGTCTGCATTCAGTCGCAGGAATTTCACCGTCGCCTTCATGGGATCAATTTCGCCGATCAGTTCTAGCCCGGCGCAGGCGTCCCATTTCTTTGCGGGAATACTTCCCTGTTTGTTCAAAGACGCTTCTGGTGTGACGTTCGCAACGAACTGCAAGAAGTTGTTCAAGCCGGATGGCATTTCAACAAGGTCATTGATCTGCGTCTGAATGTGTTCTTCCCGCAGTGTCACACCCAGTGATGGCAGAGCCTTACGCAGCACCTTGATGTCCCGATAGTCGTCGCCTTCATCAATGCGATATATCGCAACGAACACGTGATCTGCCTGAACGACGTTGCGTAAAATCTTTTCAGCCCACGCAAACTTCTCGTGTGCGAAACACTGCTTGCTTTCTGGTGCGGTGGTGATTGCCAACGTCAGCGGTTGTGTACGACTGACTGTGCTCTGCACCAAAGCATCCCACGCATCTCTGTCGCCCCAGACGCCCACTTCATCAGCAATGATTCCGCTCGCTCGCACGCCAAGGAATGAACGTTCTTCACTCGCCAGCGGCAGGAACCGGGCGTCTGTGGATTTGACAGTCAGCTCGCCCGCCCAACGTGACACGTGTGCTGCAAGTTCTGGGTTGTCGCCGACAGCCCGGCGAGCATCTCGCCAGACGATTCTGCTTTGCTCACGAGCAGTCGCAGCGCCGAACACTTCCGGGTACTTCTCTTGGTCGCAGATCAGCAAGAACAATGCGACTGTGCTGGCGAACTTCGTCTTGCCGTTCTTACGTCCCATTGAAAGCCAGCATTCGGAGAAACGTCGCAGGCCGGTCGCACGTTTGAATGCGAACATGCTGGTGAGCACCCAGACTTCCCAAGGCAGGATGTTGCCCAGTCCGGCAAAGTCTTTGGCGAATGCGACCACGTTGCGAGCTGCAACAGCATCCCAATAGATGCCACGCAGGTGCCCGGTCGTGATGTCGTCAAGCCATCGCTGGGCTGCACGCTTCATCAGGTCACCGGCGTCAGGACTGTTCACTGTGTCCAGTGCATACTGGCGTGCGATGGTTGAGGCGTCGCCTTCAGGCCACGTGTACGCTGACTGATCTTGCTCAAGGCAGAGTGTGGCAACTGGCACAAGGCGATCTGCGAAGCTCGCACGTTCATCAGCAATACGCTTTATGAACGCTGCGATGGTTTCGCCCGGCTCTGGTGCTTCGGGAAATCGCTTGCGACCTTTCCAGAAATCCAGCGCCTTCTGCTTGCGTGCTTTGTCGCCAGAAACTTGTGCCTTGCACAGCTCCAACAGCGCATCACCATCGCTGTACGCCAGCAGCCGCTTTTCCAGCAGCCAACTGGAATACTTTTTCCAGATGGCCCAAAGCGGGCGATTGTTGTAGGCGTATTGTTCAGGACACAATGGGACACCCAGAGCGAATGTCTTCGCTTCCTGTGCCGCACGAACCCGGCTTTCAGTTGCAGTCCGGTTCATGCGTGTGGCGTCTAATTGTTGCCTGACTGACATCTAAGTCGTCCTTATCTCACCCGAAATGTGCCCAAAACTAATTCAATTTGCGAGGGCGTCATACTAGGAGTACTTGCAAAAATCCCGTGTGCGGTTTTTTTACAAGCAAAAATTTCATTTTTGATGACGCCACGGGGTCGTTTTTGCATCGTCAAACCTGTTCACCTTTGTTGCTCTGGTTTCCGCATCACTTGCTGGTCAGCATCAAGTGTTTCTATGACTGCTCGTGTACTCATTGCCTTGTTTCCTTTCTGCTCTGACGTGTCCTGCGTTGCACTCCAATGCTGATTCCCGCTTGTCTGGTTCGCTCTGGCGTGCGATCTTTGCTCTGATGTGCTCGTAATGGTCACCGCTCCCTTCCGTTGTCTGGCACCTTCGCAAGCAGCTCCAACAGCGTCAGGCTCTTTGCTAGGTTCGTGATGCTGGCCCGGTTTTCATCCACGATGAACCGGCGAGCACTCACCCGGTCGGCGAACAGCCACGCTCTGTCGGGTGAATCGTATGCAGTAACGCACCATTGCCCGTCGCCGATCACTTCAGTGACGTTGAACCGCTCTTTCGCTATGTCAGCCCACGACTTCATTGCTTCTTCCAAGTCCCGGTCCAGTGGCCGGTGTCATCCATGTCAGGGACAACTTTGTGGTCATCCCACATTGCCTTGATCAGTTGAGGCTCCGGCGGGTCCAGCTTTGGCAGGTCTTTCCGGTAGTAGTCTTCCTGCGATAGAACTGGTTTGCGCCGTTGCTGTTGACTTTCGGTTTTGCGGTTTTCAGGTTTTGGGGTTGAAAAGCCTAGCCTTGCTTGCTCTTGCTTTTGGGGTTGCTCTTGCTCTTGGTGTTGCTGTTGTTCGTTCCCTTGGGTGAATTCATTTTCTGAATGCGATTTTGTCGGTTCAGTACGGCTCATACGGTTCATACGGCTAAACCGGCTAAACCGGATACAGCCACTCGCATTACCATCTGCAATACCATCGTGGTTTGCAGATTCTGCAACTGATGTGGTTGCATCACTTGCAAAGATTGAGCACTGCTCACCATACTGCCCAGCAGACTGCTCACCACACTGCTCACCCCCTGCTCCGGCACTGCTCACCCCCTGCTCACCCCCTGCTCCGGCACTGCTCACATCAGGCACGAGAATGCGACGCCCGGCGGGTTGCTGACGGTAGAATTCTTCAGCTTCCGGCGAGCATTCAAAGCGTTTGGGTGTTCGCATGATGCAGTAGCCGCCAGATGGACGACAGCGTAGATCGTGGGGTTCAAACACAAAGCCGTATCGCTTGTCCCACGTCAAGAAGTAACAACTGACGATGTGCCGGGCACGCAGCTCTGCAAAGACCTTGTTCAGATGGTGAATGTTATAGTGCTGACCATCTGCCCTGAGTCCCTTGGCGCAGTGCTTCAGGATGTGTGGCAGGCTGGCATAGATAAACCGTTGCGGGTCTTTCCCGGCCAGACTTTCCAAGTACCCAAGCACCTCGTACATCAGCGTTGCCCTCCGTGCGTGGCTTTTCCATGAATGGGTGCGGTCAGGCCGGAGCCAAACCGGACCCTTCCAACTGTCCGTGAAATCTCGTTCAGTTTGTGAACGTACCGTCACGGCTTCCTCACCTTCTGCCGGTCAAGCACCCAGTAAGCAGACCTGTCCGCATGACGGACGATCCGTCCGGCCCGCAACAAGCTGGTCAACAGCAATTTCGTTTTGTGGATGTCAAGGCGCAGCAGCCGGGCGATCTGGGAACTGCTCGCACCCGGATGCCGGACGATGCACTGCCGGACAATGGTCGCAGCCAAGCAGGTGACCGGCGGGCACAGCTCAAGCTTCCAGCCTTTCATCTTCCGGCGGGCGAGTAGCTGATGCTGTGGGCAAATAGCAAAACCCGCTGCTGGTGTGGGAGCGCCAGCAACGGGCGAGGATTTCAGACATGACTCTGAAGCTTGGGACTGCTGAAGAACTTGATCGTAATGTGTCATGTTTAAAATCCCCTTCTACCTATCCCGCACGTTTGTGACGGGATTTTTACTGTACCGCCGTTCTGTCTGGCGTCATCGTCTTCCCTTCTTCACGGACGTAGCCGTGGCGTCAAACCACAGCAGCACTTCACTCTTTTTGAAACGGATGTACCGTCCTATGCGGTGACAGGGGATGGGGCGGACACTGCGACGGCGAACCTTCTCGTAGACAAAGGAAGGTTTCACACGCAACAGTACGGCGACTTCTTCAGGTGTCAGAATTTCTTCTGGGTTTACAGCGACGGGTTTGGGCACCGGGGTTTTTCCTTATCCCCAGTGTGGCCGGTCCGTTAATTACGGGTGCGTGTGACTAAGAACCTATTGTGAAGCCGGGTTCCGTTGGTGGGCGGCTCTATTCAGTTTTTGAGCAACTTCTCAGTATACCAAAAATCGTAATGTCTCGTCAACATCTTTCTATGCGGTAGCCTCCGCCTTACTTTGCTTGGCGGCCTTTTCTGCCGCTCGTGCAGCTTCCTGATCCATATCTACCTTGTGAAGTAGGACTTTCAACTCGTCCAGCTTGGCTTGCAACGTTTCTACCGGCACGTGCGGTGTAGTCTTAAACAGTTCTTTCAACTCTCGCCATGTGATAGCCGCTGGTGTATCGGCGTTCTTGATGTCATCCAAGAACGGCTGATGCCCGTTAACAACTTGTGTCGCCTTAGTGGAGAAGTCCGACCGAGCTATAGCCTTTTGTCCCTCTACCTGTCGTAGCTCAAGCTGGCGGTCACATGCCTCTCTTGTTTTGCGGTCCTTTTCCCGACAGGCAAGAACCTCCGCCTCATACTGTTCGGCAAGGTCCGCCGGTGGGCTTGCCAGAAAGAGCCGTACCGCCCGTGCGACCAGAGCCTCTGGCGTCACGTTGACCATACGGCTGTACTGACTAAGCTCATGGAACAACAAAGAGTCAAGAGATACCGCCCACGGACTGTCTTTGCGAAGCCTGTCACGCAGTCGCTTACGAAGTTCTGAGACACACCAACCGTTCGTTACCGCCTTTTGCAAGATTTCCTCTTGCTCGGTCGGTTCAAGACTTGCGACCAGCTCATGGTGTGCGAAGCTCAGTTTTGCTTGGCGGACTGTGAGACTGACGTTGCGCCCCACGTAGGCCAGACCGTAGAGGTACTTTCTACTCAGATCAGGAAAGAGCTGTTGCGCCCGGTCATACGCCCGCCCGCCCCACTGAGTGTCACCGGCGGCTAACCAGTCGGCCAGTGCCCACTTTTGAGTCTGACCTGTCTTTGCCAGTTCAACACCTTGCTGTTCCCATGCTGTGAAGTCTGGTGTTGGTGCCATCGCTATGCCCAGCCCAACACGGCCTAAAGCCTTATCCAACTTTTTCAGTGCCTGTTCTGTTGTTGCCATGCTACCCACCCTTCCGTTCTGAACGGAAAACCTCTACCTATAGTTGCGTAGGTCAAGGTCACCTAGTCGGGGTACACCCGGTGTCACGGGTCCGCCATACCTACCGTCAAACCCTAACGCACGGGCACGGTTCAACCGTTGTTGGCGGTCTATCCGCCGTGCCACACGTTGTGCACGTAGCCGTGCGTTGCGGCGTGCCGCTGTAGCACGTCCCTTGTCCGACGTGCGGTAGCGTGCATGTTTTTCATCGTTAGACACGAATACCCCAATTATCACCTATTGTATCAAAGTCAGCAAAGCGATGCAAGCCAAATCGCCCGCCCAATGCGGGTTTCAGCCCGTTCAGGACTCCACGTGCTAAAATACCCTCGTGCAGCGAGGGAGCATAAGAAAGGTCCACGGTTCTTGGCACGTCCGTTACCGGGCCACAGAAATCGGACCCGACGGCCAACCACGTCGCCGGATGGTCAGCAAGCGACTGGCACCGATCAATAACGAATATCCTTCAGTCAGCTCTGTGTGGCCGTTGGCGGACCCGATCATTGCACAGGAAACCCACGGCGGGGCTGCTGAAGGCTCACTGCTAGTGGAAGATTTTGTTGAGCGGTTCTTCCTGCCGTTCGTCCAGCCTAGGAAGACGGCCAGCACCACACATTTCTACAAGGCCACAATCAAGCGTAATGTCCTGCCGGTGATCGGCCAGCTTCGTCTTCGGGATGTTCAGACAAGCCACGTCCAACATTTGCTTGATGCGACGGACCTATCCCACGGCAGTCTGCTACGGATCAAAAGCGCCACGTCTGCCATATTCAGCCACGCCCGCCGTCTGGGTTTCATCGTTGGCCCGAATCCGGCACAAGGTGCTCGTGCGGAAGGCCGACGCTCTGACTTTGAAGGCCATGCGTATTCAGTTTCCGAACTTGAATTGTTCCTGAAGAAACTGCCAGAACCGGCGAGGACCGTCTGTGCTACAGCCGCTTTTACGGGCCTGCGACAAAGTGAGTTGCGTGGTCTGAAGTGGGAAGATTACAACGGCGAGGAATTGATGGTCCGCCGTTCGGTGTGGCGTACAGCTATCGGTTCCACCAAAACCCCGGAAAGTAAATCCAGCGTCCCGGTGATCCAACCGTTGCGGAAAATGCTCAACCTGCACAGGCAGAGAAGCAGCGATGACGGCTGGGTTTTCAGCGGTGAGAAAATGGGACGCCCGTTAAACCTCGCCAACCTTGCACGCAGGGTCATCATACCGGCGGTTGGCGATCTGTGGCACGGCTGGCATTCGTTCAGGCGAGGACTGGCAACCACATTGTTTGATCTGGGTGTTGATCCTGAAGTCGCTTCAAAGATTCTCCGACATGCGGACAGTGCCGTGACCCGGCGTCACTATATCGTGCTAGACTCACGTAAGCAGGGACGCAAGGCCATGCGGAAATTGGAAAGACTTGTGACACAAATGTGACACAGGGCAAAACTAAGAAAGTCGCTCCGACCCGCATAAACATTGATCAAAGCCGACGTAGCTCAGTTGGTAGAGCAGCCGATTCGTAATCGGCAGGTCAGCGGTTCAAGTCCGCTCGTCGGCTCCAGCCTTCTACGCGGGCCTGATGAGGTCCCAAATTGAACATCCGAGTTTTTTCTGACAAACATCAGCTCGCCGCGGCTGC
>Ga0187872_10002470_pt1 | contig 16269 bp, 10 predicted proteins | sample June2016WEW_16_4_FD_132973 | JGI IMG/M metagenome (GOLD analysis project Ga0187872, IMG submission 132973) | Peatland microbial communities from SPRUCE experiment site at the Marcell Experimental Forest, Minnesota, USA - June2016WEW_16_40 | ecosystem: Environmental > Terrestrial > Soil >...
ACCCGGAGCGGACCCAGCGAATGTGCCCCTCGGCGCCGGCGCTGGCGCCGGCGTTGAAGACCGGGACGAGCAGCGGGCATCGTGATGCATGGTGCGCGGCGGTCACGCCGCGCCGCACCGTGGTGGTCTGGCTGGGCAACGCGGACGGCGCGGGCTCCGATGCGCTGGTGGGCCAGGACAGCGCTGCGCCGCTGGCGCTGAAAATCCTGACGGCCAACGACCCGGGCGGGGCCGGATTTTCCCCGCCGGCGGGGTTCCACGCCGACGCGCAATCCGCGTCGGTGGAATTCTCCGCGGATGCCGGCGGTGATCCGGCCCTGATCTTTCCCGTGAATGGACAGGAAATCGTGCGTGATCCATCGTTACCGGCAAATCGGCAACGCCTGGCGCTGCGAGCCAGGGTTCCCGATGGCGGGCAATTATGGTGGTTCGTCGACGGCCAGCTCGCCGGCGGATGCGCCAGCGGCCAGCCTGTATGGTGGCAGCCGACTTCGGGCGAACATGAAATTCTAGTGGTCACGGACAACGGCCAAGCCGCACGTGCGGAGATCCGCGTGCGATAAGAAAGGCCCGCAACCCCCCCCTAAAAACCAGATGGCCCACGAAGTGACTCGCGACGTCACCGCATGGGCCTTCATCAGCTTTCGCCGACAATCCTGGTATCGGACCGATTCTCTAGGCAACCTGCTCCCGGGCCTGAGCCCGCCTCGGTCCGCTCAGCATGAAACAACAGTTGCCTGCCATTTCATACAGACGGTTGGATCGCGGCAGTCTCCGCCGCGATCGCCCGCCCAATAGGGCGGCATGGCGGTTTCCCGACTGGACGGCCGTGGGCTATCGCTTTCCCGAGCCCGTTCCTAGGATCCACGCCGCTCGACGTCCCGTTACCAGAACACTGGCGGCTTCTTGGGCTCGATCTGTCCCGGATCGGGAGTCTCTCACTCCGCGGGGGACAGACCACTGGCGGCGACTCTAACCCGGATTGCCTAAGTTCGGCGTTTTTACGCCGCTTATCATCGGGTGGCCTGGTCGCTGGCCGCCGACTTTCGCCGTGCCCGCATTTGGTTGCTTCGCACGGTCTTTCGCATTCAGAAAGCCGGACTCCTTGTCAGGAGCGTTCTCCTTTTTCGCCGGTCACTTTCGTGCCCGACGACGAGGAGGAAATATATCCGCACGCAAGCGAAATCCGTCTATTTTTTCAAGCAAAATTTTCGCCAATCCACTGATTTTCGCGCAACTGCTTGCAGGCAATTGCCGATCGCGGTGCATAATTCGGTGGATAATCTGACCTCACCGCAATGGTTCGCGGATTTCATTGATCGTGCAGCCAGACGATCGATCGGCCCGGGCGGTTGCAGCGGACGTAATTGGGAATGGCCGTCATGGGCGAGCCATCAGCAAAGGATCCCTTGATGACCATTACGCCGCCCAGAAGATCGGGCTTCCACTGGCTGGTCAGGGGAGAATCGCTTTTGAGGGGCAGATCGACATTGGGTTGATCCGCCTGTTCAACGTTGTAGATCAGCGGGCCGTAGCGGAGGGCCACGCGGCCGCGATCGGCGGCAACGCGATCGTCCGCCTTGATGCGCTGGGGACTCAACGGGAGCACGAGATCGATCTTATCTCCGGACGTCCAGGTCCGGGTGATGACCGCATATCCATTCTCAATCGCCGGATTGACGACCGGAGCGCCGTTGACCGCGATGGACGTTATGCCATCCGCTTGCGGAGAGCTGGTATACAAAGTGCTGACGTCGCGATGGGGCAGGCGAAGGCGGATGCTGAAGCTCGCGGGCGTTGCCGGCCGCACCGCGATCGAAACTCTGTCGCTCCAGGGGTAATCGGTGGACTGAACCATCTGGACATTGGTTCCGGCCACGTTCTCGACGGTGGCGCTGCTGCCAATGTAAAGATTGACGTAGAGGGAATCGGCGCTGGTGGAATACATCCAGGTGGGAAGTTGCAGCAGCGTCCGGGGGATGTTCCCGACGCAGCACGGGCAGTCATGCCAGGGGTATCGCGCGCCGCCCTCAGCCGGAGATTCGAGCGGGTTGGCATAGTAAAAGTTTTTGCCTTCCAGATCGAGGTCGCCGAGCACCGCGTTGTAGAGGGTTTGTTCGTAGAGATCGGCGTATTTGGCGTCGTGATAGGCGAGGTTCATCTCATATTGAAAGAAAAGCTCGCCGCAACCGGAGCAGGATTCGCAATAGGAACGGTTGGGCAGCGAATAATCAGCCCCGAATCCTTCGGAGGTTTCGCCGCTGCCGATTCCGCCGGTGACGTAGTATTTCCGGTTGATCAGATTATCCCAGATCGACTTGACCGCGCTTTGATAGTCCACGTCGGAGGTTTCGGCCATGACGTCGGTCATGGCGGTATAGAGATAGGCGGCGCGGACGGCATGGCCGACGGCTTGATATTGCCCGGTGACCGGGGCGTAGGTCTGGTCGTATTCCCCCCCGCTGCCGCGGCAGTCCATGAGGAACTTGGCCAGCTCGACGTACTTCCCGCCCTTTCCCGGCCCTTCGACGCGATTCACAAACCTGCCGAAACGGACGAGCGCCTGTTCCATTTCCTCGTGGCCGTCATACCACGGCTTCTTCGGCGCGGGGCCGATGTTGTCGTACCAACAGTCCGCCAGCTTTTTGGCGGCGTTGTACATGCGCAAGTCCTTGCCCTGGGTCATTTGGTAATCGGCGATGGCCGACTCGATGAAATAACCGGCGACATATCCTTCGTGTTCGCTCCTAGTCCGCGGGCTCCAATGCGGGGGATTGCCGGGGTCCAGTGTGAAGCGGGTTTGGAGATATCCGTCGGACTCTTGAGCGCTGAGGATGATGGGAATCCATTCATCCAGCGTGGCCCGCATTGCGTTCTGGGCATTGACGATGTCCCGGTCGCCCTGAGGATCGACCATCAGGGCCAGGCACATCGCTTCAACCGTGTTGTGGACATAGGCGTTGGCGAACGGGTAACCGACGTGCCGGCCGGCGGGCCGGCCGGCCAGTTTCTTGCCCGCCTGGATAAAGTTATTGATGCCGCCTTCTTTCAGGTTTACGTCCGACAGCTCCGTATAGCAGTGGGGAATCCAGTTGACGATGACGTTCTTGATCCTGGCGTTCCAGAATCGGCTGTTGATCTGATATGTCCCGGTGTAGACCGGTTCCAGGCGGCCGCGCGGGGCGGGCGGATCAACCCGAGCATGCAGGGTGTCGGAAGCGGTCAGTGGTGCGTTGCCGGCGGTCAATGACAACACGTAATCCCCCAGTTCGGAAAAACTGGCGGTGGTGGCCTCGGCGTGGGGATCGGCGAACGTCACCTGGCCGGGACCCGAAATCTTGCTCCAGATCAAATGGGCGGCGCCGTTGCCTTTCACGGATTTGACCGAGCCGTCGAGAAACGTCTTTCCCGTCAGGACGACGACGCGATCGACGCCGGCCGTCACCACCGGCGGAAATTCCGGCGATTTCCCGCTGTCATAGACTTTCCATTGCAGAATGCCGGTGGAAAAGTTCAGACCGTTGGCCGCGGAATCGAACTCCAGCCTGAGCTTCGACGTGGTGATTTCGCCGAACTCGGTGGTGTTGTATTGATCGCGCTTGACGCCCAGGCCCTGTGCGTCCTTCACCGGGACATAGTCGTTTCCGTCCCAATATTTCAGCCGGCAACGTGCGGGAAGCCTGATTCCCCGGCCATCGGCAAACCAGTAGACGTCGATCTTGTTGGTGGTGATGGGCTGGGTCCAATCATATTCGACCCATTGGACGCCGATCCGCGGCCAATTGCCGTACGCACGATGCCTGGTATCCCGGGAGTTACGGGGATCGAAGCCGCTGTTGAGAGCGGCAAGCGTCTGATCTCCGGAAACGTAGGACGTGGAGGCCCTGGCAACCAACGCGAGATTCGCCCCTGCGCCGGCATCCGGGGCGGTCGTTGGATTCTGTTGGGCGAATGCCATTTGGCTGCAGAAATATACCGCGATTGATACAACCGTCACCGCAAAATTGAGAATTCTCGTCACGAAGGCCTTCCTTAAAACCAGATCACCGCGAAGGCGCGAAGCTCGCATCTTCGCGGTTAATCTTCTGGGAAAATCGCAACAAAGCAACGAGGCCCGCAGATTCAAATCCGGCGAGCGGCTGCAAAAAAGTCGCGCCGTTACATGACAATCCGCGATTAATTGCAATGAAACTTTCTGCAAACAGATAAAAGTGTTGCATTCCAACTCCGATGCGGTAGATTGCGCTGGGTTGGATTTGGCGTCTTTCCATCGAGCTGGAGGCAAAAAACGGAGGGAATGCAATCGTGAGGGTCCGCCGCAACTCTATATGTTTGCGCAGCTTATGCGCCGCAGCCGTTCTCGGTCGCGCGGCGTCAGCTTGGGCCGTCGCATGGAATGCGACTAATCCCGGCTATAGCGGGACTTCCACCGCCGGTTTGTCGGACATGCCGACGCTGTTCGTCGATGAGAACGTCATAATCAATTCCAGCAACAGCACGCGTGGGACGGCAACGTATTTGGGCGATGGCTGGTTGCTTTCGGCACGCCACGTCATCCAAGACGGCAGCAATTACGGCGCGCTCGCCTCGCCGAGCCAGATTACTTACACCGTCGACGTCGGCGGTGTTTCCCAAACCTATACCGCCGACACCCTTTCGACGCCCGATGGCAGTTCGGACATTTCGCTTATTCACCTGGCCGGCACAAGCTCCGGCCCGATCGCCACCCTCCCGGGCGTTTTAGCATCGCAGATTTACACCGGTTCGAGCGAAGCGGGCTCGCTGGTGCAAATCGGCGGGTATGGGTATTGGGGAGCGCTCGGTTCGACGTTGAGCACCAGCGCCACTTTTCATCGAGCGTTCAACATCGCCTACCTCAGCGGCGGATTTGTGGACATCTCGGCCAATGCCAGCGCCGAGCTTGTCAACAATGGCTACGTCATGGGCATCGCCGAATCAGGCGATAGCGGTGGCGGCATGTGGATGGATGACGGGCCGGCCTCCGACACAAATCTGTGGGACTATTCCCTGATCGGCGAAACCACAACCAGCAACGGTTCGGCATTCGGCGACACCAATCAGTACGGGCGCGTTTCCAACTATGCCACGAGTTGGATTCTGCCGACCGCGTATGCCGGCCACGCGACCGTCACCTGGGACACGTCGCTGAGCGCCGGAATTCAGGAAGGCAGCGGCACCTGGGACCTCAGCACGCAGAATTTCTCCAACGGCGTGACCAACGTCGCCTGGGACAACTCGACAACCCAAAACGTGCATTTCGGCGCGCACCAGGGCGCCGCGGGCATCGTCACGCTCGGTGCAAACGTCATCGTACAGAACATGATGTTCGATCCGGCGACCTCGGGAACTTATACGATCGCGCCGGGAACGGGCTATTCGATTGCGCTTTCGTCATCGACCATCATCACCACCAATGCCAACGCCACCATCAGCGCCGCGATCTCCGGCGGAGGCGGCACGGTCAGCAAGCTCGGCTCGTCAACCTTGACCCTCTCGGGAAGCAATACGTTCACGGGAACACTGGCCATCGGCGACGGCGCGACCAGCGGTGGAAATATCAACGGGGCACTGTGCGTCGCGTCGAATGCGGCTCTGACCAACGTCTCGACCGTCAAGCTGCTCGACAACAATGCCGCTTACAGCACGTTCCAGCTTTCCGGAAACGTGATTGTTCCGGCGAACGTTGTGTTCGACTGGAACGCCAACAACGCCGGCCCCGCGGCCATGGCGGCGAACGTCATCGAGAACGTCTCGGGTAACAACACCATCGCCGGACCCACAACGTATTTCGTGGGCGGCATCGGCTACGGAATCGTCTCCGACTCGGGTTTGCTCACGCTTAACGGCAACTTCACCGCCAGCGGAACCAGCGGCAAAACCTTCTATTTCCGCGGCGCGGGCAACGGAACCATCGGAGGCGTGATCACCGGAACCGGAGGTAATCTGGTATTTCTCGACTCCGGAACCTGGACGCTCAATAGTGCCAACACCAATACCGGCGTGACCACCATTGCCGCGGGCGTGCTCAGCACGAACCGCCTTACCTCCGAGGGAACCGGCTCAACCGGCACGACGCCCAGCGGAATCGGCCAATCGAATGATAGTGCTTCCAATCTGGTCCTCACTGGTGGGACGCTGAGTTACACCGGAGGCGGCGCGATTACGGATCGCTTGTTCACCATCGGCCCTGGAGGTGGAACGCTGGACAGCTCCGGCGGGGGCGCGCTCATTTTTTCCAATACCGGCGCCGATGTCAGCAGCGACGCAATCGCACACAACGCTTCAACCGTTTCCGGCTCCAACGTCGTCACCATTACCTCCGCCGGCATGGCAGACCTGACGCCCGGCGAACTCGTCACGGGAACCGGCATTCCAACCGGTGACGCCATCGTTTCCGAAAATTTCGATGCGGGAACCATCGCCCTCAATTCCCCCGCGACGGCGACCGGAACGCCAAGCCTCGCCTTTGGGGCCGTCGGCCGAACCTTAACCCTCACCGGAACGAACACCAACGCCAATGGTTTGAATTCCTCGATTTCCAATTCCTCCGGCGGCGGCGTTCTTTCTATTGTCAAAAACGGAACTGGAAACTGGACGCTCGGAGCAGCCGAGACCTACACCGGATCCACTTCCGTCAATGCGGGAATCCTCACGGTCGCCGGCAACGCATCGGTCGGCGGATCTTCCGCTTCGGTGGCATCCGGCGCAACCCTTGCCAACCTCGGCACGTTCATCACGCCCACCGTCACCAACGCCGGCACGGTGACCAGCGGCAAAACATTCAGTATCAGTGGAACGCTATCCAATTCCGGCTCGTTCAGCAGCACGTCGATCTTGTCGGTTGGCACGGTCTTAAACTCGGGAACGTTCAGCGTGTCCGGGACATTGAACGAAACCGGCAACTTCACGAATTCCGGCACGGCCGCCCTCGGCGGAACGCAGAACTGGTCGCCCGGGACCACTTTCACCAATTCCGCCGGCTCAGCCACTTTCCAAACCGACGCCGGTTCGGCCCTGGCATCCCCGTTGTCGCTCAACGTCACCGGGGGAACGATCAGCCTTGGTTCGCCCCAACATTTGGCCGGAATTTCGATCGCCGCGGGCACGACGACCCCGTACGCCGGCACCCTCGATATCGAAAACAATCACGCCATCATCAGCTACAGCGGCCCCAGTCCGATCGCCTCCATCGCCGGCTATATAGCCAGCGGTTACAACGGCGGCAACTGGAACGGAACCGGTATCATTTCGACAACCGCGCAGGTTCCCACAAATGGACTGCTCTATGGAATCGGCTATGCCGATGGGGCTGACGGCGTCGTCTCCGGCCTCTCCTCGGGCCAGATCGAAGTGATGTATACCTTGCTCGGCGACGCCAATCTGGACGGCCTGGTCAACGCCGCCGACTTCACCATCCTGGCGGCGAACTTCAATCAGCCGGTCACCGGCTGGGACCAAGGGGATTTCAACTATGACGGCTTGGTCAACGCCGCCGACTTCACCGACTTGGCCGCGAATTTCAACCAGAGCGCCAGCGGCGCTGACGTGTCCGCCGGCGACGTTGCGGCCCTGGACGCCTTCGCCGCGGCCAACGGCATCAGCCCGGCGAATGTTCCCGAACCAGGCAGTGCGGCGATGATGGTGACGGCTGGATTGGGAATTCTTGGCCGGCGGAGACGGTCCCTGCGCCATGAGTCTCGCGGCCGGGTTTTGCCATAGCTTCTAGCCTCCCATCGCCATTTTGTGCACAATGCCGCCCATCCAGGAGTGCTGCGTGAGGGTCATTGATATCCGCGAGGTCACCAAGCCTATCCAATCGCAAATCCGCAATGCCTGCATCGACTTTTCCAAAATGGACCTGAGCCTCGTGGCGGTCGTCACGGACGTGATGCGCGAAGGTCGGCCGGTTGTCGGATACGGGTTCAACTCCAACGGCCGATACGGCCAGGGGGCCATCATCCGCCAGCGGCTGCGCCCCCGCATCATGGAGGCCAAACCGGAAAGCTTGCTGGATGACAGCGGCGAGAATCTCGACCCCGGCAGGATCTGGTCCTGCATGATGACCAACGAAAAACCGGGCGGGCACGGCGAGCGCTCCGTGGCCGTCGGAACCATCGATATGGCCGTCTGGGATGCCGTTGCGAAGATCGCCGGCAAACCGCTGTTCCAAATCCTGGCCGAGCGATATGGAAATACGCGGCCCAATCGCCGCGTCTTCGTCTACGCCGCCGGTGGATATTATTACCCCGGTAAAAATCTCGACGCACTCAAAGGCGAAATGAAGAGCTACACCGACCGCGGATACACGGTGGTCAAAATGAAAATTGGCGGCGTGTCGCTGGCGGAGGACATCGAGCGCATCGAAGCTGTCCTGGGCATTCTCCAACCAGGCCAGCGGCTGGCCGTGGACGCCAACGGTAAATTCGATCTGCCCACCGCCATTCAATATGCCAGAGCGCTGACGCAATACAATCTATTCTGGTACGAAGAGGCGGGCGATCCACTGGATTTCCAACTACAGGCGGAATTGGCCAGGCATTACGCCGGGAGCATGGCCACGGGGGAGAACCTGTTTTCGATGCAGGACACGCGAAACCTGATCCGCTACGGCGGCATGAGGCCCGATCGCGATTGGCTTCAGTTTGACTGTGCCCTGTCTTACGGATTGGTGGAATACCTGCGGACGCTGACGATGCTGAAAGAAAACGGCTGGTCGGCGGCGCGCTGCATTCCCCACGGCGGGCATCAGATGTCGCTGAACGTCGCCGCAGGTCTCGGTCTGGGCGGCAACGAATCCTATCCCGACCTGTTCCAGCCATACGGCGGATTCCCCGATGGGGTCCATGTCGAGAATGGCCACGTAACCATGCCCCAGCTTGTTGGAATTGGATTTGAAGGCAAAGCGGACCTCTACCGCGAAATGAAAGCCCTGAGCGCGTGATGCGCCTGCTATCCAAGCTGCACGTTCAATTGTTCCTGGCCATTGCCGCGGGGATTCTCTTCGGCGCCGTTCGGCCGGCCTGGGCGGTCCAGCTCAAGCCTCTGGGCGACCTATTCGTCGGGCTGATCCGCGTGCTGCTGGCGCCCATTATATTCGGGACCGTGACGGTGGGGATCGGCAAAATGTCCGACGTCAAATCCATCGGCCGCATCGGAATCAAGGCCATGATTTATTTCGAGCTGGTTTCAGGATTGGCCCTGGTGATCGGTCTGAGCGTCGTCAGCATCTTCCGGCCCGGCGCGGCGATGAACGTCGGCCCGCTTGCCGCGCCTGGCGCGGCGGCGGCCCATGGCGCGCTGGATCGTCTGATCCATCCGAATATTCTGCTGATCGTCCTGGTTTCCATCTGCCTCGGCATCGCGCTGTCGCGCGTTACCGGCAAGCAAGCGATCATTCATTCGCTCGACGCATTCCTGCGCGTCATGTTCCGCATCGTGCGCCTGGTGATGTACTTCGCCCCGCCGGCCGCGTTTGGCGCGATGGCCTACGTTATCGGAAAATACGGCCTGGGAAAGCTTCTCCCCTATGCCAAGCTGCTGGCTTGCGTCTACGGCGCCTGCCTGCTGTTCATCGTCGGCGTGCTCGGCCCGATCGCCCGGCTCAGCGGAATTTCGCTTGGGCGTTTTCTCGGCTACATCCTGGACGAAATTCTCATCGTCTTCGGAACCTGCTCCACCGAATCAGTGCTGCCGCAAATGATCGCCAAGCTGGAGGCCGTGGGCTGCGAAAGTTCCCTGGTCGGGATGGTTTTGCCGGCTGGCTATACGTTCAACGCCGATGGGACGTCGATCTATCTCACGATCGCCGCCCTCTTCATCGCCCAGGCGACGCGAACGCCGCTTACCTGGCGCGACGAACTGACGGTTCTTGCGGTACTGATGGTGACAAGCAAGGGCTCTGCCGGCGTGGCTGGAGCAGGCTTGGTGACGTTGGCCGCGACTCTGGCTTCCACGAACAAGATTCCCGCCGCCGGACTGTCCCTCGTGCTGGGCATTGAAAGCCTGCTGAACCAGGCCAGAGCCGTGACAAACGTCATCGGCAACGGCGTAGCGACCCTGGCGATCGCACGCTGGGAGGGAAAACTCGACCGGGAAAAAGCGTATCATCAATTGGAACATCCAATCACAAAAGGCGAAGAAGGGATTTAGAGCATGTTCAGTTCACCTGTAGCGTCTGCGTCGCCGCCATTTGAGCCACAGGGACCGTTCCCCGTCCAGCACTTTCGCGGTTTGACGCCCTTAACGCGTCGCCGGTACTAACCCAAGTTACGCTATGAACCGCGTTGACGGTGGCGCCAAGTGGGTTTTGGGCTCCTTTTTTTCACTACACGCCGGTAGCGGCGGCGGGGGTCTTTGCCTCCAATCGGTATCGTTTGATATGGTTGGGCAGGTCCAGGCCCAGCCGGTTCAATAGCACTTCGACGTGTTTGTCCGGTCGCGTCACACATCGAATCACAAGCGTCGAGCCCGGCGTGCCGTCGGCATTTCGCGTCGGCAGCGCCACGTCGCCGCTCTTGATGGTCTTCATCTCCTCGATCAGTTCGCGTGGCGCATCACCCAGACCGCTGGCTTTCATCCAACCCGCCAGGGTCTTCCACATCGCGTAGGCGATGAAGCTGACCAGGATGTGCCCCTGGACGCGGTTCTGGTTTTGGTGCCAGGGTGGAGGCGAAGCCTTCCACATGGGACGCAGTTCCAATTCGTCCTTGCTGATTCGAAACGCCCACTCCGCATCCACCAGTTGGATATACCGCCGCCACAACTCAACCGCATCCACGTCTTGCGCGTTGGTGCGGAGCAGGTAGTAGCCGCACAGGTCCTTTTTCTTCTGCTCGTCCTTGGTCCAAAAGATCTGGAGCATGCCGCCGGCGTCGGTGATCCGCACGTCGAAGCACTCACCCGCCCGCCAGTTCTTTTCCATCAGCCGGCCCAGACGCTCGTGGGCTTTGAGAATATCTTTGAGCCTTCGCTTTTCGATGGACGCGCGTATTTTCTCCAGACCCTGCTCCATGCGCTTGACGAAGCGGTCCAGCATCGCCGACTCCTTGGCGACGCGATCTCCGCTGCGGCAGAGGATCAGCGTGTCCTTCGTGCCATCGTCCTGGCGAACCCGCTTCACCTTCAACCCCTCACGCACCTCCTGCCAGTGCGCTTCAGCAGACGGTCCATGCCCTCGTACAGGCGATCGGTGTGAACCTGTCCCGGCGTAACGCCCAAAATGTCCGGCAACGCCGACTGCGGATAAAACTGCCGTTCAATGAACAACTCGCTGGACGGTTGGCAGAATCGGGCGATCGATAGGATCGCCGCCGTCGTCGCCCACGGCACGTCCTCCTGTCCCAGAGGCATCTGAGCCGAGAGCAACTCATCCAATCCCAACAGCCGCCACGCCTTCCAACAACGTCAACCACGTTCAAACAGCCAAAACACCCGCGCTGAGGATGCCAAGGGCGTAACTTGGGTTAGGGCTTCGTACCCGCTGGGTTCCGCTGAGAGGTTTCAGCTATCTTTCAGCTTTCACGTCGCTTGCTCCTCCGGCGAGCTCGCTTGGCGTCATCCCCTTAATCAATCAAGATTTGAAAAATGCCCGTCAAAACGGCAGAATGTCCGGCAGTCAATCGCAGCCACATCAGAGAAAGATTCCTATGCTCGAAGCCATGAAATGTCCGGCTTGTTCGGCGGCTCTGGAAGCGCCCAAAGATGGCAGCCCACTGTTGCGCTGTCCATATTGCAACATGGTGATCGCCCGCGATGGGACGTCGACAGACGCTCCACAGGGACCCGCCGTCACCCCTTCCCCGCTTCCCCCGGTCAGTTTGGGGCTGAAGATCGGCTGCTTGCTGGCCCTGGTCATCGTGTTCGCAATTCCGCTCATCATCATCATGTTGGCTCACCGGACAGCCAAAGAGATTCGGAACACGGCGCCCCAAATCGTTACGCCCGCCATTCCCACGCGGATCGAGATAACTGTGCCGACCCCGCCGATTCCGGTTCCGCCGCCCCAGCCCCCCTCGTTTGCCCGGATGGTCCAGGAATTTGGAGCCGAGGGCGTCGGCCCTGGCCGATTCCAGGACGCCGAAAGCATCGCCCTGGACGGTTTGGGCCATATTTACGTCGGTGAATTCTCCGGTGGACGCGTTCAAGTGTTCGACTTGCAGGGCAAGTACCTGGCCGGTTGGAATACCGGCAGCGTCAAGAGCCTTCAGGCCCTGGCAGCCGATCGCAAAGGCACCGTTTATGCCGCCGTTGCCCCGCAGATCCTTCGCTTCGAGGCAATGACCGGCAAGCCGCTGGGCCCCCTCGACGATATGAACACCGACGTCGAGGAATTTTACAGGGACGTCTTCTGTACCGTTGACGGCGATGTCTATGCCATCGGCGGCAATTCACACATCGTTCAGTTCGACGCCGATGGCAAGATCAAGAACACCATCCGCGCCGATGACAAAGTTGGGGAAGCGGTGGAATTGCAGCGGGTGCTCGTCCAGCCCGGCGGTGAGATCTACGCCCTGGATAAAGAGCGGGGAGTCTTCAAGTTCGCTTCCGATGGACACTACGTCAATCGCTTCGGCGGCGGGCAGGGCAAGGAACGTCTCTCCTCGCCTCGCTGTCTGGCTTCCGATGGCAAAGGACGCATCTACGTCAGCGATGAAGGTCCGGCCATTTTCGTCTTCGATCCCGATGGTGGGTTCCTCGACACCTTTGGAACCAACCAGGGAGCTTTTGGATTGGCCATCAGCGACAACAACGAAATCTACGCCAGTTTCGCCGACCTCCATGCCATCAGAAAATTCGTCCTGGAAAAACCGTAGCGGCGGCATTTCCGGATAACCGGGACAGCTCTGTCCCGGTTATTTCCGGTTCCCCGCCGTCCCGGCTAGCTCTCGCGCCACCCCCGTGTAGCCGGCGAGCTTGCTCGCCGTATTCCGCGCCAGAGTGGCCCGCTATGTACTGCCACAAAGTCGAAGCATCGAACCTAATTCTTCCACCTCGACGGCGCGGGAACCCCAGCCGCTGACACACGGCTTTTTCGCGCGCCGGAGGTACAATGCCCACAATGAAAATGGACTGGTTGACCTTCTGGCGAACGAGTTTCGTTGTCTGGCTGACGTTGCTCCTGTATTTCGCCATCTCGCAAACGGTCCACCCTTCCTATCCACATCCGGTCATGGTCTTGCTTCCACCATTGTGTTTTGTGATTCTGTCCGCCCTTCAAATCCGTCGGATCAAAAATCGGAAAAATTGAAATTAGGGCACCGCCCAGCCAAACAGCCAAACACCTCCATATTTTTCCCTTGCAATCCGCCACAAGTTAGGTTATTGTTCAGGGTTGCCAAATGGGCGAATTCCGTCCCAATTTCCGGTCCACTTTCCACTTTCTCCCGTTCTACTCTCTGGGGCTACCCCCCCCGGGTATATGGGACATTCCGGGACAAAGCGGGACATTTTCAGTCGCAAAGCCGGAAAATTCGCTCCGATTTCGCGACACGCTTGGTTAACCGGAATTGTTCACCGCGGAGCACGCGGAGAACGCAGAGTTTAAGACAACAGCAGGATTTATCTCCATCGTTCATGAAATTTATTCCGAGCAGACCGCGCACGGCAATCCCAACGCATTCTCCGCGTTTTCTCCGCGTGCTCTGCGTGCTCTGCGGTGAATAACGTGGGCTGAACTGGCAACCGCCAACTCCCTGAGTACCATCATCGCCATGCATCCGCGCCTCATTCAGATCGTTCAATCGCTTCCAGCCACCAAGGTTGTTCTCGTTGGGGACATGATGCTGGACAAATACCTTTACGGCAATGCCGAGCGAGTCTCGCCGGAAGCGCCGGTTCTCGTGCTGCATTATCAGAACGAGGAGCTTCGGCTCGGTGGAGCGGCGAACGTCGCATCCATGCTGGCGACGCTCAACGCGAAGGTGCGGCCCATTGGGATCGTCGGCAATGATCCCGCGGCCCAGGACGTGCGCCGGCTGATGCGGGAGGCCGGCATCGATCCGAGCCTGCTGATCGTCGCCGACGACCGCCCCACCACCAGCAAGCTCCGCCTCGTCGGCGCCGCCCAGCATCGCCATGCACAGCAGCTCATGCGTTTGGATTTCGAGAACTCCAGCCCCGTTACCGACGCCATCGCGGCAAAGTTGCTGGCCGAGGCCGAGCAGGCGATTGCCGACTGCGACATTGTTTGCATCGAGGATTACAACAAGGGCGCGGCCCCGCCGTCCGTTTGCCGGGGCGTCATCGCGGCCGCCCGGCGACGGGGGATCGCGGTCCTGGTCGATCCGGCATCGCTCGGCGATTATTCAAAATACGCCGGCGCCACCGCGATCAAGCTGAATCGTGCCGAAGCCAGCCGCGCCACCGGCCGGCCGGTCGAGGGCCCCGATGATTTCCAGCCGGCCGCGGAAAAACTGCTGGAACAGTTGAACGTGGAAGCGGCGATCCTGACGCTGGATCGGCACGGCGCATTTTTGGCCACGCGCGACGGCGAGCGCCGCTGGCTGAAACACGCCAGTCCCCGCCAAGTCTTCGATGCCACCGGAGCGGGTGACATGGTGTTGGCGATGCTCACCGTCGCCCGCGCGGCCGGCGCGGATTGGGTGGAAGCCGTCGCCCTCGGCAACGTCGCCGCCGGCTTGGAAGTCCAGCGCTTCGGCACCGTCCCGATCAAGCCGAGCGAGATCGTCGCCGAAATCCAGGCCGAGGCCCACGATCGTCCCGGCAAAGTGCGCGCGATCGAAACGTTGCTGCCCGAGCTGGCCGCCCATCGCGCCAGCGGCAAACGCATCGTCTTCACCAACGGATGCTTCGACTTGATCCATCTTGGCCACGTCAAATATTTCCAGTTCGCGCGGAAGCAGGGCGATCTGCTGGTCGTCGGGGTCAACACCGACGAGGGCATTCGCCGGCTCAAAGGCCCCAAGCGGCCGATCCTCAACCAGGCCGACCGCCTGGGAATCCTCGAGGAGCTGGAAAGCATCGACTACCTGGTCTGTTTCGACGAGGACACGCCGCAGCGCCTCGTCGAGCAAATCCGTCCCGACGTTCTTGTGAAGGGCGCGGACTATCCAAAAGAAAAAGTCGTCGGCTGGGACGTCGTCGAATCCTACGGCGGGCGCGTCGAACTGGCGCCGCTGGTTGACGGCAAGAGCACCACCGCCGTAATCCAGCGAATCCTGGAAAATTACCGCTGACGCCGGCGTAACGGCTACCGGAATGACCGAATTGCCTACTTCAAAACCCAGTTTGTGCAGAGTGCGTGACAATTTCTGCGGGGGATTTCCCCCTCCCCATGTACTCAGGGGGAGGGTTGGGGTGGGGGTCGAACGTCGATTGGCCCACGAAACCCCCACCCTGGCCCTCCCCCTGAGTACAAGGGGAGGGGAAGAAGATGGCTCGCAAAGTGTCACACACCAGTTTGTGCGTTGTCAGCCGATCTGGTCCGGGATATGAATGAATCGAGGTACTATGATTAACAAAGGAGAATCATCATGCCACGAATGCACGAAACGGCAACGGAAGAGTTGAGAGACAAAGCCGTCCAAGTCGGCAAGGACGTGCTGGAGATGGGCGGAGCGGTTCGGGACGTGGCCGAGGAGCAGTTTGATCACATGCGGGACCGCGCCTCGGGTTACGTCAAACAGGGCCGCGAAAAGGTTGAGGAATGGGAAAACGGGCTGGAAAGCTATATCCAGGACAACCCGATCCGTTCCCTTCTGCTGGCCGCCGGCGCTGGGCTGCTGGTCGGCTTGCTATGGCGCCGGCGCTGATTCGCCGGGGCTAGAGCATGTTCAGTTCACCTGTAGCGTCTGCGTCGCCGCCATTTGAGCCACAGGCTAGGCGCGACGACGAGTCGTATCTCACAATCGATACGGCGAGGAGGAGCAACGACGCATGGGGCTCAAATGGCGGCGACCCGAAGGGTTGCATCCAAACGGGCCGTTCGCGTCGTCATCGCTCCTCAACGGGTCCATTGAGAACCCGCTTCGTCGCTCTTCCTAGCGCCCGGCCCGTTTGGACGCAACGCAGACGCTACAGGTGAACTGAACATGCTCTGAATGTCAGTCGGTGGATATGGAGTCGGATCGCGCAAATCCCGCGCCGCCAGAAAATGATCCGGCGGAATCCCCCTCGCAATCCCCCGCCGAATCTCCCGAGCCGGACGCCTCTACGGAAGAGACGTTCACGTCGCTGCGCAGTCGGCTGCAAGAGTTGGCCGACTATTTCGCCTATTACCTGACCAGCCGG
>Ga0187872_10002478_pt1 | contig 16210 bp, 11 predicted proteins | sample June2016WEW_16_4_FD_132973 | JGI IMG/M metagenome (GOLD analysis project Ga0187872, IMG submission 132973) | Peatland microbial communities from SPRUCE experiment site at the Marcell Experimental Forest, Minnesota, USA - June2016WEW_16_40 | ecosystem: Environmental > Terrestrial > Soil >...
ATCCCGGTAATCTGGTAGCCGGGCAGACCTAAAAGGATCTCGGATTGAGTCAAAACGTTATCTCCCAAGATTGTTTTACCAATCTGGGATCACGGTCTGCCCCCGTTTTTGATCAAGAGCCAATCGCATACCCTCCATACCCTTCATTAAGAAGCTAAATGGCTTGAATTCCAGACCATTACGAGTCAACGGATTACCGAGGTGCCGCTCAACGGTCGCAGCTATACAGACTTATTAGCTGTACAGACGGGCGTCGCGCCAGTGACGACCAGCGCAACATCCAGCACGTCTTCCGGTGGCAGTTTCGGCGCAGTAGCCCCCTCCGGAGAAATCAATCCCGGACTGTTCTCAGTGAACGGCCAGCGGGAATCGGCTAACGGTTTTATCCTCAACGGCGCCAATGTCGAAAAGGGTGTCGCAGAGGGCGCGGCAATCGTTCCGAACCTGGACTCCATCGCCGAATTCCGCGTCCTCACCAGTAACTTCGACGCTGAATACGGTAATTACTCCGTCGGCTTGATCAGCGTGGTGACGAAGTCCGGCTTAAACCAACTGCACGGCTCGGCGTTTGAGTTCCTCCGCAACACGGACTTAAGACGCGCGGCTTCTTTGATCCCTCGCGAGCCCCTTACATCCAAAACCAGTTTGGCGGAACTATCGGCGGGCCAATTCAGAAGAGCAAGCTCTTTTTCTTTGGCGACTATCAGGGCACGCGAGCCATTCAAGGGATTGAGACCGGTTTGCTCCCGGTTCCCTCGCTGGCCGATCGCAGCGGCAATTTATCCGACCTGGCAAGCTCATTAACCGGCACCGTCCAGGGATCGTACGCCGCCTGCTCACCCAGAGGCTGGGTTACGGCGTCTCCACTGGAGAAGCGTATTACACGCCCGGCTGCACAAATCCAACGGAGTGCGTGTTTCCGAGCGCCGTGATTCCGCAGCGTGCGTGGTCGGCTCCCGCGCAAAACCTGCTGCCGTACATTCCGCTGCCGAATGCCGGGACGAACGAGTACTCCAACGCGTCTCTGCCACAACGGCTCAACGATGGCAAGGGATCGGTGCGGGTCGATGCTCAAACGACGCGCTTTGGTACTCTGGCGGCGTACTACTTTAACGATACCTACAATCTGAATAACCCATATCCGACCGCGCAGGGTGGGGCCAACGTGCCTGGTTTTAGCGCCCTGTCGAACGGCCAGGCGCAACTGGCCAGTCTCAGCGACACCAAGACTTTTGGCCCAACGTTGGTGAACGAATTTCAGCTCAGCTACATGCGTGATTTTAACCAACCGTACTTTAATACCGCACTCTTCAGCGTTCCCGCGCTCGGTTCGCCCGGAAACGCATCGCGCCGGCTGTTTTACGGACCGGGAATGGACAATTGGGACATTGCGTTGCTGAAGGAGACCCATTTCACCGAGTCCAAGGTGCTGGAGTTCCGCATGGAGACATTCAACACGTTTAACCACGCTCAGTTTTTTGGCGCGAACTCTGTTGATGGCAATATCAACGATTCGACGTTCGGACAGGTGATCACCGCGATGTCGCCCCGCCTGATGCAGGCGGCGCTGAAGTTCCACTTCTAAAAGGCGCCGGTGCGTCTCCTCGGTTGAAGGACGTGTCGGAGCAGAGCCGTCCCCTTCCTCGTCTGCCGGAGTCTCTCACGATGGAAAAGATGAAAAGACGCTCGAACAGAGGCGGTCGGATGTATAATCCGGGGAGGCCAGGAAGCGGAAATGGAAATCCTGGTCATACCCATCCCAAAACCAGAGGTTCGCATGCTTCGACAGCTTCTTGCCCCCTGCATTCTCATCTTCTCTTCGTTGGCCTCCGCCGCCCCCGTGCCCGTTGCCGGCCATCGGCCAGTCCCCGTCGACCGCTTGCGTGTCGGGAATCCCGCCGTCCTGTTCATGACCGGGACATGGCGCTTCAAACTCGAGCACGGCATCAGCCCCGCCGTCAAGGGTGAGCTGCCGCCTGATGCCGCCATCCCCGCTTTCGCTACCCCCGCCGCCTCCGATGCCGATTGGAAGGACATCCCCGTCCCCGCCAATTGGGAAGTCGAAGGCTTCTCGATCCCCACCTACCAGGAACGGGACAAGATCCAATCCGATGACATCGGTCTCTACCGCCGCTGGGTCCAAGTCCCGGCCTCCTTTGCCAAACAGCGCGTGCTCTGGCACTTCGACGGCGTTTACGACGGTGCCGAAGTCTTCGTCAACGGCCAGCGCGCGGGCTACCATGAAAGCGGCTTCACGGCCTTTGACATCGATGTCACCAAAGCCCTCAAGCCCGGCCAGCGCAATCTCATGGCCGTCCGCGTTTACAAGAAAACCTCCTCCGGCAGCCTGGACAAAGGCGACTTCTGGTGTCTGGGCGGCATCTATCGTGAGAACTACCTCCTCGCCCTTCCACCTCTGCACGTAGACGATGTAACCGTCGTCACCGATCTCGATGCCCAGTACAAGGACGCCACGCTCAGGTCCACCGTTCGCGTCACCGGCCCCCCTGGCGCGCACTTCAATCTTGTCGCTGAGTTGTATTCCCTCGACGGCGCCAAGGTTGCGCTCCCCGCCATGAGCGGGGCCGCCGACCTCGGCGCCGACGGCTTCGCCACGGTTGTCCTTACTGCGCCCGTCGTCGCGCCCAAGCTCTGGTCGGCCGAGAAGCCGAACTTGTATTGCGTGTTCTACAGCCTGTCGGACGGCAAGCGCACCGTGGAGCGCGTCCAGGACCGTATCGGCTTCCGCACGGTCGAGCTCAAAGGCGGCGTGATGATGGTGAATGGCGTGCCGGTCAAACTTACCGGGACCAACCGCCACGAGGAATTCTCACCTTTCGGCCACGCCCTTAACGAAAAATGCTGGAAAACCGACATAGCGCTGATGAAGGCCGCCAACATCAACGCCGTTCGCACCAGCCACTACAACCACGCGGCCCGTTTCCTGGAGCTGTGCGACGAGGCCGGATTCTACGTCCTGGACGAGTCGCCCTTCTGCTGGGTAGCGCCCGAACTCAAGGACCTCACCCGCCAGTGGGCCTTCCTCACGCGCGCGAGGGAAACCCTCGCCCGCGACAAGAACCGCCCCAGCGTCATCGTCTGGAGTTGCGGCAACGAGAGCGGCTACGGCCCCAATGCGCAGGCGGTGTTCGACTACATGAAGGGCAATGATCCCACGCGCCTAGCCTTCATATCCCAGCAGGGCCTGGCATCCAACCCCAAGACGGACTTTGACGACTACCATCCATATAATCCCCCCCCGATACAAATGAAGGCCGTATTCAACGGCCCCGCCCGCGCAAAGGTACCCGTCATCCTTACCGAGATCGGCGGCCTCGGGGACCCCTGGGGCAAGTTTCTGGCCGACAACTGGGACCTCATCTGGTCCTCCGACAGCTTCACCGGCGGCTTCATTTGGGAATGGCAAGATCAGAACTTGGCCGACAGGTTCCCCGAGCGCTGGTCCGTTCCCAGCCCCGGTGCGCGGGGCTTCGACCGCGCCACGGGCATGCGCCTGGCGGGCGGCAGCGGCGCCGTCAGCGCCGATCGCCAGATCAAACCCAATCTGTACTGGAACCTCAAGATGATCTATAGCCCAGTGACCACCGCCGCGCGCGAGGTCGACTTGGTGGCCGGCAAATACGTCGTTCCGCTGCAGAACCGTTATTCGTTCACCGACCTCTCCGAACTCACCTGCCGCTGGCAGGCGCTAGCCGGCGACAAGGAACTGGCGCACGGCGAAAGCCATATTGCCGCCAAACCCCGCTCCACCGTGGATGCCACTTTCCCCGCCACTCCCGGCATGGAAACCCTGCGCCTGGAGTTTATTCACCCCGACGGCCGCAGCGTCTACGCTGCCCGCTTGCGCGTGAAAGGCTACCCAGGCCCCGCCGCTCCGGCCGCACTAGCCACCTCCGGGCCCGTCCGCCTCTCCGAGACCGAGCAGAACGTCGAGGTGCAAACCGCCGGAACTCGATTGATCTTGGACAAGCGCACCGGCCAGATCGCCTCCTGGCGCGCCGGCAACCAGGATGTCGTTCTCGGCGGGCCCATCCTCAACCTCGGTGAATCCATCCCCGTCCCCGCCGGCCGTGGCGGCGGCCGCGGCACGCCCCCGCCGCCTCCCGTCACCAGCACCCAGGCGCCCCAGTACCGCAACCCGGTCGTCACGGCCAGGATGGATGGCGCCAACGCCAGGCTTGAGGTGACCTCCGGCGTCTACCTGGCCGGCTCCGACGAACTCAAGGCCCAACTCACCTACACCCTTGAGATCAGCCCCGATGCCCAGGCCGATCTATCCTGGAAGCTCTCTTGGAAGGCCGCCGCTGCCACTGCCCGGGAAGCCGGCCTCAAGTTCCTGCTCCCCACCGCCACCGATCACATGTCCTGGTTCAGCGACAGCCTTTGGACCGAGTATCCGGCCGACCACATCGGCCGCCCGCAGGGCTCCATCGCCAGCAAGGACACCAATTTCAGTTCCTCCAAGCGCGATATCCACTGGGTGTCCCTCTCCGGCGCCGGCAACCACAGCCTGGTCGCGCTGGCCAACGCGAACCCCCTGCACACGCATGCCAGCGCCGACAACAACGGCATCATGCTGTCCCTCAGCAGCGGCATCGCCCCTGTCGGTCGGGACGTTACCGGTGACACCATGACCCTGACCCAGGCCACCCCCCTGACGGGTGGTTTCCGCCTCCGTATAGCGGCCGAGTAAGACACGGCCACGCCCGCCTCGTCGCCGTCGGGATCGGCGCAACGACGGCTGTGTTCACGGTAATGGACCGGCTGCTCTATCGGCCGCTGCCGGTTCCGAAGCCATCGGACCTGGTGCTGGTATCGCACCGGTACGGCGTGAGCTTCACCTATCCCGGATATGCCTACCTGCGAGACCACAACGCGGTGTTTGCCGGTCTTGCGGCTTGGAGCTGGGCACGACGGCCCCCTGGACCCATATATTGATTCGTATGCAGCCGAGATGCGTGGCGAGGGCTATGCCCGGCGGACGAGTGAATCCGTCTGGTCGCCGATTTCGGCCGCTGGCTGGCCAGACACCGAATCCAGGTGCGGGAGGTTAACGCTGAGTTGTTTCAGCGGTACCTTCGCGCGCGAGCACGGCGGCGACGGCCCACAGGAAATGATCTGCCCGCGCTTACAGAGAAAATGATCCCGCCGCGTCGCAAAGTCGGAGAGCACCTTACGTGTAGATGGATGAATGGGAACCGCCTATGAACAGCATGCGTTGCGGGCATTCGAAGTGCACGCATTGGATTACCTGCTCAAGCCTGAGCTGCCGGGACTATACAGAGCTAATCGAATCGGCACATTTGTAAATACCTCATGGGAAGTCGAGAACGCGGCCTGTGGCCGGAGTCGAGGAAAAACAGCACGACCTCAAAGAGCACACGCTCGCTATTTACCATTCTTGTGGCGGCCCAAAAGTCCCAGCGCACACGCCGGACCCCAGCCTATTCCAGCCGGCCTGCCCAGCGCCGGCCTGCCGCTGGTGGTTTCGCTTGCCGGCATCAACAGCCGGGCGGAAGGAACGGTTTCCGTGAAGTGAAGGTCTGGCCGCGTGCGCCAACACAATGTCTGCGGCGTGAACCCGCGTGGACCGCCGGTCCGCTCACGTCACCAGGATTTTCAACATGGCGCGCGGGACGCCTGCTGCAACCAATAAGACGGGGCGGCTGGGCCCGCGGGAAGCGAACTCTCGAAGGGATGATTTGACCTGCTACGAGTGCGGGATCATCAAAATGGGGCAGTGAGCTAGCTTGAGGCCTTCCGGGTTCAATCTTTGACCAGTCGCACCGTCACCGCATTCGAAAAAGCAAGAAACGGGCCCGGAAGGTTGTTCTCGCCGGACCGCGTGCGCCCGAAGAAATCCTCGCGGCAACCTTTCAACGGCGGCGCCGGCGGGAGCGGTTGTGCGGGTTTCCAGGTTAGCAGCAGTTCGCGGACGTCGAATCGTACCTCCCCTGCCATGGAAACGGTGTGCTGGCCCGAATCCTTCACTTGCCCGGGAGCGTCATTGCGCGTCCACACGTACGCGTTATAGTCCGCCACGTTGCTGGGATCGCCCGAGGCGATCGGCTTTTTGGCATCGACAAAGATATTGTTGACCACCCGGTTCCCCGTGCACGTGAGCTTGCGGCCGCGGATAGAACGGTTGGTCGCGACCTCCTCAAACACCAGGTCTTCGGTAATGAGCCCGAACAGGTTGTGCGCGATGACGAGGTTGTCGGTGTCAGCGGCTCGGACCCCCTGCCCGTCAATGTTCCAGATGACGTTGTTATCGACCAGGTTAGGCTGCGGGGAAGCCTCGATAAAGATGGCGGCCTGCGCAGTCTGGACATCCTGGATCACGTTGCCGGTCACTCGTGAGTTCTGGTTGTCCCAGTCGAGCCAGATGCCGCCCGAGGCCTGGAGCCGCGCGATGTGGTTGTTCCGCACCAGCGTTCCGCGGTTGACCAGCAGCTTGATTCCGGCCACCTCCCAGTGGAACTCGGCGTCCTGCCAGCCACAGTCAGAGACGTCGTTGTCCTCCACCAAGGCATGGGAAACATTGAGCCCGCGGATTCCGGCTGTGCCGCAATCATAGATCCGGTTGTGGCGCACGATCATGTGGCCCAGGTCGGGGTCCGTCCGCGGAGCAAAACGCCTGTCGCGGTCCTCGAATGTCCGATAGCCAACCTCAATGCCCACCGAGTTGACATGCCTGACCGTGTTCCCCTCGATGATCCAGTGGTGGCCGCCCATGTTGTAGAGCGCGCCCACCCCCACCCGCGGGATGCCGTTGGCGCACTGCTCCAGGATGAGGCCGCTCACCCGAATGAAACCGAGCCCCGGGGTTTCCGGCTGTATGATGTGCGGCTGCACGGCGGCCTCAAAGAGCTTGCCGTTGGGGTCCGCGCCGTCAAATGCGTGGATGTGAACCGTCTTGCCGTCCGGTGCGACCCAGTAGGAGCCGGGCAGGCGCACGAGGTCCTCGTAGGTGGCCAGTTGCGACATCCGCCGGCCCTCCTGGAAGAGCATGCCGCGCGGCAAGGAGTAGGGAACGCGCCCCTTCCAGCGCAGAGCCCACGACATGAGATTGAGGTCTTCGTCGCTGGCGTTAGGCGTCCGGAAGGCAAAATAACCGTTCTCGAAAAGGCTGTCGGGAAGCGTGGTCATCCAGAGCCTTTTTGAATAGATGCTCCCGGAGGCGCCGCCGCCGGGAGGTTGGTCGTGCGGGTCGACGGAGCGCTCCCAGCGGGTGTTCAGGATGCGCGACCCCTTCAGGATCACCTGTTCGCCGGGAGCGGCCTCGTAGGCAATCATGCGGTCCGGTCCCTCTCCGGAAAAGCGCGGCCGCACCAGCTCGCGGTAAATGCCCGCGTGGATCCACACCCGCTCGCCGGCCTTCACCACCTGTGCGGCGTGGCTGATGGTGCGGAACGGGCGCTCTTCGGTGCCCGGGTTGTCATCCGAAGCCCGCGGATGGTTCTGATTGACATGGTAGGTCCGGGTGTAACGAGTCTGATCGCTCCAACTGAGGAAAGGGGTCCCATCGGGCATGATGACCGGCGGCTCCAAGGGCTGATAATTGACCTGAGCCGTTGCCAGGGCCATCGCGCCGCACAGGGCCATAAAGAAAAAGCTCAATCGCACGAGCGGTCTTCTCCTCTCTCGAATCCTGCATGGTACCAGCATGACAGTTCCCAGATCTTCAAGGACCGCTTATGAGAGTTCTGCGAATAAAAGGCGCGAAGCCGGTGCTATCGGTAGCCTGCTCGGCGGGCTGGCCGGCGGCCCAACGCTGCAAGTACGCGCGAACGTCCGCCACCGTGACCCGAGGACGCACCGGATTCGGCGGGAATCACCGATCGCGGCCGCGCCACGGACACACCGGCGCACAGGGCGATCGGGATCGCCCGCGCGAAGCTTGCTCAGTTGAAATTCATCCCGCACATGCCAGGGTTGGAGCAGGGGCCGCCGCTAGGGCAGACCGGCGCCTCGGACGCACGCGATGCTGCACCGGAGTGGGCGGCGAAGGTGGAAAGCTCCTGCTCGAGATGTTTCTGCCCGCACGACGGGCATTCCAGTTCGGCCCCTCCGGAACGCCGCACCAGCTTCTCAAACTTGGTCCCGCATTCCCGGCATTTGTATTCGTAAATAGGCATGGCTCTACTTCCATATTAGAATACAAATCTTGTCCATCACGGCGCGTACGGCGGCGGCGCTTTGGTTCGAGTTGTTCACCAGGATCGAGAACGCCACCCAACTGCCATCGCGCCGCTGGGCATAGCCGGAAAGCGCATTGACATGTGCCATCGTGCCGGTCTTGGCGTGGATGCGGCCCGCCGCCGGCGTGTCGTCGAAACGGGCGGCCAGCGTGCCGTCCCTGCCGGCCACGGGGAGCAGGGAAATCCAGGTGTCGCGCACCGGCGAGTTGTACATGTAGCGCAGCAGCTTCACCACCGCCGCCGGGGCCACCAGGTTGGGGCGTGAAAGGCCCGAGCCATCTTCGATGTTGTAGGAGGCATCGGCGACGCCGGCTTCGGTCAGGAACGCGCGCAATTCGTCGAGGCTGGCGGCGCGGCTGCCCACGTTGCGGCGCGCCCGTCCCACCGCGCGCAGCACCATCTCGGCATGCAGGTTTTGGCTGGCTTTATCGATGATCCGCAGATCCTCGAGCAGCGGGGCGGAAACACGCTGCGCCAGCACCACGCTGCCGCTCTCGGCTGCGCGTCCCGCGGCCACTTCACTGGGCAGCTGATGCCGCGCCACCGCGCCGCCGTTCACCGCGATGCCGCGCTCTTCCAGCAATTGCCGCAGCGCCAGCGCAGCATACTCCGCCGGATCTTCGATGCCCAGCGCCAGGAGCTGGCCCTGCGCGCCCAGCGGAATCGTCCCCGAGAGTTCCAGTTCCAGGCTGCCGGGCGCGCGGTGTACATGGATGGCGCGTTCCCCGCCCGCCGCCACGGTGCGGATGCGGTTGTCGATGGCGTAATATTCCACCGCGGGTTCCAGCCCAATCGCCGCCGGATCGCCCTCGCGGGCGCCGGGCGAAACACTTACGGCAATCGTGTTGTCGTTGACCGCAATCGCGGAAACCGCGGCGCCGTAATCGTAAGTCGGATCGTCGATGCTCCAGTCCTCGGCGTAAGGCTCCCAGACATACCGGGTGTCGTCGCCGATGATGTCGCCATCGATGCATTTCACGCCTTTGGCGGCGACTTGATCCGCCAGTTCCGCCAGTGCCGCCAAGGCGTAACCGGGCGCCGGCGCTTCCCGCGCTGGCTCGGGCTGGTAAGGAACCGCGCGCGCTGAAAGGTTCGGATCGCCGCCGCCCACCAGGCGCACTGAGCCGCGAATGCACCCCTCCGCGTCCGGTGCCCGGTCCGCCGTCACCTGGGTCTCAAACGTGAATTGCGGCCCGAGGCGCACCAACGCCAGCGCGGTCGTAAACAACTTGGTGTTGGACGCCGGCACGAAGAGCCGGTCGGCATTGAGTTGATAGAGCGTGCGGCCCGTCTTCAGATCGGTGACCTGGATTCCGAAGAAAGCCCCGCGCGCGGCGGAAGACGATGCCAGCAGACGGTCGATGGCCCGCGCCGGGCTGGCGGCCTCGCCGGGAACAGCCAGGCACAGCGCCAGGATGAAACGCGTGAGGTTCATCGGCCGGTGACCTTGGATTCGAGCCAGATGAGCACCAGCAGCGCGATCACTAGGAACGTGCCGAGCAGCGGAATGCCCACCACGACTCCCACTCCCCGGAATTGCGCCGCGTAGCCGAGCGTGGCCGGCGCCAGCAACCCGCCGAACAGCGCGATGGAGAAAATGCCGTTGAAGAAACCGGGATGGTAATAAGGAAAACGGCGGCCAATCAACTCGAGCACCAGCGGATAAACACTCGCGTAACCCGCGCCGATGAAGAAGATGCCGCAGAGGGCGCCAAAGAAATTATCGGTGAAAAACAGCACCAGGCACCCGAACAGCGCCAGCGCTCCGCTAATCAGCGCCAGCTTGCCATGGCGCACGCGCGGCAGAATGGGCACCGCCAGAAGGCGGCCCGCCATCAGGAATAGCCAATAGAAGGCCAGCAACAAAAGCGCGCCCGAAGGGCTGACGCCAAGCCGCCGTATGAGGAACAGCGGCAGCCAGCCGGCGATCGAGTATTCGTTGCCGAACTGGAAAAACAGCAACAGGGCGAATAGCACCGCGCCGGGGCTGCGGAAGTCATTGATGGCTTGGCGCAGTGTCGGATGCGCACCCTCCTCCGCGCTGGGAAAGCTGGCCTTGGCGTAAAGAGCCACAAACACCGCCGGCACGGCCGCCATGAACAGCAGGATGGTCGAAACCGTGTACGCATAGAAAGCGCCGAAGACCAGCAAGGTTGCCGCCAGGCAGCCCGAGCCGTACCAGATGCCGCCGCGAATCACGGTGGACGCGGCGTCCCTTCGATAGCTGGCCGAAATGGCCTGAAACAAAGCCCGGTTCAGCGCGCCGGCGCACGCGCCCAAGAAAAGCAGCCCGGCGATGCGGCACCAGTTCGAAATCGGCGGAGAGACCGTGGCCAGATAGATCAGCGTCACGGACGACGCCGCACAGGCGTTGATCATCACCATGCGCAGGCCGCGCCGCGCGATCAACCGGCGGCCCAGCCGGGTAGCGATCATCACGCCCACCGCCACGCTCAGAAAACAGTTGCCTACCGCGATAAAGTCCGCCGGGTCGCGGTGATAGCCCCACGCCGGCAGAATCGCACCCAGCAAAGCCAGCAGAAAACCGCTGAGGAAGAAACCCGCCAGCGCACGGCCGCTGTGCGTTTCGGATTGCGCTATTTCCTCCCTCGTTTTCACTGGGTTAGCGCTCACGCGTTTGATTGTACCGCGCGTCCACCGCGGCCTGGGGAATTGTGCCGGTTGTGGAAATCCATAGCCGGCCGCTCCCGATTCCCGTAGGAGTGCGGGTTGCTGTTCTATAGGATCAACAGCTTAAGGGTGGCAGCCTGCTTGCATAATAGATGGAAATTGGTCAGCGGTTTTTCGCTTTGGTGAGTTGCCTCCTGACGGAGGTCTTCAGGCCCCGCGCCGGTCCCATCCACCGGACGGGGCTTTTTTCTGTGGTGTGGTGCGGCCAGGCAGGGTCCGGCGGCCAAAGTGGCAAGCGGCGTGTCGGGCTCTGTCCTGGTCGCACGCCCCCCTATTGCGCCGCCTTTGCCGGAGCTAGGAGCTTTTCTCGCATGGCATCTCTTGTGAGCGCGATAAGGTCGCGTTTTGGCTGCGCAACTGTTATAGGCTCCGCGGCGACGTGCTGCGGCTGACGCCAACCACGGCTTGAAGATGGCCGCAATGGGCGTGGCGATTAGCCTGGCGCTGGCCTACCTCCTGCGCTCTTCCTCGCCAGCCTGCTATTCAGCGTAAAAGCCGGCGACCCGTGGCGCTGCACTACGAGTGAGCGTCGGGCAGGCGCTTTCGCCTGCCAACCCTGCCCGCGCCACGCCTTGCTATGCCAGCGCGCTGGTGCAGAAGGCGCACTTTCTGGCGGCGATGGGAACCTCGCTCAGGCATTCGGGGCACTTCTTGGTGGTCGGGTCGGGCGGCACTTCGCCGCGCTTCATGCGGGCCATCAGCGTATTCATCGGCACCACCACGAAGAAGTAAATCGCCGCCGCTACCAGCAGGAATGCCACTAGAGCGTTGATGAAATCCCCAATCGGAAACTTGCTGCCATTAATGGTGAAGGAAACCCCGGAGTAGTCCGGTTTGCCCACCACGGCCTTGATGATCGGCTGAAGGAAATCATCTACCATTGCTTTCACCAGCGTTCCAAAAGCGCCGCCCATCACCACCGCGACCGCCAGGTCCACTACATTGCCCCGCATCACGAACTTTTTGAAACCACTTAGCATCGTTTTCTCCTCACGCTATCATGCCGAATTGATGGCCCTGTTGCAAGAATCTTCTGAGGCGCTCCATGGCCGGTTCGAGAATCGCACGTTCCGCGGCGTAGCAGATGCGCACCGAGCCCTCCCCGCCGGCGCCGAACGCCACTCCGGGCGCCAGCCCTACGCGGGTCTCTGCCAGCAGCCGCCGGCAAAATGCGAAGGAATCGGCAACCCCCGCAATCCGAGGAAACAGGTAGAACGCGCCATCGGGCTCGGGAACGGTCACTCCCGGCATGCTGCGCAAAGCCTCGAGACACAGGTCCCGGTTCGCCCGCAGGCCCTCCAGCATGCGCGCCAGTTCCTCCTCGCCTTCCATCAGCGCCGTCTCGCCGGCCTTCTGCGTGAAGCTGGCCGCATGCGAAACGATGAATTCGTTCATCTGCGCCGCCTTCTCCGCCAGGTCCCTACGCGCGATCAGGTAGCCCAGCCGCCATCCGGTCATCCGGTACGCCTTGGAAAACGATTGCACTACGATCACCGCGTCGTCGCGCGAGGCCAGCCGCAGTATCGACGGCGCCGGCTCGCCCAACCGCGCGCCCAGGTAGTTCAGCCGGTCGTATACTTCGTCCGCCAGCAGCCACAAATCATGGCGGCGCGCGAAATCGAGCAGTCGCTTCTGGTCGGCTTGCGTGGCGATCCAGCCCAGCGGGTTCGAGGGGGAACTGTAGACCAGCAGCCGGGTGCGCCCTGTCATCGCGGCTTCGAGCGCGTCGAAATCGATCTCGTACCGGTTCCCGCGCAACGGGTGCGGGATCTGCCGCGCCACGCCGTTCGAGAGGGTAATGATCGAAGCGCCGTTGGGCCAGGCCGGCGTCAGCACCAGCGCTTCATCCCCCGGATCGAGCGTCGAGCGGATCGACACGTTCAGTGCTTGCACGCCGGAAGCCGTGATGGTGATTTCGCAGTCCGGGTCGATCTCCACTTGATGCAGCCTGCGGTATGACGCGGCCACCGCGCGCCGCAGTGAAGGCAATCCGGCGTTTTCGGTATAGAACGTGTAGCCGTCGCGCAGGGCGAGCTCGGCCGCGTCTTTGATGTAGTCCGGCGTTGGCAGGTTCGATTCGCCGAAATAGAGGCGCAGCACTCCCTCCATCCCCATGGCGATCTCCGCCAGTTCGCGTATGCCGGAGTAGGGCACTCGTTCGACGGAAGGGGCCACGCGCGGCATCTCCGCTATTGTCGCACCGCACGCCGGTTTGACCACCAGGGGATTTGACTACAATGAGACTTCCATGCCTCGCTCACCCGTAGCCGCCATCACCGATGAGTTCTCTCCGGATCTGGAAACCGCCGCGCGCGCGATGGCTTCCCTCGGCATGACGGGAGCCGAGCTGCGCATGGTTTCGGACAAGAACATCATCGACCTGACGGACCAGGAAGTGGACCGCGCCACCGCCGTCCTGCATGGCTACGGCCTCGCCATCGTTTCCATCGCTTCTCCTGTTTTCAAGTGCGTGCTCCCGGACGCGCCCGAGGTGGATACACGCTTCCAGCAAGACATGTTCGCCGCCCAACACACGTTCGCGGATCAGCCGCGCCAGGCTCGCCGTGCGCTCGAGATCGCCGCCCGCACCGGCGCGCGCATCGTGCGCGTGTTTTCCTTCTGGCGCACGGTGCGTCCCGAGGCTTGTTTCGATCGCATCGCGGAGGCGCTGGCCGGCCTGGCCGAGCTGGCCGCGCCCGCCGGCGTCACCATCGGCATCGAAAACGAGCACGCCTGCAACATCGGGACCGCGTCGGAAGCCGCGCGCCTGCTCGCCCGAGTTCCGCATACCAATTTGCAGCTTATCTGGGACCCCGCCAACGCCCTGGTCGCCGGCGAAACGCCTTTCCCCGATGGCTACGCCAAGCTCCCGGTGAGCCGCATCGCCCACGTGCACGTCAAGGACTGCCGCGTCGCCGGCCACACCCCGGAGTGGTTGGAACTCGGCACCGGCAGCATCGACTGGACCGGCCAGATTGCCGCCCTCCGCCGCGACGGCTACCACGGCTGGCTCAGCCTGGAAACCCACTGGCGCGGCCCGGCAGGCGACAGGCTGGAAGCCAGTCGTATTTGCGGGAGGAATTTGGTGAGGCTGGTGGAGTGAGGGGCCGTGGAATTTCGGAATTTCGGGAATTTCGGGGACTGGCTGTCCCCGATTTCCACTTCTCATTTTTGGGGTTCACTCCAGGCTACGAAATTCTGAAATGGGAGCTCCGGCGAATTTCGGAGTTTCGTAGCCCGTCCCCGAAATGCCCGAAATGTCCAATGCAGCCCTTGACGATTTCGGCGGGCTCCGCCATGTCCCCGGACAGGACGACATCTTGATACCACGCAGCAAAATCCTGACTACGCGGAGTGATAGGAGATTCAGCCATATTGGTTTGTGAGCTTGTCTTTCAAGAATACGACGTTCCGCGACCGGCAATGGGAATAGACGCATTTTCCTGAGAACCTTCGCCGGTGCTTCCCACCTCTCTCGTGTGGGCCCCCGCCCGTGCCCACGACCCCGTGTCAGACGCTGGGTGGAATACTTCGAGCGTTGGGATTACGGCGAGTGGCGGGGAATCCTGTCGATGGGAGCGGCGAAGGCGGCTCGATTCGACGTGCTACGCACATCGGCGAACCGCCAGGCTCGGGGGGGTTCGTCGCGGCGCTGGAGCGGCGCGCCGGGCGCCGTTACATGACGGGCGTCTCGTGGTCTCGCTCAAACAAATGGGGGGCGCAAAGCATGAAACGACAAGGTAAGATCGCGACATTGAGCGGACAGAATGAAACCAGAGTAGAATACACTCTGTCCGGTCACACCAGACGGGTGGACGCCGGGACGACGGCTATCCCCGGTACGATCCGCCTTCAGCTCACGGTCGAACCAATGCCTGTTTGGATTTCGCCTCGAGAAGAACTGGTTTTGGAGACGGACGATGGCCGCCGGTTGCTGTTCTGGCTTAGCGATTCTCACGGTAACGTCACAGTCGGTGGGTGGATGGAGTGAGGTCTCGCCATCCATGAATGTCCCTGACGGTGGGACGTTAGTCCAATACTGACCCATGACGCAGTGGCACACGGACTTTCCGCCGACCGAGCCAGGAGAGGACAGAGATGCGAGTCATCCGAACACTTGACAGTACGATCATCGCTGCGATGGTTCTACTCTCACAGGCGGTTTTCAGTCAAACGCCAGCCCCTAAAGGAAGGGCTGGCTCTCCGAGTGTCTCGAAATGCAAGCCTACTTTCGCAGACGGGCCGACCGCCGATGATATTGAATCGCTGGTTCGTCAACTAGTTGCTTTGGGTTCTGGAACCAAGGGCGAGTTTGAAACGACTGCTCAATTTGACGCCAGGGTCCAGAGGGCATCTCAGCCGGACAAACAGTATACACTCACCTACTGCACGGGGTTGCAACAATCATCGTCCTTCTCTATATTTGGTGCTTGCGACTACGCGTATGACGCCGATCAGGGGACTATGACAGTCTATATTGGCATGGAAGAGCGCCAATTTAAGCCTGACTATACCCCTGTGCCCGCCGTTCGCATTAAGACCGTAACACGGCGCACCGAACATCATGTTGGGACGAACTCATTCGGCGCTGTGGTACCGTTCACGTCTCGCTTTGATGAGGACTTCGGCGTGGTGCCTTCGCAAGCGTCCGTGTCCTGGTTCGTATCACTCGAACCCACTAGCCCAGAAGAAGCAAGGTTGGGAACCGAATACGCAAAGTTGCGTGAAATGTATCCTACGTCGCATGCACCCGCCTTTTCATTTCCACTCGGCGTCGAGAAGGCAAGGGATATAAAGGCAAGTCTTCGACTCATGCTCGTCGGCACCGTGCCGGGGCTACTGGTTTATCGTGAGGACAGTTTCGATGCGGCGACAGTGAGCGACCCGTTGGAAGTGACCACCAGAAGGTTTTATGTGCAGTTTAGTGTAAATGAAGTCCGCATAATTGATTCCCGAACCGGCAATGTACTGGCGAACTTTCACCCGGATAAGCGGTGAAATGACGACGTAGGGAAAACCGGGACAAGGCGGAAGACTGGGACAGCTTGAACTCGTTGATTTTCCGAGAGCCCGTCTCGTCTCAACGGTCACTCCCCCTCGCGAAGAATTTTCACCCGCGTTTTCATGAGCCTGCACCGCTTCGGCGCCGCCGCCCCACACCCTCCCGCGCTACCCTGAAATCGAAAAAGAGCTGCTCGCTCGCCGAGAAGCAGCCGTTTCGGGGCGACGTCCGGTGCCTAACCGCGGTCCCTCCCTGCAGGGGGCAATTTGAAACCGGGTCACGCCGTGCAACGTTC
>Ga0187872_10002480_pt1 | contig 16191 bp, 11 predicted proteins | sample June2016WEW_16_4_FD_132973 | JGI IMG/M metagenome (GOLD analysis project Ga0187872, IMG submission 132973) | Peatland microbial communities from SPRUCE experiment site at the Marcell Experimental Forest, Minnesota, USA - June2016WEW_16_40 | ecosystem: Environmental > Terrestrial > Soil >...
ACGGGGACATTGTCGTCAATGGCAAACGCGGCGGCCGTGCCGGCGCTTTGGCTGGTCATCATGAACACCGGCTCCATGCGGACCGGGGCGAAGCCGACGTGGCTGGCCGACAGGGCGAAGGTGCAGAACAGGTTTTGGCATTGGTTGGTGCTGGGGATGAGCGAGCGGTAGCTGATGCCGAACGGGACAGGCGGCGTGCCGCTGATGGCGCCGCCTTCCCAGCGCGAGTAACCGCTCACGGCCAGCCGCGCCACCGGGTGCGAGTCCAGCGGGTAGTTGCCCAACGCGATGGGGTCGGGCGCCGAACGGCTGCCCAGGGCATCCTGCTGCAGCATCACGTAATCGCTGACCATGCGGCGGGCTTCGCGGACATACATCTGGTGCGGCCAGCCGCCGGTGTCCTGAAATTCGTCCATCGCCAGGCCCCAGGACTGCATTTGGGTGCGCACATTCAGCGGCACGTTGGTGCTGGTGGCAAAGAAGTAGAGTTGGCCGCGGATGTAATCCTCGTGCGCCTGCCAAATGACGTCGCGCGCGGCGTAAGTGTTGGTCGGATAGGTGTAGTTGTAGCCAATGTAGTCGGTGGACAGCTCGCCGTTGGCGTTGATGTCGGTCTTGCCATTGGGAATCAGGGTCTGGATGTCGATGAGCTGGTCGAGGTTCACGGAGCCGTCTTGGGCCACGCGCGCGGCAATGTAGCGCCGGAAAAGCTCATACTGCGATTCTGAGTAGTTCGCCGGCGGAGCGATGGGAATTTGGTTGGTGGAGTTTTGCGTCAGGCAGAGGCGGAAATTGTAGGTCTGCACTTTATTATCACCCTGGCCGACCGTGCCGGGGCCGCCGGGCTGCACCAGGGGCAGCAAACCGCTGTTGGTGTTTCCGGCAATCACGTAGGGGTCGTAATTGTAGGAACCGCCAGGCGTTTCAACGCCGGCCAGGGACTCGCCGTAAGTGGTGGTCCCTTCCCGTCCCACGGTGAAGGTCACCCCCGCCTGGGCCATCAGGTCGCCTTCGTAAGTGGTGTCGATAAACTCCCGGGCCTGGTAGCTGGTGCCATCGTTCATCGTGATCTGCGTGATCGTCTGGTTGGACATCGTGACCGACGCCAGCAGCAGATTGGTGTAAACGGGCACGCCCGCCCCGCTCAGCATCTGCCAGAAGGTCTGCTCCGCCACGTGCGGTTCGAACCAATAGACGGGGTTCGTCGAGCCGTAGGCCTGCCCCACGCGCTGGTAGAATTCCGCCGAAATGCCGCCGATATACGCGGTATTGGTCCCGCCGATATCCGTCACGCCCAATCCGCCGGAGGTCATGCCGCCGACGTGGTTGTTGTAGGTGACCAGCACGACGTTTTTTCCCAGGCGCGCCGCGGCGACGGCGGCGGATACGCCGCCCGAGGTGGCGCCATAAACGCAGATGTCGCAGTCGATGACCTGTGCGCCCCGGCCCGGAAATACGGAGGCGAACAGCCAGAGGAGTGTCAAGGCCTTAATGGAGGTCCTGGAAACAGGCCGCGCAAGGTGCTTCATGACTCTTCTCCGGTGGCCAGCCGCTCCGGCTTGTGCCAGGCTATTTCGTTCCGCTCGTAAAGCTAATCGTATCTTCATACCGGCTGTGCCAACAGAGCCCCCCAGGCCCGACAGGCATAAAGGTCTATTCGCCGGCGCTGCGCTATTCCGTGCAACCCCGTCGTCCCCTTGGCCATCGTCGCCCGGCAGGTCCTCGCGACCTGTGTAGGAGTATTCTGGATCACGAAGGGCGAATGGGCAAGAGAAAAGTGTCTTTCACCACCTCGTGGACCATGCCGGGGCGCGGTTGTTCCCAGCCCGCCACAACCACCTTTTCGGCTGTTCCGGGCAAGCCGACCTCTCTTTCCATTCAGCCGCGCGGAAGAAAGCCGGCCCCCCACACCCCCTTTCCCCTTTTAGTCCTTTTTAACTTGAGTCAATTCGCGGCCGGAAAGAAGGCAAAAAAAGTTGCAGGAAAAGGTTGACTCGAAGTGCCTCTTGCGATAAAGTTCCAACATTCGAGAGCATTTAACGAGTTTGCTTTGGCCCTATGAAGAATAAACTTGTCGTATTGTTTGGAATCTCACTCCTGCTCGGCGCCCTGTCTGCCCCGGCCCAAATCACCCTGACCCCGCTCACGACCTTTGGCAGCGACGGTTGGCTGGCGCCAAATGGCCAAGATGGGAGTACGTACACCTACTTGACCACGGCCAACACGGAGCGCGGTTTGGCGTTCGGAAACGGCCACCTGTATCTGGTGAGCCGCAATGGAGGCAACTACATCCGCATCCTTGATCCAACGACGGGCAATGACCTGGGCAGCCTGAACACTTCCGGCATTTCGGGTGGAACATACGCCGTGAACATGATAGGCGTTGGCGGCGACGGGGCGATTTACGTGGGAAATCTGACCGTACAGTCGACGACCTCACCGTACAAAGTTTACTCTTGGGCCAACGAAAGCTCGGCGCCCACTGTCGCCTATAGCGGCAATGGCGGTTTGGCCGGTTCAAGAGTTGGAGATACCCTGGCTGTGATCGGCAGTGGGAGTTCCACTGTGCTGGCCGCAGGTTACAACAGCACCCCGTCGGTCGCTGGCAACAACGGCTACGCAATCATTAACCCAACCGCCAGCACGGCCACAGCGGTGGGCTTCACCGGCACGCCGCCCAACGCGGGCGATTTTCGTTTAGGGCTTACTTTTACCGATTCCAGCCATGTCATCGGCACAGCGGGCAGTTCGTTGTACCGCTACTCGAGCTTTTCAGGAGGAACTGGGACTCTTCTGGCCAGCCCAGCCATCCCCGACCCGGCCGGGGCCACCGCCGATCGTCTGCTATCGTACAATGTGGTGGATGGGAGAGCGCTGCTCGCCGTCCAGAGCATTGGCGATTCCCATGTGAGTCTATACGATGTGACCGACCCGACTGATCCCGTGTACCTGGCTAGCGGCAACAATACAACGGGGACCCTGACCGCCAATGTCAATGCAACGGGCGAACTGGCTTGGGGCGCTCCGACCTTCAATGCAGATGGAAGCGTCACAGAGGATCTCTATTGCATGAGCTCGAACCAGGGCATCCAGGCCTTCATCGTAACGGTCCCCGAACCCGGCGCATTCAGCCTGATGGCCCTCGGCCTGGGCGGGCTCGCCTTCTGGCGAAAGCTCCGCAAGTAATCCACCCCGCGCTTTCCCAAAGGCCGATTCGCAAGAATCGGCCTTTTTTCATTCCCGCACGAGTTCTGTTGCCTGGGGTGTTGACGATTCTTGTGCTCGATCGCCAGAGTGCGAAGGAGTTGTTTAATCCGAGGCCAGCAGTATGAACCAACCACAAAAGCTCCTCTTCATTTGCACCCCGGGGATTCCCATGATTCTTGTTTCGTCGGCTTGACCTCCACTTCAAATCCATTCACACTCCCCTCACTATGATTAACGCAACACCAAAACAACTCCGTAAGGCAGCTAAAATCCAGGAGAGAATCCAGTCGCTGCAAAAGGAACTCGGTCAACTTCTGGGTGGTTCTGATGAAACTGCCGCAATCGAAGCACCCAGGAAGAGGCGGAAGGTCAGTGCAGCCGGCAGGGCCAGAATGCGAGCGGCGCAAAAGGCAAGATGGGCGAGGATCAAAGGGACAGCGCCAAAAAAGAAGATCAGCGCCCAGGGACTAGCCAACATTCGAGCAGCACAAAAGGCAAGATGGGCTAAAGTCAAGGCCGGCAAAGTAGGTCAGAAGTCCAAGATTCAGAGGAGTGCTGCCTGGAGAGCTGCGATTTCTGCTGCTGCCAAGGCGAGGTGGGCCAGAGCGAAGAAGGCGGGGAAGAGTCGGTGGTAATTGTTGGGGGCGGATTGGCGGCGGGCTCTTTGATGGGGGTGTTGGGCCTCCTTTTTGTGCGTTGTTGGATTACGTGCATTGGCCAGTGGCATCACAACCGCAATGTGTTCCTGAATCATTCCTACAAATCGGCCGCTGTGGTTGTGCCGATGCTGGCTGAGAATGAGGACGGCGACAAAGGCGGGAAGAGGGAATACTGCCAGAGACTCGGCATCGAGTATTTGGTGCTCAGGCGCACTCCGGCGCCCGGTCTGCCCAAACGCTCCAGCACCGATTTGAGAAGCTTTTAGAGAACCCCAACCTTACCATGCTCATAACAGGCATTCTGAATCCGCAGATCAACTCGCTCCTGGCGCGGGTGCGCCACACCAACACCTTGGTGATCTCTGACCGAGGCTTTCCGTTCTGGCCGATGATCGAGACGGTGGACATCTCGCTGGTGGATAACGTCCCCACGGTGTTGGACGTGCTGCGGGCGCTGCGGCCCAATTTTAATATCGGCAAGGCTTGGATGGCGCAGGAGTTCGTTCAGCAGAATACCGCGGCGACGCGTTCAGCCTTCCTCAAGGCCTTGCGCGGGATCGAGTTGAAATATGAGCCTCACGCGGAGTTTAAGAAACGGGTGCCTCAGGCTGTCGGCTTGATTCGGACCGGCGATACAATTCAATATGCCAACATGATTTTGGAAAGCGCCTGAGGGCGGTCTATTTCCAAGACTGCTTATTTTTCCCCCTGCTGTCCCCCGCTTTCTGCCTCCCACATTCTACATTCTGCCTTTCGCCTTCTCATTTTCCATTTGCCAGCGGGGGGCGGCTGCGGTTGAATGCGGCGCATGAGAGCATCACGTTTATTCGACGGTCGGTTACCTATAATTGTCGCGGGCATTGGTCTGGCTGTGTGTACGGCGGCGGCGGCGGGCGGTCCGGCGACCGGCCTGGAGGGGCTGGCCAAGCTCACGCCGGGCCGGACGAAGGCGGAGAATGCCCTGTGGATCGAGAATCCGCTGACGGTCCAGTTCAAGACGACCAAACGCGTGGTGGTGGCCGACCTGAAAGGGCCGGCGCTCATCACGATGATGCACTTCGCCTACGGCGCGAGCCAGATTAACCAGAGCCACAAGCGGCTCAATCGCGACTTGCTGCTGCGCATTTATTGGGACGGCGAGGCTTCCCCGAGCGTGGACTGCCCGCTGGTGGATTTCTTCTGCGACCCGGCGGGCACGCGCGACGAGGTCAACACGGCGCTGGTGAACGTGCGCCGCGGTTTCAACGCCTATTTCCCGATGCCGTTCCGCAAGTCCGCCAAAGTTGAGCTGGTCTATGACGGGCCGCTGGCGCCGGGCGACGAGTTGTGGAACCTCATGCCGTGTTATTCGTATGTGTGTTATCGCTCGCTGAAGAAGGTGCTCGCCGACACCGGTTACTTTCACGCGAGCTGGCGGCAGGAGGCCTTGCTGCTGGGCAAGCGGGATTACGTGGCGCTCGAAGCCCGGGGCAAAGGCAAGGTCGTCGGCTGGAACGTGACGGTCCGCAGCCCCGGCCGCGACGGCTACCCGGTGGATGAGAACGAGAAGTTCTTCATTGATGGAGAACAGACGGCCTCGGTCGAGTTCCAGGGGCTGGAGGATTCCTTCGGGTTCAGTTGGGGGTTTCCGGAAAGCCAGAGCATGTTTCCGCTGACCGGCTATTTCCCCTTCATGAAAGGAGCCTTCGCCTACCGATTCTTCATTCAGGATGCGATCAGCTTCGAGAAATCGCTCCGCGTGGCCATCGGCTTCGGCGTCAACGAATCCCCGTTTTTCCGGCGCGAGTTCTCCAAACCCGGCAGCACATTGCAATTGTCCACCACCGTCTATTGGTATCAGACGGAGCCGCACGCGCCATTGCCGGCGATGCCGGCGGCGGCAGAGCGCGCGCCCGCGCCCGAGCAGGCGTTCTGGCCCGACAAGGAAACGCTGCCGTCAGCGGACGAACTCAAGAGCCGGGGCGTGAAGCTCGAAGTTCGGTGCGGGCGTCCGGGCAAGGAAGTGACCTTCGCCGAACCGGGCTACGGGGCGGCGGCCAAGAGCGGCTTTGCCTATAGCGGCTGGGCGCCGCCGATTTACTACGCCCGCGCCGGGAACGAGGAAACGGAGCTTGAACTCACCGTGCCCAAAGGCGCCGCGGGCCTGGTGCGCGTCTATGTCATTGACCCCGACGACTTTGAGGGCGGGCGCAAACAGAAGGTGTTCGTCGCCGGAGACGATTTGGGGACCATTGAGAAGTTCCAGGACGGGAAATGGTTGGAACACCCGGTGGGCGCCGGCCAAACTGCGGACGGCAAAGTGCTCATCCGCGCCGTCAACGCCCGCAAAGGCTCCAATGCCGTCATCTCAATTATCGAGTGGGTGCAGAAATAGCCTCCGTGTTAGTTGCGAACAAATACCCAAGAAGATTATGAAAGACAACACTCCTCTCCCTCAACCGATCAACCGCCGCGACTTCCTCAAGACCTCGACGGTCGCCGCCTCCGCCGCGGCCATCGGCACGCTCGATCTGAGCCGCAGCGCCCACGCCGCCGGCAGCGACATCATCAAAGTCGGCATGATCGGCTGCGGTGGCCGCAATTCCGGCGCGGCGGCCCAGGCGCTGACGGCAGATCCCGGCGCGCGCCTGCTCGCCATGTGCGACATCTTCCGGGACCGCATCAATGACAAGCTCGAAGTGCTGAAAGGGGCCAAAGGCGCTCAGGTGACCGTGGACGAGGCCCACCGCTTTACCGGCTTCGATGGCTACAAACAGGTGATTGAAGCCTCGGACGTGGTGCTGATTGCCAACGCAGCCAAGTTCCATCCGTTTCATGCCCTGGCTGCCATCCGCGCCGGCAAACACGTCTTCGTGGAGAAGCCCCACGGCATTGATCCGCTGGGCGTCAAGCTGATGCAGCAGGCCTGCGACCTGGCCAAAGAGAAGAAGCTCTGCATCGTCTCCGGCCTGCAAAGCCGTTTCCACACCGGCTACCTCGAGACCGTGCAGCGCATCCACGACGGGGCCATCGGCGACATCGTGAGCATCGAGGAGAATTTCCTGCGTGCGCCCTACGGCGTGACCGAGCGCAAGCCGGAATACAGCGAGCTGGAGTGGCAGTGCAGCACGCAGTACCACTTCCGCTGGCTCTCCGGCGACGATGTCCCGCAGTCGCTCGTGCACAACCTGGACCGTTCAAGCTGGGTATTGGGCAACGTCGCGCCGGTCAAGTGCCACGGCCTGGCTGGCCGCTCCACCATGGTGGAACCGCTCTACGGGGATGTGTTCGATCATCACTCCGTGGTGTATGAGTTCGAGAAGGGCGTGCGGGTTTACGCCTTCTGCCGCACCACCGGGGGCTGCTTCGACGAGAATTCGAGCCTGATCTCCGGCGCCAAAGGCAAAGCGTCCGTCTTGAACTGCCGCCTCTGGGGCGAGACCAACTGGCGCTGGCAGGGCCAATGCGATCCCTACCAGATCGAGCACGACAAACTCTTCGCCGGCATTCGCTCCGGCAATCCCATCAACTGCGGCGATTACATGGCCCGCAGCACAATGATCGGCGTCATGGGGCAGATTTCCTGTTACACCGGCAAGGAGGTTTCCTGGGAGCAGATCATGGCGTCTGACTACTATTATCCGCCCAAACCAGAGGAATGCCGCGACGGCATGGAGCCGCCGACCAAGCCGGGGCCGAACGGCAGCTACCCCGTGCCCGCGCCGGGCCGGGTCAAGATGATTTGAACGAAGAAACTGGGCTTTAATCACACGTCAATACAGATGAACACGAATAAAAAGACATCAGGCTGGATACTTCACACTTCGCAGGACTCATCAACGGTGCGTAGCCGCCGACAGCAGTCGGCGCGTTCTTTCCGCACCAAAAATGGCGCCGACTGGCGTCGGCGGCTACTCGTGCATGAGATATACCGGCTGGTAGTTCTGCTGGCGGGGTGGGTTATGATGGCCGGGGGCTGGCTTTGGGCGGCTCCCGAGGCTCCACCCGCCCCTGCAACCGAGAAAGCGCGCATCCTGTTGGTCACGGGCGTGGATTACCCGGCCCACTTGTGGCGGCGAACCGCGCCCGTGCTGGCCGAAGCGCTGCGCAAGGACCCGCGCCTGGAGGTGTTCACGATTGAAGACCCCGCCTTCCTGGATTCCCCGGCTATCAATAAATACGATGTCATCCTGCTGCACTTCCAAAACTGGCGGCAACCCGGACCGGGTGAACGCGCGCGGGAGAACCTGCGCCAGTTCGTCGAAGGGGGCAAAGGCCTGGCGCTGGCGCATTTTGCCTGCGGCGCGTGGTTCGACGAGTGGCCGGAGTTCGCCAAACTGGCCGGCCGCGTGTGGGCCGGACTGGGACCAACCGTGCGCCAGCACGATCCCTATGGACCCTTCCGCGTCGAGCTGGCCAAACCGGAACATCCCATCGTGCGCGGCATGAAGGACTTTAACACCCAGGACGAGCTGTACACCTGCCTCGTCGGCGATTATCCCTGCGAACTTGTGGCGCAAGCCCAGTCCAGCGTCGATGAGAATTACTACCCCATAGCGTTCGTTTCGCACTACGGCAAGGGGCGCACGTTTCATTGCGTGCTCGGCCACGATGCCCTGGCGCTGAGTGTCCCGGCGGTGCAGGAACTCTACCGGCGCGGCTGCGCCTGGGCGGCGGGTCTCCCGCCAGTGGCGCCACCACCCGCCCAACCGGCAACCAAGTGATCCGATGAAAGCCCCGCGCCCTACCTTCAAACGCCTGGGCGATTTGGGCAACACGCCCCTGACACACCGCACACCCAGCCTGGCGCTCGCCCTCTTTCTGGCCCTCATCTGCGCTGCCGCCGCGGCCAATCCTCCTATCAGCATTGACTCGAAGGCGGACCGGGGAGAACTAGAGGTGCGGTTCAAAGGCCGCAGGCTCCTCGTGTATGCGTTCGCGACGAATCAATTCAAACCCTACCTGCGCGAGCTTTACACCCTGCGCGGTGAAAACGTCCTGCGCGACGCGCCCCCAGACCATTTGCACCATCACGGGCTGATGTATGCCGTCTATGTCAACGGCATCAATTTCTGGGAAGAGAGAAGCACGTCGGGCTATGAAGTGCACGACACACTGTCTCGTCCCAGCGCCATGATAGACGCCAAGGGGATGCCGGTGGCGTCTTTTACCGAATTCATCCACTGGCTGGCGCCAACCAACAGGGCCTCTGCTCTGCTCCTGAACCGCGGTTCGCCAGCAATCTCCCTCTCCCCTTCCGAAGGGGAGAGGGCCGGGGAGAGGGGTCCGTCTTTGCCTGGGGGTTCAGGGCCGCAAAGCGCGTCAGAATGTCGGGGGGTTCTCTCCCAGGACGCCGCCTTGCTCGTCGAGCAGCGCACCCTCACCGTCACAGTTGACGAGAAGCAGCAGGAAGTCGCTCTCCGGTGGGACTCACAATTTCAGGTGGGGCCGAACGCCGGCAAGGTGACCCTTCACGGCTCGAATTACGACGGGTTGGGCCTGCGCCTGCCGGAGTCGTTCAATCACGTCGCCAGATTCCAGAACTCTGCCGATCAGCCTTACACCGGCAACAACACCCAGAACGTGATTCCCGCCCAGTGGACGAGCGTCTCCGGCGTAATGGACGGGCGCGAGGTGATGCTGGTGATGTTTGGGCGCCCGGACAACGCCCGGGGCGACGGCTTCTTCTTCACCATGCTCGACCCGTTTGCGTATCTGTCGGCCACGCAAGGTCTGGATAAGAAGCCGCTCGAGTATTCCGCCGGCGACAAGTTCAGCCTGAACTACTTGCTCACGGTCTATTCGGAGAACAAGTCCCCCGAGTTCATCCGCCAGCGCTGCGCACTCTGGGACAAAGAGCGAAAGTGACTTCCAACCAGCGCAACACTCCACTACTCCATCACTCCAACACTCCACTTCCCTTTATGAGCAAAATCCACATTGGCATTAACCTCGAATTCGTCCGTCACCACGACAAGCCCTTCGAGTGGGCCGTTGAAAAGGCCGCCGAACTCGGCTACACGCACGTCGAACCGATGGTCCATTGGGGCCGCGAACTGCTCAGCGAAGCCGGCTACTTCCACAGCGTCTCCATGCTCGACGACCCGCTGCGGATCAAGCGCGCCTGCGCGCGGGCGGGCGTGAAACTGTCCGGCCTCTCCTCCCACACGCCCCTGACCAAGCCCGAGATCGGCACCGAGTACCTCAAGCAGGCGATTCGTTTCGCCGCCGAGTGCGGCGCGCCGGTCGTCAACACCGACGAAGGCCCCAAAGCCGGCTGGACCACCGAGGACGAAGACTTTGTCCTGATGCGCTACACGCTGATGGAAGCCTCCAAGGTCGCCGAGCCGCGCGGCATCCTCATCGGCCTCGAATGCCACCAGCAATACACCAAACACCCCGACGGCCTCGACCGCATCCAGAGGCTGGTCAAGAGTCCCAGCATCGGCATCAACTTCGACACCGGCAACGCCTTTCTGTGCGGACATGATCCCTGCCAGTGGCTGCGCCGCGTCGTGAAGCGGCTGGTGCATCTGCACGCCAAGGACATCTCCCTCCAGCAAGGCGGCGCCGAGCGCGGGAAGGTCACCGGCACCCCGGTCGGCTGCGCCTGCGGCGACGGCGTGATTGATTGGAAGAAAGTCATCCAGATCATCCGCCATGACTGCCCGCGCGACATCGTGCTCTCCGTCGAATGCGGCACCATTGAGCAAGCCGAGCGCTCCCTCAAGCACCTCAAGCCACTGCTGAAGTAAGCAGCCCGTTGAAAAACTCCATCTCTTGTAGGAGCCGACGTAAGGAGGCTCAAATTCCTTCGGAAAATCAAGGGAGACAGAGCCTCCTTACGTCGGCTCCTACTTTCTTAACGGGCTGTTAGCGGGCAGGTGCCGTCTCTGCGTTAAGGTCACTGCATAAACGCCCGGTAAAACCGCCGGTTATAGCCGCTGATGGCGTTGGTCAAGGTCATGCTTCCACTCACAGGCATGGTGGAAGTGCTGACATTACTCCAGTACGACAGGTTCGTCGAAGCTTCCAGTACGTAATTGCTGCCGGCCGGACCGGAAAGCAGACAGGTGAAATTGCTTCTGCCGCCGGTTACTTGTGGCGCGGACAGAATGATGCCGACGGTTAAATGGACCACGCTGCTCGTGACACTGCCATACGGGCTGGACACCACCACATCATACGCCCCGGCATTGCCGAAACCCACAGCATTCAATACCAGTGTCGGGCCTGGAAAGACTACCTTGCGGATGCTGCTGCTGCCCGCAATGAACAGGTTGCCGATGGCGTCCACCGCCACACCGTCTGGAAAAAGCAGTTCGGCATTTGTCGCCGCGCCCCCGTCGCCCAAACCGTTGGTTCCGCCACCCGCTACAGTGGTAATGATGCCGCTGGTTGCCACCTTGCGGATACGGTAATTAGAAGAATCCGCAATGAACAGGTTGCCGGTGGCGTCCACCGCCACGCCTGCGGGAAAATTCAAATCCGCATTGGTCGCCGCTCCCCCGTCGCCGGAATAGCTGCCTTTCCCGTTGCCGGCCACCGTGGTGATAATCCCGTTGGTGCCCACCTTGCGGATGCGCTGGTTAACTTCATCCGCAATGAACAGGTTGCCGGTGGCGTCCACCGCCACGCCAGAGGGTCCACACAATTGAGCATTGGTCGCCGTGCGTCCGTCGCCGGAATAGCCGGCGTATCCTGGTGTCCCGATGCCTGCCACCGTGTTGATAATCCCGTAGGTTCCCACTTTGCGGATACAGTTGTTGTCCTCGTCCACAATGAACAGGTTGTCAGTGGCGTCCACCGCCACGCCATAGGGAGCATTCAATTCAGCGCTGATCGCCGCGCCTCCGTCGCCGGAGTAGCCTCCAAAGCCTTGTCCAGCACCGTAACCATTGCCCGCTACCGTGGTGATAATCCCGTTGGTCCCCACCTTGCGGATGACGTTGTTATACAGATCCGCAATGAACAGGTTGCCGGTGGCGTCCACCGCCACGCCAGAGGGATAATTCAATTCAGCATTGGTCGCCGCGCCCCCGTCGCCGGAATAGCCTCCAGGGCCGCCAGCACCGTAACCATTGCCTGCCACTGTGCTGATAACCCCGTTGGTGCCCACCTTGCGGATTCGGTTGTTAAATTCATCAGCAATGAACAGGTTGCCGGCTGCGTCCACTGCCACGCCAGAGGGGCCAGCCAATTCAGCATTGGTCGCCGCGCCCCCGTCGCCCAAACCACTGTTTCCGCCACCCGCCACGGTGGTGATTATCCCGTTGGGGAGGTTGGTTCCGTTCAGTTGCCATTGGTAACTGAAGGGGCCGGTGCCGGCCACTGACACCACAAAAGTCACATTGCTTCCGACCGGGACCGTAACGGAACTATTCGTCGGCTGAATTGCAACAACACTGGGGGGACTGCCCACCGTCAATGTCAAAGGCCGCGTGGCCGTGCTGTTGGTAGCGTCCGTCACCTTCACGGTGAAATTGAAAATCCCGTTGTTCGTCGGCGTCCCCGAGATCACGCCGTTGGCCGCCAGCGTCAATCCCGGAGGCAATGCGCCGGAACTGTTCGTCCAACTGTAGGGTGTCTGGCCGCCGAAAGCTGTCAGGGTCTGGCTGTAAGCCGCGCCGTTCGTGCCGTTGGGCAAGGCAGTCGTGATCACCGCGAATGCCAAGGACATGCTGAACACCGTGCCATTGCCATTGGTCCCGCCAGCCTTTGCCGTGCCATAGAGGGTGTTGCCCGATAAAATCAATGCGGCATCAAACGGCGTAGCTCCGTCGCTGTTGATATAATTGTGAGGAAAAGAACCGGTGCCCGCCGCGAAACTATGCAGGATCGTAAAACCCGTGCCATTGGTGTTGAGAGCGAACACTGTGCCATTGCCGTTGATGCCGCCAACAGCCGCCGTGCCATACAGGGTGTTGCCCGATAAAACCAATCCGCGCTCATACGGATGAGCGCCGTCGCTGTTGGCATAGAGACCTGCAGAATTGATGCTGCTGGCCGCGAAACTATGCAGGTTCGTAAACCCCGTGCCGTCGGTGTTGAGGGCGAACACCGTGCCATTGCCATTGGCGCCGCCAAAGAACGCCGTCCCATACAGGGTGTTGCCCGATAAAATCAAGCCGGCGGCTCCAACTCCGTCGCTGTTGGCAAAGGCAGGAGCAGTAGAACCAGAAGCGATATTCGTCACCGAGTAATTCGCTGCCATGAAACTGTGCAGGATCGTAAAGCTCGTGCCATCCGTGTTGACCTTGAACACCGTGCCCCCAAGCGTCGGCCCATACAGGGTACTGCCCGAAATAACCAAACTATGCGGTTGCGCTCCGTCGCTGCCGTTCGTGAAACTATACAGGTTCGTAAAGCCTATGCCGTTGGTGTTGACCTTGAACACCACGCCATAGCCCGCGCTGCCGCCCCCCCTTGTCGTCCCATACAACGTGTTCCCCGATAAAAGCAAAGTGTCATTCGGTTCTGCTCCGTCGCTGCCGCCAGCAAAACTATAAAGGTTCGTAAAAGCACTGCCATTGGTGCTGACAGCGAACACCGTGCCCTGGCTATAGGCGCCGCCCCCACTCGCCGTCCCATACAGGGTGTTGCCCGATAAAACCAAAGTGCCATCTGGATTCTGTCCATCGTTGCCGCCAGTGAAACTATAAAGGTTCGTAAAAGCCGTGCCGTTGGTGTTGAGGGCGAACACCGTGCCATTGTTCCAACTGCCGCCAGAATCCGCCGCCCCATAAAGGGTGTTGCCCGAGATAATCAATCCGGCTAACGGATTATCTCCGTCACTGGTGGGGCCGGTGAAATAATGTAGGGTTGTGAAACTCTGTGCGGTCACCCGACCAGCTAGGATCAAGCTGAGACCGGCGATCAGCACGGGCAGGATACACGGATTCTTAAGGGAAGTTTTCATAAATTCACGCTTGCGGGTTTTCATATTCAGTTCCTGGTATCCACATTCCAGGTTTATTACGGATTTCCTCAAGGCTCCGTGGCGCGGTTCTCTTTTTCCCGCCGTGCCACCCTCAAGGGGAGGCCATCGGCCTCCACCCCTACAGAGGAAAGCGCCGGGCAAGGTTGCAGGGAATCTCGTGGGGAATGGCAGAGAATCTGGCATAGTGAGCACTCCGGTGGTAGGGCGCGCTGTTCCCAGCGCGCCGCGAGCGTCCAAAGATGTCCGAAATGCGCGGGTTTTGGCGACCTCCCACGGCGCGCTGGGGACAGCGCGCCCTGCCTTGAAACGCGCGGACGATTTGGGCAACACGCCCCAATACATGCACGCCTGACCCCATTCTCTCTATTGCCACTGTCATTTCCATATCCATAACCCACGCCTTCCGGCTGACACCGCGAAACCAGCAAACCCCAACCGTCGAATGCTGATTCCGACTCTCTGCTCTTTTCTCTGGCGATTCCATCACAAAGCAAAGGAGCTGTCGAGAGAAATCGAGCAAAACCTCTTCGCAGGTGTTTGCGCTTCTTGTTCCAGTGATGACAATAGATGTTGTACTCCAAAAAAGGGTTGCGCGGGGGCGGGGTTGGGGGTTAGATGGGGCGTTGAGTTGGCCGGACGACGGGGGAAAATGACCCGTCGTCACCGCGCGGGCGAGGGCCGGCGCGGACGGCCAGCGACACGAGGAACGAATATGGCGAAAATACGCAAAGGCAAGTATTCCGGCAAGATCGGCAACGTAGTGTTCGTTGACAGCAAGTATGGCGGGGTGGTCCGCAGCCAGCCCAGCCGCCCCGGCTGCCCCACCATGGCGCGACTCCGCCCCCGGAGCGCTTTGAGCCTGGTCGCACAGACCTGGCGCACGCTCACGCCGACACAGTTTGCGGCCTGGGAGGCTGCCGTCCAGAAATTGAAGAGGCGGCTGTCGAAAGGGGCGCGCTGTCCCAAGGACGGCTACCACCTTTTCTGCAAGATCAACTGCGTGCGGGTTGCCGCCCAAGAGCCGCTGACAAAGGACCCCCCCAAGTTCGAGAAGATCAAGCCGAATCCAATTGGGGAGCTGGAGATACTGAACCGGGGCGGGGAGATTACGCTGCGAGTGAGGGTTCCGCGGGCGCCCGCGCAGTACACGTTTGTGCTGGGCGCGCCGGGGTGCAGCGCGGGCAGGTCTTTCCCGCCGCGCAGGCCGGCGATTCTGGGCCGGCTGCCCAAAGCGGTGGGGGGCTGGAGCGATTTTACCGAGCTTTACCGGACGGCGTATGGCGTGCCGGCGGTCGGGCAGAAGGTGTTTATCCAGACGCGGCAGATGATCGGCGGTTGGGAAGACGATTTCAAGGAGACCAGCGCCGTGGTGCCGCAGGCGGAGTAATCGCGGCGCGCGGGCGGAATCAGGGGTTAGCAGGCCGAGGGCAGAACTACCGCAGTGGCACCGGAGGAGCGCCGCCGTAGTACTTCCGTCGTGCCTCCGTAGTACTTCCGTAGTTTCAAGCTCATTTCAAGCTCGTTTCAACCTCGTTTCAAGCTTTCCAGTTCTCTCTCCCGCCCGATCCCCGGGCCAAGCGCCCCAAGGCTGGCGAGGGCACTCGCCCTCGCGTCCCTCTTTCTCCCGCCCGGTCCACCGGCCGGCCAGGGGGACGACCAGACTGCCTGGCACCGTAATCGCACAAATCCCGTTTGTCAAGCCCAGAATGCGGAAATTCTCATTTTAACTTCTGGTGACACTCGATGCAGATGCTTGTGGTTGAGAACGGGGCCGCTGCCCACACCAAGGCGGTATTGGACAAGGCCGCAAGCAAGACGCCGCAAGACAGGCGGTATCTGAGGTTCCTGAGATTAGTTTTGAGGTCCATGCGGCACATCAAACAGAAAGGCCGGGTTTTTCACCCGGCCTCTCCGCCACATTCTACATTGAGAACCGCTTTAAATTCTTACCCGATGCCACACGGTTGCATCGTTAACACGCCCAAATGATACCAGACGGCCCGTTCCCCGCTAGTCACCAGTTCTGGGGACCCGCCGACGCGCCGCGCGATCCTCCAGGGATTCTCCTAAGGCGGTCGGCAACGGCCCAAATCCGAAATCCGAAGGCCGAAATCCGAAACAAACCCGAAATCCGAGGCCCGAATAAACAGCCTTCGCAGGAGAGCAGCACGCCATCAGGTTCAGCCTTCTTCGGAATTCGGATTTCGGGTTTCGGTGTTCGGATTTCAGGGCTGCGTGCCTTGTTCATGCTTGAGCCGACCGCCTCAGCGCAGCTCGGGGCCCGTAATCCCTCAGTGATGGCGGGTTTGGGGTGAAAATCAGGATGAATCAAACAACAGCTTGTACGGATCGCGCTTCTCGTCTTGCGCCAAGGCATCAAGGGCGCGCTTGAACGCGCCGAAGACG